>OBKS01000333.1_pt1 | contig 49559 bp, 49 predicted proteins | sample 1517381 | NCBI WGS metagenome assembly OBKS01 (sample SAMN04571686, study PRJEB22368) | human gut metagenome | biome: human gut; material: stool | host: Homo sapiens | place: Luxembourg | collected 2012-08-03 | reverse complement strand
TATGGCTTCTGAAGACATTCATGCACAAACTGAACAAGTGCCACACATACAGAAATTCTGTACCTACAACATCAATCCTTACAATTACTTCTAACGTAGTATATGGTAAGGCTACAGGATCTCTTCCAGATGGAAGAAAAGCAGGAGAACCACTTTCACCAGGTGCTAACCCATCTTACGGTGCAGAAAAGAGCGGACTTCTTGCATCTCTTAACTCTGTTGCTAAGCTGCCATACGAGCTGGCTCTGGATGGTATTTCTAATACTCAGACAATCAGCCCAAGTGCACTTGGACACACAGATGACGAGCGTAAAGAAAATCTTGCACGTGTAATGGACGGATACTTCGATCAGGGAGCACATCACCTGAACGTTAACGTATTTGGTACAGACAAACTGGTTGACGCTATGGAACACCCAGAGAAACCAGAATACGCTAACTTCACAATCCGTGTATCTGGATACGCAGTTAAGTTCATCGACCTGACTCGCGAACAGCAGTTAGACGTTATCGCAAGAACTTGCCACGATCATATGTAAAAGCTATGAGCCATGCATCAGATGAGACAGATGTTATAATCGAGTTGCGCATGGCGGAGTACATGTAATAAATAAGAAAAGGAGCAAAACTATGACCAAAGGATATATTCATTCTCTGGAAAGTTTCGGCTCCGTTGACGGTCCAGGTGTCCGGTATCTGATATTTACGACCGGCTGTGCAATGCGCTGCCAGTTCTGTCATAACCCGGACACATGGAACATGAATTCAGGGACTCTCTACACAGCAGATGAACTGATTGATAAAGCCTGGAAATACCGCACTTACTGGGGAAGTAAGGGCGGTATTACCGTCAGTGGAGGCGAACCGCTTCTGCAGATCGATTTTCTGCTGGAGTTGTTCCAGAAAGCTAAAGAAAGAGGAATCAACACGACACTGGATACCTGCGGGAATCCATTTACAAGAGAAGAGCCATTCTTCAGTAAATTCCAGGAACTTATGAAGGTGACAGATCTTGTGATGCTAGATATCAAGCATATTGATGACGAACAGCATAAGATCCTTACCGGACAGACGAATAAGAATATTCTTGATATGGCAAGGTATCTTTCTGATACCGGAAAACCAGTCTGGATCCGTCACGTCCTGGTTCCGGAAAGAAGCGATAAAGACGAGTATCTGCACAGACTTCATGACTTTATAGAAACACTTGATAACGTAGAGAAAGTTGAGGTTCTTCCATATCATACACTTGGTGTATATAAATGGAAAGAACTGGGAATCCCGTATCAGCTGGAAGGCATTGATCCGCCATCGAAAGAGCGTGTGGAAAATGCGAACCGGATTCTTGAAACAGCGAAATATCATGCATAGAATCTGCCGCTGGCAGTTGTATACTTTGGTATCTACAGGACCTGCCACTGGCAGCTCTTTACGAATGCATGGCAATAAAAATTACGGAGCACATAGAAATATGTGTTCCGTAATTTTTTTGTTATACCAAAGTATGCAAGAGAAGTTGCCAGTGGCAAGTTCTCTGTATCATGCAATTGTAAAAAGCTTTCGGTTATCAAAGAGATTGCAAGAATGTATCGAGTGGATAGAAATCAACAAAGTGTACAAGAAATATGATAAAAAGTCTTTTTTAGTATGTAAAATGTAGCAATTTGTCAATTTAGCCAATTAAAGTCTTGAAACATGCATAAAAATACGATAATATTATTTTTATAGATTTTTACCGAAGGAAGGAAGAAGAACTATGAATCTTAAAATTGGTGTGATTAAGGGAGACGGAATTGGCCCGGAGATTGTAACGGAGGCAATGAAAGTTCTGAATAAAGTTGCAGAAGTATATGGACATACCTGTGATTATACACAGTTACTCATGGGGGGAGCATCCATTGATGTTCACGGAGTACCGCTTACAGATGAGACGATCGCCGAGGCAAAAGCATGTGATGCAGTTCTGATGGGTTCCATCGGAGGAGATGCAAAGACATCTCCATGGTACAAGTTAGAGCCATCCAAGAGACCGGAAGCAGGACTTTTAAAGATCAGAAAAGCGCTGAATCTTTTCGCAAACTTAAGACCTGCAGTGCTTTATGATGAACTGAAAGGTGCATGCCCGCTGAAAGAAGAGATTACAGAAGGCGGATTTGACATGATGATCATGAGAGAGCTGACCGGCGGTCTGTACTTTGGAGAGAGAAAGACAGAAGAAGTAAATGGTGTAATGACAGCACAGGATTCTCTTACATATAATGAAGAAGAGATTAGACGAATTGCAAAACGCGGATTTGATATTGCAATGAAACGCCGTAAGAAAGTCACAAGTGTAGATAAAGCGAATGTACTGGATTCTTCCAGATTATGGAGAAAAGTAGTAGAAGAAGTTTCAAAGGATTATCCGGAAGTAACAGTTGAAAATATGTTGGTAGACAACTGTGCAATGCAGCTTGTAAAAGATCCGAAACAGTTTGACGTTATCCTTACAGAGAACATGTTCGGAGACATTCTTTCAGATGAAGCAAGTATGGTGACAGGATCGATCGGAATGCTTGCAAGTGCCAGCTTAAATGAGACAAAATTCGGCTTGTATGAACCAAGTGGTGGATCTGCACCGGATATTGCAGGAAAAGGAATCGCGAATCCGATCGCAACCATCCTTTCAGCAGCAATGATGCTCCGTTTCAGCTTTGATCTGGACAAAGAAGCAGATGCGATCGAAGCAGCTGTTTCAAAAGTATTAAAAGACGGATATCGTACGATTGATATTATGTCGGACGGAAAGACTCAGATTGGTACAGAAGAGATGGGAAGTCTGATCGCAGCAAACATTCAGTAATTGTCTGCTGCATAGAATTACGGATTTACAGAGTTATATAGAAGAAATTGAATAGAAAGACAACAGGAGGATAAAAAAGAATGAGAAGTGATACAGTAACAAAAGGAAAACAGCAGGCGCCTCACCGCTCGCTGTTCAATGCACTCGGACTTACCGAGGAAGAGATGAACAGACCACTGGTCGGTATCGTATGTTCATACAATGAGATCGTACCTGGACATATGAATCTGGATAAGATCGCAAATGCAGTAAAACAGGGAGTTGCCATGGCAGGCGGTACACCGATCATGTTCCCTGCAATAGCAGTCTGTGACGGAATCGCAATGGGACATATCGGAATGAAGTATTCTCTGGTAACCAGAGACCTGATCGCAGATTCTACAGAGGCAATGGCAATGGCACATCAGTTTGATGCGCTTGTTATGATCCCGAATTGTGATAAGAACGTACCGGGACTTCTGATGGCTGCGGCAAGAATCAATGTTCCAACTGTATTCGTCAGCGGAGGACCGATGCTTGCAGGACATGTAAAAGGACAGAAGAGAAGTCTTTCCAGCATGTTCGAGGCAGTAGGAGCAAACGTTGCAGGAACGATGTCAGATGCAGATCTGTGCGAATTCGAGAACAAAGTATGTCCGACATGCGGATCATGTTCCGGAATGTACACAGCGAACAGTATGAACTGTCTGACAGAAGTACTTGGTATGGGACTTCGTGGAAATGGAACAATTCCGGCAGTTTATTCAGAAAGAATCCGTCTTGCAAAGCATGCAGGTATGAAGGTTATGGAACTTCTTGAGAAGAATATCCGTCCAAGAGATATCATGACAAAAGAAGCAATCCTGAATGCACTTACGGTTGACATGGCACTTGGATGCTCTACCAACAGTATGCTTCACCTCCCTGCAATCGCACACGAAGTAGGAATGGATTTCGAGATTGATTTTGCAAATGGAATCAGCGAAAAGACACCGAACCTCTGCCACCTTGCACCGGCAGGCCCGACATACATGGAAGATCTGAACGAGGCCGGCGGTGTATATGCAGTTATGGCAGAGCTGAATAAGAAAGGCCTTCTGCATACAGAATGTATGACAGTTACAGGAAAGACCGTTGGAGAGAATATCGAAGGCGTGGTCAACAAAGATCCGGAAGTAATTCGTCCAATTGATAATCCATACACACCAACAGGCGGGCTTGCAGTATTAAAAGGAAATCTTGCGCCGGACGGAAGCGTTGTAAAACGTTCCGCTGTTGTAGACGAGATGCTGGTACACGAAGGACCTGCAAGAGTATTTGACTGTGAAGAAGATGCAATTGCAGCGATCAAAGGTGGTAAGATCGTTGCCGGCGACGTTGTCGTTATCCGTTACGAAGGACCAAAGGGAGGCCCTGGAATGCGTGAGATGTTAAATCCTACATCTGCAATCGCAGGTATGGGACTTGGCTCAAGTGTAGCGCTGATCACAGACGGACGTTTCAGTGGTGCATCCAGAGGGGCATCTATCGGACACGTATCTCCGGAAGCAGCTGTTGGTGGACCGATCGCACTGGTAGAAGAAGGAGACCTGATCCAGATCGATATTCCGAACCTTTCTATTCATCTGGATGTATCCGATGAAGAACTTGCGAAGAGAAAAGCAAACTGGACTCCGAGAGAACCAAAAGTTACAACCGGATATCTTGCAAGATATGCGGCAATGGTTACTTCTGGAAACAGAGGAGCAATTCTCGAAGTTCCAAAAGCAAAATAAATCATGACAGGGGAATGAATGGTATGCAGTTAACAGGATCACAGATCGTAATTGAGTGTTTGAAAGAGCAGGGCGTCGATACCGTATTCGGTTATCCGGGCGGAGCGATTTTGAACGTATACGATGAATTATATAAACATAAAAATGAGATTACACATATCCTTACGTCACATGAGCAGGGTGCTGCTCATGCGGCAGACGGATATGCAAGAGCGACAGGAAAAGTCGGTGTATGTCTTGCAACCAGCGGACCGGGTGCAACAAACCTTGTAACCGGAATTGCAACCGCATACATGGATTCGATTCCGGTCGTTGCAATTACCTGTAATGTAGGAGTATCACTTCTGGGAAAAGACAGTTTCCAGGAGATCGATATTGCAGGTGTTACAATGCCAATCACCAAGCATAATTATATTGTAAAAGATGTCAATAATCTGGCGGATACGATACGTAAGGCATTCGTGATAGCCAAAGAAGGAAGACCGGGACCGGTCCTGATCGATATCCCGAAAGATGTAACTGCGAACAAAGCAGAATTTACAGCACAGGAACCAAAGGTTGTAAAACCATCCGAAAATATCTGTGAAAAAGATCTGGAAAGTGCAGTACGTATGATCCGGGAGTCAGAGAAACCATACATATTTGTCGGTGGCGGAGCGGTATTATCAGGAGCCAGCAAAGAATTATATGAATTCGTAAAGAAGGTAGATGCTCCGGTTACCGATTCCCTGATGGGAAAAGGAGCATTCCCGGGAACAGATCCGTTATATACCGGAATGCTCGGAATGCATGGAACAAAGGCATCCAACTACGGAGTCAGTGAATGTGATCTTTTGATTGTCGCAGGAGCAAGATTCAGTGACCGTGTAACAGGAAATGCAAAGAAATTTGCCCAGAATGCAAAAATCTTACAGTTTGATGTAGATGCTGCAGAGATGAATAAAAATATTCTGATCACAGAAGGTGTGGTCGGTGATCTGAAAGTCGTTCTTCAGAAGATGAATGAGCGTCTGGAACAGCAGGATCACAAGGCATGGGTAGAACAGATCATGTCTTACAAAGAGAAATATCCGATGACCTATCATCCGGATGTGCTCAGTGGACCGTTTGTTGTAGAAGAGATCTACCGTCAGACAAATGGTGAAGCAATCATTTCGACAGAAGTCGGACAGCACCAGATGTGGGCAGCACAGTATTATAAATATACAGAGCCAAGAACACTCCTTACCTCAGGAGGACTTGGAACCATGGGATATGGTCTTGGAGCTTCACTTGGAGCCAAGGTCGGAAGACCGGAAAAGACCGTTGTCAATATTGCAGGTGACGGATGTTTCCGTATGAATATGAATGAGATCGCTACCGCGGCACGCCATAATATTCCGGTGATCCAGGTAGTGATTAACAACCATGTACTTGGTATGGTCCGCCAGTGGCAGAACCTGTTCTACGGACAGCGTTACTCGGCTACTGTACTAAATGATGCCGTAGATTTTGTAAAACTTGCAGAAGCTATGGGAGCAGAAGGAGTACGTGTGGCAACCCAGGAAGAATTCAAAGAAGCATTTGCGAACGCGTTAAAGAGCGGACATCCGGTGGTGATCGACTGCCAGATTGACAGTGATGACAAGGTATGGCCGATGGTTGCCCCTGGCGCCCCGATCAATGAAGCTTTTGATGAAAAAGACCTGGAAGCAAAAAATGCAGAATAGTAAAAGAAAAAAGTAAAGGAAAGTGGAGGAACAACAATGAGCAGAGTGTACAATTTTTCAGCAGGCCCGGCCGTATTGCCGGAAGAAGTATTAAAAGAAGCAGCAGCAGAGATGTTAGACTATCAGGGCTGTGGAATGTCGGTTATGGAAATGAGTCACCGTTCATCGGTGTTCCAGGAGATTATTGAGACAGCAGAAGCCGATATCCGTGAACTGATGCATATCCCGGATAACTATAAAGTATTATTTTTACAGGGCGGAGCGTCTCAGCAATTTGCCATGATTCCTATGAATCTGATGAAGAATAAAGTGGCTGACTATATCGTAACCGGACAGTGGGCGAAAAAGGCAGCCAAAGAAGCAGAAAAATACGGAGAGGTCCATGTGATCGCATCTTCCGAAGATAAGACATTTTCTTATATTCCGGACTGCTCAGACCTCGATATCTCTGAAGATGCAGATTATGTATATATCTGCGAGAATAATACGATTTATGGTACGAAGTTCAAAGAGCTTCCGAATACCAAAGGAAAGACACTGGTGGCAGATGTATCATCCTGTTTCCTGTCTGAACCTGTAGATGTGTCAAAATACGGCGTTATCTACGGCGGTGTTCAGAAAAATGTCGGACCTGCAGGTGTTGTGATCGCAATTATCCGTGAGGATCTGATCACAGATGATGTATTAGAAGGTACACCGACTATGTTGAAGTATAAGACGCATGCAGATGCCAAGTCTTTATACAATACACCACCGGCATATGGAATCTATATCTGTGGTAAAGTGTTTAAATGGCTGAAAAAACAGGGCGGACTGGAAGCAATCAAAGAGCGCAATGAAAAGAAAGCAAAGATTCTCTATGATTATCTGGATGAAAGCAAACTGTTCAAGGGCACGGTTGTTCCAAAAGACCGTTCGCTTATGAATGTTCCGTTTGTAACAGGTGATAAGGACCTGGATGCAAAATTCGTGAAAGAGGCAAAAAAAGCCGGATTCGAGAACCTGAAAGGACACAGAAGTGTCGGCGGTATGCGTGCAAGTATCTACAATGCGATGCCGATCGAAGGGGTAGAGAAACTGGTAGAATTTATGAAAGCATTTGAAAAGGAGAATCTGTAATCATGTATAAGTATCATAATCTGAACCCAATTTCACAGGTAGGACTGGATGAATTCACAAAAGACTATGCACCTGTAAGCACACCAGAAACAGCAGATGCGATCCTGGTAAGAAGTGCGGCAATGCACGAGATGGAATTTGCACCGGATCTGAAAGCTATTGCAAGAGCCGGTGCGGGTGTGAACAATATTCCGCTTGAGAAATGTGCAGAACAGGGAATCGTTGTATTTAACACACCGGGAGCCAATGCGAATGGTGTAAAGGAACTGGTAATTGCCGGTATGCTTCTTGCTTCCAGAGATATCATCGGCGGTATCAACTGGGTACAGGAGAACGAAGAAGACGGGAACATTGCCAAAGATGCAGAAAAAGCCAAGAAAGCATTTGCCGGACAGGAGTTGGAAGGCAAAAAGCTTGGTGTGATCGGTCTTGGCGCAATTGGAGTTCTGGTTGCAAATGCGGCAACACATCTTGGTATGGATGTATATGGATATGATCCGTATGTATCCGTAGATTCTGCATGGAGACTGTCAAGAAGTATCCATCATACAACAAATGTAGATGAAATTTATGAAAACTGTGATTATATCACGGTGCATGTACCGGCACTTGACAGTACGAAAGGCATGATCGGAAAAGATGCACTGGGTCTTATGAAAGAAGGAGTGATCGTGCTGAACTTTGCAAGGGATGTACTGGTAGATTCCGAGGCAATGGTAGATGCACTTGTAGCTGGAAAAGTAAAACATTATGTCACAGACTTCCCGACACCGGAAATCGCAGGTGTCAAAGGCGCGATTGTAATTCCTCATCTCGGAGCTTCTACAGAAGAGTCCGAAGATAATTGTGCGAAGATGGCAGTCAAAGAAGTGATGGATTATCTGGAAAATGGTAATATCAAACATTCCGTGAACTATCCGGACTGTGATATGGGACTGAGAGGCGATAAGACGCGTATTCTGGTATTACATCACAATGTGCCGAATATGATCGGTCAGATATCAGCGATCCTTGCCAAAGACAATATGAACATCGCAGACCTTACAAATAAGAGTAAGGGAAAATATGCATATACGATGATCGATGTAGATTCTGAGGTGCCGGATGGTGTTGTAGAGGAATTAAAACAGATTGGTGAAGTGTTACGTGTACGTGTCATATGTTAAACAAAACTTAATAAATTTGTAAGAATCCCTTAATTGCGAAATATGTCGAATTAGAGTATCCTAGGATTGTGCAATGATATGAAATCTGGGGGATACTAGGGATGGATAATACAGAAATTCGAAGAAGACGAAGGAATCGGAGAAGAGTAAGAAACATTCGGGTGGGTCTTGCTCTTTTTACTATTTGTATAGTTGCGATTGCAATACCGGTAGTAAGAGGAATCCTGCGAAAACCGGCGCAGATAACCATACAGGTGGCGGATGTAGAGATTAAGCAGGGAGAACAGCTTCCGGCTTATTCGGCGGACATAAAGATCCGGGATAAAGATAGAAACAAATTAACAAAAGATTATACAGCAGAAGATTTCGCTAAAGATCTGAAAAAAGGAAAGAATATTACATTTTTAAGCAAAGCGGATGCGAATACAGAAGGAACGTATGTGATCATTGCGAAATTAAATTCCAATATTAAAAAAAATCTGGAAGGAGACTGGAAAAAGAAGGTACAGGTTACAATAAAGAACGGAACATGTAAGGTAAAGAATCCGACTGGTGTATGGGAAGGAAATAAATTTAAAAAATACGATGGAACATATATAACATCGGATTTTGTGGTATCAAAAGGAAATACATATTATTTTGATTCGGATGGAAAGAAAGTAACCGGCTGGCAGATGATAGAAGGTGCACTTTATTGCTTTGATAATAAAGGAATTATGCAGAGATCCGGCTGGGTGGCCAAAGATGATGGAAAGGCTTATCTGACAGATGAAGGAAAAGCACTGACCGGCTGGCAGACAATCAATGAAAAAGAATATTATTTTGATTCCAAAGGGATTGTAGCAACGGGAGAGGTAAAGATCGGACTTGAGAAATGCAAATTCAACGAAAAGGGTGAGCTGATTTCGAAAGAAAAAGTAGCAATAGATCCGAAAAAGCCAATGATCGCACTTACTTTTGATGACGGTCCGGGTCCAAGAACGTCAGAACTTCTGAATCAGTTGAAAAAGTATAATGCGCATGCGACATTTTTTATGCTTGGAAAAAATGTGAAATTATATCCTGATGCTGTAAAGCAGATGCTGAAAGACGGAAATGAACTGGGAAATCATTCATATGATCACCAGCAGCTGACAAAGATTGATGGTGCGGCAGTAAAAAAAGAAGTTGATGATACGAACCGGAATATAAAAAACATTTGTGGAAGTCCGGCAACGCTGCTCAGACCTCCGTATGGTGCAATCAATGATACGGTAAAGTCGAATGTGGGCATGCCAATGATTCTCTGGAATGTAGATACACTGGACTGGAAGACAAGGAACACGCAGAGCACGATTGACAGTGTAATGAAGAATCTGAAAGATGGGGATATTGTACTGATGCATGATATTCATAGTCAGACGATTGACGCAGCACTGGAACTTATCCCGAAACTTGAAGAAGAAGGTTATCAGCTTGTAACGGTTTCGGAAATGGCTGCGGCAAAAAAACAAGATCTGAAAGACGGAACGGCTTACAGTGATTTTACAAATTAAACAAAAGAACCTGCCAATGGCAGGTTCTTTTGTTATCACAGTATGCAAGAGAAGTCGCCGGTGGCAAGTTCTCTGTATTTTTACAAAGTACCGTTGTGTTTCTCAAGAAGACGGTGAATCTTCTCAGTTGGATCCATAACTTTTCCGATACTGATGTCATGATTCATAGAATCAATGATCAATGCAATGAATTTACTCATGTCTGCAATCAGGAAATAAGGTTTTTCCTTTGCTTCGGCAGGAAGATAAGTAAGATTGGTAGTAATCACACGGTCGATATATCCTTTTTCATAATATTCATCGAATTTCTCGAATCCGTCTGTAAAAAGTCCGAATGTAGTGCAGACAAATACGCGGTTTGCTCCACGGTCTTTAATCTGTTTTGCAACATCGAGCATACTTTCACCGGAAGAAATCATATCATCAATGATGATCGCATCTTTTCCATCAAGATGTTCACCTAAAAATTCGTGAGCGACGATCGGGTTTTTACCATTTACAACCGTTGAATAGTCACGACGTTTGTAGAACATACCCATATTCACGCCCAAAACGTTAGAGAAGTATACAGCACGCTGCATAGCTCCTTCGTCCGGACTGATGATCATTAAGTGTTCTTTGTCTACTTTAAGATCCGGCTCAGCTTTTAACAATGCTTTCATGAACTGATACGGAGGATTGAAACTGTCAAATCCGTGAAGTGGAATGGAATTCTGAACACGTGGATCGTGGGCATCAAATGTAAAGATATTAGATACACCCATATCGATCAGTTCCTGAAGTGCGAGGGCACTGTCCAGAGACTCACGTTTGGTACGCTTGTGCTGACGGCTTTCATAGAGGAAAGGCATTACAACGTTGACACGGCGTGCTTTTCCGTTAGCAGCAGCAATGATTCTTTTTAAATCCTGAAAATGGTCGTCTGGTGACATATGATTTAAATGACCATTTACAGAATAAGTAAGACTATGATTGCAGACATCTACCATGAGGAAAAGATCTGCCCCACGGATAGATTCTGTCAGAAGTCCTTTGGCTTCTCCACTTCCAAAACGTGGACACGGACAATCGATCAGGTAATTGTCACGCATGTAATTATAATATAATGGTGAATCTGTGTTCTTGTCCATTGTGCTTTTTCTGAATTGTACAATGTAATCATTTACTTTTTCACCAAGTTCGCGGCATGATTCCAGAGCACCGATTTTAAGTGGTGCAACAGGAAGACCGCTTTCCATTAATTTGATATTTGGCATAATAAAAACTCCTGTGTATTTTATATGATAAGTTACTCCTAATTATTTATATCACTTTTTCTATAAAAAGGTCAACTACTGATTGGACTATTTGACAAAGGTAATGTATAATAGTATCGTTAAGTGACAAATATAGAATGAAATATAGAGGAGAGTTAAGATGAGTAAACCAGTAGTTGCTATTGTGGGAAGACCAAATGTCGGTAAGTCGACCCTTTTTAATGTACTGGCGGGAGAGATGATTTCGATCGTCAAAGATACGCCTGGAGTAACAAGAGACCGTATCTATGCCGATGTTACATGGCTGGATAAAGAATTTACTATGATCGACACAGGGGGTATTGAACCGGAGAGCAAGGACATTATCCTTTCTCAGATGAGAGAACAGGCACAGATTGCCATTGATACTGCAGATGTGATTATTTTTATCACAGATGTAAGACAGGGGCTTGTAGATGCAGATTCCAAGGTTGCGGATATGCTTCGAAGATCCGGGAAACCAGTTGTACTGGCTGTGAATAAAGTTGACAATTTTGATAAGTTCATGCCGGATGTATATGAATTCTATAATCTGGGAATTGGTGATCCGGTGCCGGTATCGGCTGCTTCCAGACTGGGAATCGGTGATATGTTAGATGCAGTGATCGCACATTTCCCGGAACATGAAGCGGAAGAAAAAGAAGATGAACGTCCGAGAGTGGCAATCGTAGGAAAACCGAACGTAGGAAAATCTTCTATCATTAACAAGTTGACAGGAAAGCAGCGTGTGATCGTATCTGACGTAGCCGGAACGACCAGAGATGCAATTGATACAAACGTTAAGTATAACGGAAAAGATTATGTCTTCATTGATACTGCCGGACTTCGAAGAAAGAGCAAAATTAAAGAAGAACTGGAACGTTACAGTATCATCCGTACTGTAACGGCGGTAGAACGATGTAGTACTGGTCGTGATCGATGCGACAGAAGGTGTCACCGAACAGGATGCCAAGATTGCCGGTATCGCACATGAAAGAGGAAAAGGTATCATTATTGTTGTAAATAAATGGGATGCCATTGAAAAGAATGACAAGACCATGAGAGAGTATGAGAATAACGTACGTCGTGTGCTTTCATTCATGCCATATGCAGAGATTATGTATGTGTCAGCAGAGACAGGACAGCGTTTGAACAAATTATATGATATGATCGATATGGTGATCGAGAATCAGACACTGCGTGTTGCGACCGGTGTCCTGAACGAGATTATGACAGAAGCAGTTGCGATGCAGCAGCCACCGTCAGATAAAGGAAAGAGATTGAAACTGTATTACATTACACAGGTAGCGGTAAAACCACCATCATTCGTAATTTTTGTAAATAATAAAGAACTGATGCACTTTTCTTATACCAGATATCTGGAGAATAAGATTCGTGAGGCCTTTGGATTCCGTGGTACAGCTTTGAAATTCTTCATCAGGGAAAGAAAGGAAAAGGATCAGTAATCATGGAACGGTTGATATGTGTGCTTGTCGGATATGTGTTCGGACTGATTCAGACCGGATATCTATACGGGAAAAAGAATGGTGTTGACTTAAGAAAAAAAGGAAGCGGAAATGCGGGAACAACAAATGCACTCCGTACTATGGGATGGAAAGCCGGAGGAGTTACGCTGCTGGGAGACTGTTTTAAATGTGTTGCGGCAGTAGTGGTTGTACACATGATCTATGGGAAGACTCATACGGATATGATGCCGTTACTTTCTATGTATGCAGGAATGGGCGTGGTTCTTGGACATAACTATCCATTTTATCTGAATTTCAAAGGTGGAAAGGGAATTGCGGCAACGGCAGGACTTATCATCAGTACAACAAATATATGGATCGTACTGATCTGTCTTGCAGCATTTATTGCAATCGTCGCAACAACAAGATATGTATCACTTGGATCTATGACAGTTGTTACGATTTATCTAATCAGTGTGATTGTATATGGTCAACACGGAGGATTTCATATGGAAAATGTAGCGTATCTGCGTGAGATGTATGGGATTGCAGCATTTTTGATGATACTGGCATTCTGGAGACACAGAGCGAATATAAAGAGACTTTTAAGCGGCACGGAAAATAAGATCAGTGTCGGGGGAAAAGATAAAAAATAGTCAGAGACGATAAAAGAAAGGACAGGCTCTTATGGCAAAAGTAAGTGTGATCGGAGCCGGAAGCTGGGGAACAGCGCTGGCACTGCTTTTATATAAAAACGGACATGATGTGACAGTCTGGTCATATCAGGAAGAAGAAGTCCGCATGCTGAGTGAGAAGAGAGAACATGTGAGTAAGCTTCCTGGAGTAAAGATTCCAGAGGGAATATTCTTTACCGCGGATATAAAAGAGGCAGTAGAAGAAAAGGATGTAGTTGTACTTGCAGTACCGTCAATCCATGTAAGAAATACCGCAAAAAAGATCAATCCATATGTAAAAGATGGACAGATCTTAGTGGATGTAGCAAAAGGAATAGAAGAAGATACGCTGATGACTCTGTCTCAGCAAATTGAAGAAGAGATACCGCAGGCAGATGTGGCGGTCCTTTCCGGACCAAGTCATGCCGAGGAAGTAGGAAGAGGCCTTCCCACGACGGTCTGCATTGGAGCACATACAGAGGCGACTGCAAAGTATTTACAGCAGCTCTTTATGAATGAAGTGTTCCGTGTATATATTAGTCCGGATATTCTGGGAATTGAGCTTGGTGGATCGCTTAAGAATGTTATTGCACTTGCGGCAGGAGTTGCAGATGGCATGGGATACGGAGATAATACCAAAGCAGCATTAATTACCCGTGGAATTGCCGAGATATCAAGACTTGGTGTAAAGATGGGAGGTGCGGCTGAGACATTTGGCGGTCTGGCAGGTATCGGAGATCTTATTGTAACCTGTGCAAGTGTACACAGCCGTAACCGCAAAGCCGGATATCTGATGGGACAGGGTAAAACTATGAAGGAAGCCATGGATGAAGTTAAGATGGTGGTAGAAGGCGTATATTCTGCAAAGGCAGCGGCAAAGCTCGGAAAGAAATACAATGTATCACTTCCGATTATTGAGGAAGTAAATAAGGTACTGTTTGAAGATAAGAGTCCGAAAGAAGCGGTAAATGAACTGATGCTGCGTGTCGGAAAAGCAGAACACACAGCTCTTCCGTGGGAATAATAAAAAGATTAAGCAGATATGATATAAAAATAACAGAGACGAAAGTTTTTTAACAATCTTTCGTCTCTGTTATTTTTTACAGGTCTGCGTGTTCGGTTACGTATTTTTTAAAGTCCATGATAACAGGCGCCTGATAAACATTCTTTAAAGTAGCCATATAAAAGAGTCTTTCCCAGGAAGGCTTTTCGATTTCGATAATGGAGACAGGCATATAGGAAAGAACCGGCATCTTTGGAACAACTGCGATACCGAAGCCTGCACCGACAAGACCGGCAACTCCCTGGTCTTCTTCCATAGAGTAGGCAATTTGCGGATAACCTCCGCATTTTTCAAACAATTTGTCAATGACATGTCTTAAGCCGCTTCGCTTGGAAAATGCAATGTGCGGATAAGCAAGTGTATCTTTCAGATCAATAGAGCTGCGTCCTTCCAGTGGATGACCTTTGGGTACGATCAACACCAGTTCCTGCTTTGCGACAGGTGTGAATTCAATCAGCGGCTCATTGTCCATCATAGAGCAAAATGCGATGTCATATTTCCGGTCTTTTAATCCCTGAATCATATCAGAAGTAAGACCTGTGGAACTATGAAAATAAAAATCAATTTTTTTATCCGGCGTAGAATCCAGAAATCCTTTTACGAAATTGGGAACAACGGTACTGCTTAGAGCACGAAGTTCCACGATATCGATACGACCTTCGCCACGACCTGTCATCTGAAGCTTGTTAACGCTGGAATCAATCATATCCAAAGCCTGTTCAACATCAATAAGAAAAGCCTGTCCACATTTGGTAAGTGCTACATTACGGCCCTCCTTCTCGAAAAGTTTTACCCCTAGTTCCTTTTCAAGAGATGCAATAGCATGACTCAGACTTGGCTGAGTGATGGCAAGAATTTCAGCGGCTTTTGTGTAATGCTCCAGATGGGCCAGTGTGGCAAAATATCTTAGATGATACAGATTCATAAAGCCGGCCCCCTTTCTTTCGTTATATTTATATATGTCTATATCTTATCATGAACGGAAGGTAAAAATCTATGAATAAAATCTATAAATTAAAATAAAATAACTAATTTGTTTTTTGTTTAACAAGGATATATAATCAAACCATAGCAAATATTACTAGATTGAACATTAAGAAAAAAGGGAATCTGTTCAATTTTAACAATGGAGGTAGAATTATGTCAAAAAAGAATCCAATCACAGTAAGTTCATGGACACTTGGAGATCAGTGCAAATTTGAAGATCGTGTTATCGCTGCAAAAGAAGCAGGATACGAAGGAATCGGTCTTCGTGCAGAGACTTATGTTGATGCTTTGAATGAAGGACTTCATGATGAAGACATTCTTGCAATTCTTGACAAACATGACATGAAAGTAACAGAAGTTGAGTATATCGTTCAGTGGTGCGAAGAGCATCGTTCATACGAGCAGAAATACAAAGAGCAGATGTGCTTCCATATGTGTGAACTCTTCGGAGTTGGCCATATCAACTGTGGACTGATGGAAAACTACTCAGTAGAATATACAGCTCAGAAATTAAAAGAACTCTGCCAGAGAGCTGGAAAATATATCATCGGTGTTGAGCCAATGCCATACAGTGGTATTCCAAACCTTCAGAAAGGCTGGGAAGTTGTAAAAGCTTCTGGATGTGAGAATGCAATGCTTATCCTTGATACATGGCACTGGGTAAGAGCTAATCAGCCATATGACATCCTGACACCGGAAATCGCTAAGAAAGTTATTTCTATCCAGATCAACGATGCTTATGAGAGACCATACGCAGATTCAATCTTAAGAGATGAGTCAATGCATGATCGTCTTGCACCTGGAACAGGAGCAAAAGACACAGCCGGATTTGTTAAGATGATCAAAGATGCCGGAGTTGATCCAAAGGTTATCGGTGTAGAAGTAATTTCTGATGAGATCCTTGGAAGAGGACTTAAAGAAGCAGCTGCTTATACATATGAAAATACAGAAAAAGTATTAAAAGAAGCTTGGCCAGAAATGGTTGACTAATTTAGAAAACACATTTGATCAAAAGAGAGAGGTAAAAAAATAATGAAGTTCAAACATATGTTTTCTCCGATTCAGATCGGACCAATGACAGTAAAGAACCGTTTCGTAGTACCACCAATGGGAAACAACTTTGCAAAAACAGATGGAACATGGAGCGATGAGTCTGTTGCATACTATGCTGAACGTGCAAAAGGTCAGTTCGGTCTGATCACAATTGAAGCAACAGTAGTTCATAAAGGTGCAAAGGGCGGCCCAAGAAAACCTTGTCTGTATGATGATAACAGCATCGAGAGCCTGAAGAAGATTACCGATGCCTGTCATGCAGAAGGTGCTAAGATTTCTATTCAGCTTCAGAATGCAGGTCCGGAAGGAAATGCTAAGAATGCAGGAGCACCAATCCAGGCGGCAACATCTATTGCAGCAGCTGATGGAAGAGATATTCCGGAAGCAGTTCCTACAGAGCAGGTATATGAGCTCATTAAAGGATACGGAGATGCAGCAGTCCGCGCAATGAAGGGCGGAGCCGATGCAGTAGAAATTCACATGGCACATGGTTATCTTGTGAATTCTTTTATGTCACCAAGAACTAACAAACGTGTAGACGAATTTGGTGGAAACTTCGAAAACAGAATGAGATTTTCCCGTCTGATCGTTGAAGAAGTAAAGAAGAGAACAGAAGGTAAAATCGCAGTTCTTGCACGTATTAACAGTACAGAAGATATGTTTGGCGGTCTGGATAATCACGATATGTGTGCAATCGCTTCTTATCTTGAAGACTGTGGAGTCGATGGACTTCACGTATCACGTGCAGTGCATCTGAAAGATGAATATATGTGGGCTCCAACAGGAATTCATGGCGGATTCTCTGCAGAGCTCGTAGCAAATATCAAAAATTGTGTATCCGTTCCGGTTATCACAGTCGGACGTTACACAGAGCCACAGTTCGCTGAACAGATGGTAAAACTTGGAAAAGCGGATCTGGTAGCATTCGGACGTCAGTCACTGGCTGATCCTCATACTCCGGAAAAGGCTCAGGAAGAAAGACTGGAAGATATGACACCTTGTATCGCATGTCTGCAGGGATGCGTTGCCAACATGTATGCAGGTAAACCTCTTTGCTGTCTGGTAAACCCAGTACTTGGACGTGAAGTTGAGGGACTTCCGAAAGCGGAAAAAGCAAAGAAAGTATACGTTATCGGTGGCGGTGTAGCAGGTATGTGTGCAGCATTCACAGCTAAGAGACGTGGACATGATGTAACATTATTTGAAGCAACAGATAAACTTGGCGGAAACATGAGACTGGCTGCTTACCCGCCGGGAAAAGGTGACATCACAGGTATGATCAGAAGCTATATCGTGAAATGCGAAAAAGCCGGCGTAAATATCAAGATGAACACAAAAGTAACAGCTCAGATGTTAAAAGAAGATACACCGGATGCTGTTATCCTCGCAACAGGATCTGAAACATTAGTTCTTCCATTTATCAAAGGTATCCATAATCCTGATATCGTATATGGTGTGGACTGCCTGGAAGGAACACGTCCGGTAGGACATAAAGTTTTAGTTGTAGGTGGGGGTATGGTAGGTGCCGAGACAGCAGATTTCCTTGCTGAACAGGGACATGAAGTATCTGTTATCGAGATGAGAGATGCGATCGGACCAGACGTAATCCACGAGCATCGTATCTTCCTTATGGAAGCCTTCGAAAAATACGGAATCGAGCAGATTACAAGCGCTGCTGTATCTGAAATCTTCTCAGATGGAGTAAGCTACAAGAATGCAGCTGATAAGTCTGATGAGACTATCTATGAAGCAAGAGGATTCGATACTGTAGTTCTTTCTATGGGATTCAGCTCCCGTTATACACACCGCGATGGTCAGAATGTTGTATATGACTTCGCTGATGAATTAAAGGACATCGTTCCGGAAGTTCATGTAGTAGGTGATGCAGTAAGAGCACGTCGTGCACTGGATGCTACAAAAGAAGCTTATGATGTGGCATTAAAACTTTAATCATTATATATAGAAATTGTAAGAAATGTGTATGTGACAGCTCGTAGTATGCGGGCTGTTATGAATAAAAGAAAACCAGGAGGGTTAAGATCATGGAAAAAAGAATTTCCGGACATACAGGCTTAATGGCATTATTTGGAACACCAGTTGGACATTCAGGATCTCCTGCAATGTACAACTTCAGCTTCCAGCATGATGGCTTAGATTATGCTTATATGGCATTTGACGTAACAGAAGAGGAAATGCCAAAAGTATTCGAGTCTATTCGTTTATTAAATATGCGTGGTGGTAACTTCACTATGCCATGCAAGAACATCGCAGCACAGCTGGTAGATAAGCTGTCACCTGCAGCTGAGATTATCGGAGCCTGCAATGTATTTGTTAACGATGACGGAGTGATCACAGGACACATTACAGACGGTGTCGGATTTGTTAAGAATCTGGAACTCAACGGAGTACCTGTAAAAGACAAAAAGGTTGTTGTTCTTGGAGCAGGCGGAGCTGCTACAGCAATTCAGGTTCAGCTGGCACTGGACGGAGCAAAAGAAGTAAATATCTTCAATATTAAAGATAAATTCTTCGAAAGAGCAGAAGGAACAAAGGCCAAATTAGCTGAAAAGTGCCCAGAGTGTGTAGTTACAGTAGACGACCTTGACGACAAGGCAAAACTGGAAGAAGCAGTCAAAGCATGTGATATTCTTGTAAATGCTACAATTATGGGGATGAAACCACACCAGGATGTAACACTGGTAGATAAATCATTATTCCGTAAGGATCTGGTTGTTGCAGATACTGTATACAGCCCGGAAAAAACAAAGATGATCCTGGAAGCAGAAGAAGCAGGATGCAAGGCAATCGGCGGAGTAGGAATGCTTCAGCAGCAGGGAGCAGTAAACTATGGGCTGTTCGTAGGAAAAGAAATGCCGCTTGCTGAGTATCAGGAATTTCAGAAAGCACAGGCAAAATAAAACAACTTGATAAAGGAGAATGAGGGAATGAAAGCAAAGAAATATTTATGGTCTATCATCTGTGTATATTTTTGCTATCTGACACATGGTATTCAGGCAATCATTTTAAGCCAGAATAATGTGAATTTCGCAAAACAGTGGGGATTCAATATGTCAGATCCGCAGTCGGCAGCATATGCAGCAGGACTTGCAGCAGTAAGTACCGCAGTAGCATGGACTGGATTTGGTAAATTCGTAAGCGTATGGATCGGTGGAGAGATCTCAGACCGTGTCGGACGTAAGAAACTGATGATCGGTGGAGCAGCATTATATATTATCTGCTTCCTTGGATTCTTATTTACTAAGAGTGCACTGGTTGCTTCTGTATGCGGTTTTGCATCTGGAGTTGCAACTTCTGGATTCTGGGATGCTTCAGGATATCCTGCAGTACAGGAAGCTTATCCGGCAGCACCTGGATCAGCACTTGTAGGAATCAAATTCTTCGTTTCACTGTCAGGTATGGTATATCCACTTCTGGTTGTACATAACGCAAACAGCGGAAACTGGAAATTAAATGTTATGATTCCGGTAGTTATGTCAATTATCTGTCTGGTACTTGCAATTATCGCACCATTCGTATATGATGATCAGAAGAAGGCATCAGAAGGAACTGATGGCAAATCAAAAGATGCAGTGCAGGCAGAGATCGATGCAGCGAAAGCAGCAATGCTTACAAAGCCAGGGAAATTTGTAGTATTTCTGGTAATGTTTTATGCATTCCTTTGCATGGCAATCATGTATGGTGCTCAGCAGTATACAAAAGCGTTCGGATTATCCGTATGTGGACTTTCTGAGATGCAGGCAGCAGGTATGACTTCTATCTATACGATTGGTTCTATCTGTGCAGTACTTTTCTGGGCATTCATGATGGCTAAATTAAAATGGAGCCCGCTGAAAGTTGTCTTGATTGATTCTATCTGTACTGCAGTAGCACTTGCAGGTGTTCTGTTTATTCATCAGGTAGCAATTATCTACATTGCAATTGCAATGTTAGGATTCTTTGCAGCAGGTGGTGCTCTTCAGACTGGTCTTGCAGTGGTTCAGTTATTTAACCCGGGACCAAAGGGAAGAAACACAGGTATTTATTACACATTTATGGGTGCAGCAAGCTACCTGATTCCGGTAGTAGCAGCACAGCTTACAAAAGCATCTGGTGAGGCAAATGCAGTATACAGCCTCATGATCATGTTATTAGTATTTGCAATCCTTGCTATTTTAAGTTCCCTCTACTTAGTAGCACAGCACAAGAAAATCTTCGGAAAGAGTGCATTGTAAAATATAATCAAGAATACAGAAAACCTGCCACCGGCAACTTTTCTTGTATATTTGGTATAAAAAGGGACTGTTGTTCCGAATAATGACGGATAGACAGTCCCTTTCTTTTAACATGGTATTGTTAAAAAAAAGACATTCATAGAAAATGTCGAAGAAATAGAGGAAAATACAGGTTATTCCATAGATATTTTTTATGGAATAACTGATATTATGTTATAGTAAATTTTTGATACCTGAAGCATACGAAAAAAATGTATGTAAAAATTATTAAAACGAAGGAGGACGCTCAAAGATGAGTCCGAAAAAAGCAAAAAGAGCTAATGAACTTCCTTATATTCCTCTTGGACCATTTCAGTGGAGAATTCCTGGAATCCATTACAGAGTAGAATATGTGGAATTTTTTCAGGGTCTGATCCTTGGCGCTACAGCTTTAAGTTCCATTCCGTACCTGACTGATAATCTTGGACTTCCATATGAACTTGCATGGAGCTGTGTCATCATTGAAGTATTTATGTATATGCTTCATGGATGGTTAGGAGATCCGGTAGTCCCGGGATGGATTACTCCGACACTTCCATTTACCCTGGCGTATTTAAATGGGTTTGAAAAAGGACCAGACAGAATCCAGGCGATGATCGCATTGCAGCTTCTGGTCGCATTTGTATTTATATTTATGGGAATTACGAAACTGGCAGACAAATTTGTAAATGGTGTGCCAAATTCAATTAAAGGTGGTATCCTGATCGCAGCACCGATTACGGTATTGCAGGGACAATTATCAGATGGAAGCCAGCTTATGACGGCACCGGTAGCAACGCTTGCCGGTACATTATTACTTGCATTTTTAAGCTTTTCACCGTTCTGTGAAAAGAACAGAAGTAAATATAAGATATTAGATATTATGGCAAAATACGGCAACTTGTTCCCATATCTGATCGCTATGGTGGCAGGAGTTGCGCTTGGAGAATTATCAAAACCTGTATTAGAACTTGGAACAGTCATCAGAATTCCTGATTTCAGTAATATATTCCATACAGTCAGTATCTTTGCGGTAGGTTTTCCGCCGCTTTCGAAATTTATCAGTGCCATACCTCTGGCTTTGATCTGTTATGTACTGGCGTTTGGAGATTTTGTTACATCGAAGACGCTGGTAGAGGAAGCGCAGGAGAGCAGAAGCGATGAATATATCGACTTTAACTCAAGCAGATCTAATCTGATCAGTGGCTTAAGAAACCTGATCCTTGCAATTTTTGCACCATTCCCACCGCTGGCAGGACCGTTATGGGTTGGAATGACCGTATCAGTAGCGATGCGTTACAAAGAAGGAAAGAAAGCAATGAAATCATTGATTGGTGGAATGAGTTCTTTCCGTATGGCGACATTTATCAGTGTTATCCTGGTACCGATCGTATCTTTCATGAAACCAATCATGGGAGTCGGATCAGCAATTACATTATTGTTCCAGGCTTATGTCTGTGCAAGAATTGGTATGGAATATTGTCAGTCTAACACAGATAAGAGTATTGCAGGTGTTATGGCAGCGGTATTGGCGTTCAAAGGATCCGGATGGGCATTGCTCGTCGGTTTTGCAATGAACCTGTTACTTTCTAATATGGATTTCCAGAAGAAAAAACTGGGAGTGCTTACAACAGAGGAACTGGATCAGGTAGATGCCAAAAGAGATGAAGAAGCGCAGAGGCTTCTTACACAGAAAAAACAGGGATAAAAAATATGTGTCTGTGTTATGTTGTGTGGCAGGATAATATATTAAAATAAATGTAATAAACATAAAATGAGGGCCTGTGGGAATATCCATGGGCCCTCTCTCTTTTTTCGTTTTTTACAATGCATCGTGCACAATCTGAAGTGCCTGATGTAATTTTTCTGCTCCGATCTGTCCAGGTGCAGAAGCCTGTGCTCCGGAACCAAATGTCAGACAGGAACCAAATGCCTCGCAGGCAATACGGCTGATACTTCCAAGTCCAGCCATAGACATGGTGATGATCGGTCTGTCGGCATAGTCTGATGCCATCTCTTCAGTAGCAGAAAGAAGGGTCAGAACATCTTTTTTGGTCTGTGGCATAACAGCCATTTTAGGAATATCGGCCCCCATATCCTGCATTTTGCGGAGACGGTAAATGAGATCAGATTTGGCAGGTGTTTTGTCAAAATCATGATTAGAGGCAATGACCTTTGCACCGGAAGCGTGGATTGCATCAATCATCTCCCGTACAATGTCATCTCCTGTAAAGATCTCTACGTCAATAATATCAGCATTGCCGGTTGCTGCAACTGCTTTGTTAAGTTCGGCATATTTTTCTGTGGACATTGGATGTACGCCGCCTTCTTTGTCTGTACGGAAGGTACAGAGAAGAGGAGTATCGCCCATTACATCACGAAGTTCTTTGACGAGTTCTGAGACTTTTGCAATATCTTCAACATCTTCGTACCAGTCCATCCGCCATTCCATCAGATCCATATGCATGCCAAGATATGTACGGGTAAGGGAAAGGATGTCTTCTTTTGTCTTTCCAACATTAGGAATGCAGATTGCCGGAATTCCATTTCCGAGTTCCAGATTTCTTACTTTTACAGTGTTCATAGAAAAATTCTCCTTAATCTTCATAAACGTAGGAAATTCCCAGTTTTTCTTTCATGTATTCACTGTCCACACGCTTGCCGAGGATCAGTTCGATAGCTGCAATTGCCTGAAAGAGCATCATGCCCTGTCCGTTCATTGTTTTACATCCGGCGTGTCTTGCCATTTTCAACATTGCTGTTTCGTGTGGGGCGTAGACAACGTCTGTGACGATAAGATCAGGACGGAAGAAAGAAGGATCAGGAATATAAGTGATTCCTTCGAGTGGCTTCATTCCAACGCCTGTGGCATTTGTGAAAAGATAAGAAGAATGCATCTCTTCTTTTAATTTATCCAGATCTTCCAGAGGGTAGAATGTTGCTTTACAATTGGTATTTTCGTTAATTTTCTTTACCGTATCGAGTGCATTCTGTTTGAACTTGTCATCTCTTGCGAAGATAGACATCTCAGCAACACCATCCAGTGCAGCCTGGATCTCAACAGCAGTAGCAGCTCCGCCGGAACCTACAATTGTTACTTTCTTTCCGGTAGGGTCAATGTCATTGTCCTTTAAAGACTGTACATAACCGATACCGTCTGTGATGTGTCCGACCAGGTAGCCGTCTTTATTGACGATGGTATTTACCGCACCACAGAGTTTGGCAGCCGGAGAGATTTCATCCAGATACTGATGTACGATTGTCTTATTTGGCATAGAAACATTGGCACCACGCATCTTCAGTGCGCGTAAGCCCTTGATTGCATCTTCAAGTTCAGGTGCATCTACTTCAAATGCAAGATTTACAATGTCAACACCTAGCTTTTCGTAAGCTGCATTATGTGTTGCAGGTGACTGCGAGTGGCGGATTGGATAAGCCAGAAGACCGATTAATTCGGTGTGTCCGGTAATCTGATGTCTTTCCATAATAAGAATCTCCTTTTTGTAATAAAACTTTATCTTTGCTTATATTTTAACAAATTACAGATGCATAAACAAATGCTAAACAGATACGGAAATGATAGAAAATGACTATTGATCTGTAGTGAAAGTTCTATAAAGAGCGAAGAAGTGCATATACTTTAACAGCACAACGGGAAGGAGCAGGGAAAGTGGACACAGAACAGTTATATAAAGATATAAAAGCGAGAACAAACGGAGAAATCTATATCGGCGTTGTCGGACCGGTAAGAACAGGAAAATCGACATTTATCAAACGCTTTATGGATGTAATGGTGTTGCCAAGAATGGAAGATGAACATAAGAAAGAGCGGACAAGAGACGAACTTCCTCAGTCTGCGGCAGGCAAGACGATTATGACAACAGAGCCCAAATTTGTACCGAAAGATGCTGCAGTGATACGTCTGAACCAGGATGTTGAAGTAAGGATCCGTCTGATTGACTGTGTCGGATATATGGTAAAGGGTGCTTCGGGACACGAGGAGGCCGGGCATGAACGTATGGTAAAGACTCCGTGGTATCAGGAAGAAATACCATTTACCAAGGCAGCGGTGATCGGTACACAAAAAGTGATTCATGAACATGCAACGATAGGAATCGTGGTAACAACCGATGGAACGATTACAGATATTCTGCCGGAAAATTATGAAGATGCGGAGGCACGGACTATAAGAGAACTTCAGTCTATCCGAAAACCATTTGTAGTACTGGTGAATTCAAAAAAACCACATGGCCAGGAGGCTAAGGAGAAGGCAAAAAAACTGGAAGATACATATGGAGTTAAAGCAATGACCGTAAATTGTGAACAAATAAAGGAAGAAGATATTTATCGGATTCTGGAGGCCGTTTTGTATGAATTCCCGATATCTGAGGTACAGTTTTATATACCGAAATGGGTGGAAATGCTTCCGGTTACACACAAGATCAAACAGGACCTTCTGGAACATATACAAAAAATCCTCGAACACCTGGAAGAGATCAAAGATGCGGCAGCTTTAACCGGAAGACCGGAAAGTCCATACATAAAAGACTGGTATGTAGAACAGATACAGATGGATACAGGCTGTGTTATCATTCAGATCCACATGTATGAAAAATATTATTATGAAATGTTAAGTGAGATGACAGGAACTACGATCACAGGCCAGTATGATCTGATAAAGACGATGCAGAAACTTTCAATCTTAAAGAATGAATATGAAAATGTAGAAGATGCATTTACTGCAGTCCGGATGAAAGGGTATGGAGTAGTCAGTCCGACAAAAGAAGAGATCGTACTGGATGAACCAGAGATTATCAGACAGGGAAATAAATATGGGGTGAAAATTCATTCGCAGGCGCCGTCCATTCATTTGATCCGTGCTAATATAGAGACGGAGATAGCCCCGATTGTTGGAAATGAGCAGCAGGCGAAAGATTTGATCCAGTATATTAAAAATGAGGAAAAAATGGAAGGAGGTATCTGGAAAACCAGTATATTCGGAAAGACAGTAGAAGAACTTGTCATGGACGGGATGAAGAATAAAATGGCAGTTATTAATGACGAAAGCCAGGAAAAACTTCAGGATACTATGCAAAAGGTTGTGAATGACAGTAATGGAGGCATGGTGTGTATCATTATTTAGAATTATGACTTAAAATTCAAAAAACACTTGAAATATAGAATAGAATGTGTCTATAATATGAATTAGGAATTGGTAAAGGGGCCATACTCGTCAGGGTGTGGTCTCTTTTTTTTACCATAATAGACAATAAGAATCTGGAGGATGATAAAAATGAAAGATTACACGTTCAAAGTACCGCAGGATATTGTATTTGGTGTAGGCTCTTTAAAAAGACTGCCGGAGCTTCTTGAAAAAAGCGGATCTAAAAAGATGATGGTAGTATCAGACAGAGGACTGGAGAAATTAGGAGTCATACAGAAAGTGCTGGATATTGTGGAGGCAGAAGGTATAGAAACAGTAAGTTTCCTTGATATTCTTCCAAACCCTACAGTAGATATGGTAAATGCGGCGACAAAGGTATATAAGGAATCAGGAGCGACAAGTATAGTTGCACTTGGAGGAGGAAGCCCGATGGATGTTGCCAAGGCAGTAGGTGTTCTGGCAAGATACGGCGGATCCATTACAGAGTATGAAGGTGCACATCTTGTTCCGGGACCGATCGAACCAATCATAGCAATCCCTACTACAGCAGGTACCGGAAGTGAAGTTACGGCGTTCTCCGTTATTACAGATACCTCCAGAAATTATAAATTAACGGTTTTTAGCTATGAATTACTTCCAAAATACGCACTGTTAGATCCGGAGATGATCATGTCTGTACCACCGATGGTTGCGGCTTCATGTGGAATTGATGCACTGATCCATGGATGGGAAGCATATACATCACTTGGCGCTTCACCGTTTTCTGATGCAATGGCAGAAAAAGCAATGGAACTGATCGGCGGTAATATCCGTAGATTTGTGGCAAACAGAAAGGACGAGGAAGCTGCATGTGCAATGATGTCAGGAAGTATGTTTGCGGGAATTGCATTTGCTTGGGCAAGACTTGGAGATGTACATGCCATGTCACATCCGGTCAGCGCATTCTTTGGTGTACAGCATGGAGTGGCCAATTCAATCCTTCTTCCGGTAATTGTAGAATATAATGCGCTGGCAGATCATGGACGTTACGAAAAGATTTACAATTATATCAGCGAAGAAAAAGAGCCGGTGAAAGATTTTAAACCGGAAATGCTGGTAGAAGAAATCAAGAAACTGAATGCATCTCTGGGAATTCCAAAAACACTTTCCGAGGTCGGTGTAACCGAAGATAAGATTCCACAGATGGCTGCAGATGCGATGAAGAGTGGAAATATTGCGGCTAATCCAAGACAGACAACATTAAAGGATGTGGAGATGTTGTACCGCAAAGCTTTATAGTATGATATTTTATTGATTCTGTATGTGTAAGATTGCATTATTTTCATAAAAGGGTTAAAATATAAAAGTATATGACTATCACAAATGAACGTTGGAGGTACGATATGAGAGTAGCAATTATTACGGCAAATACAGATATATACAAAGGAACGAAAGCGAATGAAAGCGGGGAAGCAGTGAAGCTTGTGGCAGAAGAAGCTGGACTTGAAGTTGTCTTTATGCGGGCACTTCCACTGGACAGAGAAGTATTGTCAACTGTTATGAAGCGCATGACAGATGGAAAAACAGCAGATCTGATCCTTACAACAGGCGGTGCGGGATGTAATCCAGGTGACTGTACACCAGAAGCAACAATGAATATTGTAGACAGACCGGTACCGGGGATTCCTGAAGCAATGAGAGCGCATACTATGAAACTGACAAGACGCAGTATGCTGAACAGAAGTGTGGCCGGAATCAGTGGAGATACACTGATCGTAAACCTTCCGGGAAAAGCACAGGCAGTAAAAGAAAGTCTCAGATTCTTACTTCCGGAACTTGTGCATGCTGTAAAGGTTATCAAGGGAGAGGCATAAAGAATGAAGATCACGTACCTGGATCACAGCGGTTTTGCTGTAGAATACAAAAAATATGTATTGATCTTCGACTGGTATAAAGGTAAACTTCCTGAATTTGATTCGGAAAAAGAAATTTATGTATTTTCCAGCCATTCACATTATGATCATTTTGACCGGAAAATATTTGAGCTGGAGAACATATATCCGAACGTAAGATATGTACTGTCGGCAGATATTACAGAAAAGCCGGTCCCTTCAAAGGTATGGTTTGTTATTGCCGACAAAGAATATCGGATTGGTAATCTGAAAGTACAGACACTTCATTCTACGGATGCGGGTGTAGCATTTCTTGTGTATGTAGATGATAGGATTATTTATCACGCAGGAGATCTGAACTGGTGGCATTGGGAAGAAGAAAGTGAATATTATAACGAACAGATGCGGATGGATTATCAGAAAGAAATCCATAAATTAAAAAATATACGGATTGATGTAGCATTTGTTCCGTTAGATCCAAGACAGGAAGAGCAATATTACTTGGGACTGGATTATTTCATGAAGCATACAGATACAAAACTGGTCTTTCCGATGCATATGTGGGGACACTATGAAGTTTATGAGAAACTTATGAATAATCCGCAGGCAGAATCCTATAAAGAACATGTAATGCATGTAAAGGTACCAGGACAGGTATTCGAATTGCCATAAGTCTGAAAGAAATTGTCTGATTATGAAATCGGAAAAAAGGTTTGTTATTTTGAATAAATAGTGCTATAATAATAAACGCTTTTGAAAAATGCAAGTAAGACAGGTAATCGCAGCTGCAGATGCCGAAAGGCAGCAGGTGAGGAAAGTCCGGGCTTCACAGGGCAGGATGCCGGATAACGTCCGGTGGAGGCGACTCCAAGGATAGTGCAACAGAAATATACCGCCAGAATATAATTCTGGTAAGGGTGGAAGGGCAGTGTAAGAGACTACCGCCTTGCTGGTAACAGCAGGGGCATATGTAAACCCCATTCGAAGCAAGACCGGATAAAGACAATGTGGCGGCCCGTCACGTCTTAGGTAGGTTGCTTGAACCCATTGGTAACGATGGGTCTAGAAAGATGATTACCCAACGACATAACCCGGCTTATCGTTTTGCTTGCAATTTGAATGAATATAAAAATACCGTCTGATATTAATTATCAGGCGGTATTTTTTGCTTTATTTGCGTCTTCCGTCATATTTTTCTTCGCAGTATTTACAGCGGTAAACTTCTTTTTCAGGATCTGTAAGTACGAAGACATGATCCAGTCCCTGCTCGATCGAAGTGATGCAGCGAGGATTCTTGCAGTGAATCACGTTGCGGATTTCGTGAGGCAGATGGAGAGCTTTTTTGTCTACAATCTCAGAATTTTTTATAATATTTACGGTAATATTATGATCAATAAAACCGAGGATGTCCAGATCCATAAAGTCGATCGGACACTCAATTTTCATGATATCTTTCTTTCCCATTTTATTACTCTTTGCATTTTTTATGATTGCAACGCAGCAGTCCAGTTTATCCAGATGCAGGTATTTATAGATATCCATGCTTCGCCCTGCCTGGATATGATCCAGAACAAATCCTTCTTCAATACGTCCGACAGTTAATGTATTTTTTACCATTGTTATCTTCCTCCTAAACTTCAATTCCCAAAAGTGTAAGTATCAGTGCCATACGGATGTAAACACCATATTGTACCTGTTTGAAATAAGCAGCTCTTGGGTCATTGTCTACTTCTGTGGCGATTTCATTTACCCTTGGGAGTGGATGGAGAATATACATATCATCTTTCGCAAGCTCCATTTTCTTGTTGTCCAGGATGTAGAAGTCTTTCATACGTACATAATCTTCTTCGTTGAAGAAACGTTCTTTCTGAACACGGGTCATGTAAAGAATGTCCAGATCAGGAAGGGCATCTTCCAGTCGTACTACCTCTTCGTAAGGAATATTCTGACGGTCTAATACATCGTTCTTGATATAGCTTGGAAGCTTTAATTCTTCCGGTGAGATCAGAACAAAACGGATCCCCGGATAACGTACCAGTGCATGGATCAGAGAGTGTACGGTACGGCCGAATTTCAGATCGCCGCATAATCCGATTGTCATATTATCGAGTCGACCTTTTAAAGAACGGATTGTAAGCAGATCTGTAAGTGTCTGGGTCGGATGCTGGTGTCCACCGTCACCGGCATTGATCACCGGAATTGTGGCATGCTGGCTTGCAACCATAGCGGCACCCTCTTTTGGATGGCGCATTGCACAGATATCTGCAAAGCAGGAAATTACACGAATCGTATCTGCTACACTTTCCCCTTTGGAAGCAGAACTTGAATCTGCGGATGAGAAACCAAGAACGCTGCCACCCAGATTGATCATAGCTGCTTCATGGCTTAATCTGGTACGTGTGCTCGGTTCATAGAAAAGAGTGGCAAGCTTTTTGCCTTCACATGCGTGTGCATATTTTTTCGGATTTGCCTCGATATCTTTTGCAAGATCCATTAAATTGTCAAGTTCTTCCACAGAAAAATCCAGTGGACTTAATAAGTGTCTCATGTCAAAACCTCCTGTTTTATAAATAAGTTAATAAATCATCGACAGATTTTCTCTTAGGTGCATCAGGATCAATATCAGGATATCCGATGGCGATGAGAGCAGCAAGCTCCTGATCTTCCGGAATATGTAAAAGATCGGTGATGCCGTCTTCATCCCAGATGCCCATGATTACAGTTCCAAGACCAGCTTCGTGAGCGGCAAGGCAAAGTGTCTGACTTGCAACACCGACATCGAACATCTGCCAGCGGTCTTCTTTTTTGGTGCTGTAGGAACCGTCGCGTTCAAAACCGCAGCGCCCTTTTTTGAAAGTAACTGCAATAAGCATTGGTGCCTGCTTTATAATTTTTGCGTTGAAATCTGGGGTGTAATCAGTAACGATTTTATCAAGAATAGAAGAATCTTCGATTGCGATATATCGAGTGATCTGAGTGTTCTTCCAGGAAGGAGAATAAGATGCTGCACCGATCAGGGATTCTAAAGTTGCGTGATCTACAGGATCAGGCTTGAATTTGCGAATGCTTCTTCTTGTTTTGATACATTCTAAAGTATTCATGGTTTTACCTCCGTTTTCAAATCTCTCATACATCATATAATATTTAACGATGATTTTCAATGTCTTGAAAAATTTTTCGATGATTTTTTTAAATCAGGATGGGTAGATTTTATTTTTGGAATGTATTATAATTTAATAAATACGCAGATTTCCTGCATAATATACAAAAAGGAGAGAGTAAATGACATCATTGGAAGAACTTAGAACGCAGTTAAGTGATGTTGATGATCAGATTACGGATCTTTATGAAAAGCGAATGAAGATTTGTGAGGATCTCGGGACCTGTAAGATTAAAAATGGTTATAAAACATTTGACCGTCAGCGTGAAAAGAATAAAATAGCAGAAGTGATGGGAAAAGTTTCATCAGACTTTAATAAAAAAGGAATCGGAGAAGTATATGAACTGCTTCTTGCGATCAGTAGAAAATTACAGTACAAGCAGCTTGTAGAAGCAGGTGCACTTGGAAGACTTCCGTTTATCGGCATTGATTCACTGGATAAGGATACAGCAAGGGTAGTATTTCAGGGAACAGAAGGGGCTTACAGTCAGGCGGCAATGGAACATTATTTTGGAAAAGGATGTAACAGCTATCATGTACATACATTCCGGGAGGCAATGGAGGCAATTGAAGAAGGCGCGGCAGATTATGCAGTACTTCCGATTGAAAATTCAACAGCGGGAGCAGTGAATGAAATCTATGACCTTCTGGTAGAATTTGAAAATTATATTGTCGGAGAGACGATCATCCCGATCAAAAATACATTGTCAGGATTACCGGGAACAGATATATCTGAGATTGAACGTGTATATTCCAAGGCGGAAGCACTTATGCAGGCATCGCATTTTCTGGGAGAACACGGGGACTGGCAGCAGATCAGTGTAGCGAATACCGCACTTGCTGCAAAGAAGATACTTGAAGATCAGGATAAACATCAGGCGGCTGTATGCAGTGCTTATGCGGCATCCGTATACGGACTTTCTGTGCTTGCAGATAGTATCAATGATGAAAAGAATAATTCGACCAGATTCATCGTTATCACAAACCAGAAAGTATTCTTAAAAGATGCGAAGAAGATAAGCATTTGTCTGGAGCTCCCTCATGAAAGCAGTTCTCTTTATCATCTGCTTTCACATTTTGCGTATAATGATCTGAATATGACAAAAATTGAATCCCGGCCGATGGAAGGAAAAAGCTGGGAATACCGCTTCTTTATTGATTTCGAGGGAAATCTTGCGGATCCCGCGGTGAAAAATGCAATCAGGGGACTTCGTGAAGAGGGAAGAAATTTAAGAATTCTTGGAAATTACTAGGCATAGCAGGTCGGATATAAAATTGGAGGAATGACAAATGAGAACAAATGAGTTGATGTTATATAAACATATGGAGGAAGGACAGATCCTTCAGGATATGACATTCTTAATGGAGAATTATCAGAATGATTACTATAACATGGAAGATATGAAGGGACTGTTATATGATGCGGTCAACGAGATTCTGGAGATGGCTGTAAGCCACGGATTCGAGGAAGATCTCTGGCATAATTATCTGACTTACCTGATGGCAAGTCATGAGAATGCTTACAGTACCTCCTGTGAGATCGTAGGACCGGTAGACGGAAGTATCAACCAGGTTGCACTGCATGATTTTGAAATCTTCAAAGAATTATTTGATTATGACTTTGCAGATCTGGAGAATGTGATGGGTGTGGACTGTATCTCTATGTTACATGATTATGTCGGAACCAGCGGACACGGAAGTGTGTTCAATCAGAGAATCCGCGACCGTATCTGTGATCTGAGCAAAGCACTTGCAGAAACTGAGACCGCGGTAGAATTCAAGGATATCATGACACAGTTCTACAAGGAATTCGGTGTAGGAAAGCTAGGACTTCACAAAGCGTTCCGTATCGCACATACAGAAGAAGGGGCATTGATCGAGCCGATCACGAAGATCGCACACGTACATTTGGATGATCTGGTCGGATATGAGATTGCTAAGAAAAAGCTGATCGATAATACAAAAGCATTTGTAGAAGGCAAGAAAGCCAATAACTGTCTGTTATTCGGTGATGCCGGAACAGGAAAATCGTCTTCCATCAAAGCAATCCTGAATCAGTATTACGATCAGGGACTTCGTATGATCGAAGTATACAAGCATCAGTTTAAGGATCTGAATGATGTGATCGCACAGATCAAGAACCGTAATTACAAATTCATCATTTACATGGACGATCTTTCTTTTGAAGAGTTTGAGATCGAATATAAATATCTGAAGGCAGTGATCGAAGGCGGACTCGAGAAGAAGCCGGATAACGTACTAATCTATGCAACTTCGAACAGAAGACACCTGATCCGTGAGACATTCAAAGATAAAGAAGACAGAGATGAAGAACTTCATACAAATGATACTGTTCAGGAGAAGCTGTCCCTGGTGGCAAGATTCGGTGTTACGATCTACTTTGGAAAACCGGATAAGAAGCAGTTCCAGGAGATCGTACGTGAACTGGCAAAGAAGAACGGAATTGATATGCTGGATGATGAATTATTGCTGGAAGCAAACAAGTGGGAATTAAGCCACGGAGGATTATCCGGAAGAACCGCCCAGCAGTTTATCGATTACCTGGCAGGAACCAGATAAGATTTGAAAAAAGATCTTACAACCGGAAATGTGACAAAGACAATGCTGCTGTTTGCAGGTCCTATGATCTTGGGAAACCTGCTGCAGCAGTGTTATAATATTGTGGATATGCTGATTGTCGGAAGGGCGCTGGGGGCGGGGGCTCTGGCGGCAGTAGGTTCGGCATACAGTCTGATGACATTTCTGACTTCGGTGCTGATCGGAATGTGTATGGGAAGCGGATCATTATTTTCTTATTCAATCGGAAAACGGGATACGGCGCGGCTGCAATATGAAATGACGGCATCATTTTCCTTTATTGGAATCGTGACGATCGTGATGAACATTGTTGTGTTTGTGTGTATGAAACCGATCCTGAATATTCTTCAGATACCGGAGGACATTTATGGAATGATGCAGGAATATGTATGGTATATATTCTGGGGCATCTTTTTTGTTTTTCTTTATAATTACTTTTCGTTTCTGCTAAGAGCGGCGGGAGATTCGGTGGTGTCACTGGTATTCCTGGGAATTTCTTCGGGACTGAATATTGTGCTGGATCTTGCACTGGTGTATGGAATCCGTATGGGAATCAAAGGTGCGGCGATCGCGACAGTCATATCCCAGATTGTATCCGGGATTGGAATCTGTATTTATACATGGATGAAAATGCCGGAATTACGTTTTTCCCTGCGGCCGGAAAGAATAAAGGAAAGCCAAAGTGTAATGGGAGAAGTGGTGCGCTATTCGGCTGCGTCAAGTATCCAGCAGTCAGTGATGAATTTTGGAATCCTGATGATACAGGGTCTGGTCAACAGCTTTGGAACCGCAGTCATGGCGGCATTCGCAGCGGCTGTGAAGATTGATTCATTTGCTTATATGCCGGCGCAGGAATTTGCAAATGCATTTTCTATCTTCATTTCCCAGAACCGGGGAGCCGGAAAGGAAAAAAGAGTACAGAAAGGTGTCCGTAGTGCAGTAACGGGATCAGCGGCATTCTGTATCTGTGTGTCGGTGCTGATCTACTTTGGAGCCAGATATCTGATGCTGGCATTTATCGACGGCAGTGAGCATGAGATCATCCGCGTCGGGATACAATATCTGCATATCGAAGGAGCATTTTACTGTGGAATCGGTATTCTGTTCTTGTGGTATGGGTATTACAGAGCGGTCGGAAGACCGGAGATGTCGGTGGTGCTGACGGTGATCTCGCTTGGAACGAGAGTGCTGCTTTCTTATACACTGGCACCGATAAAGTCGATTGGAGTGATTGCAATCTGGTGGTCAATTCCGATTGGATGGTTCCTGGCAGACGTGACAGGATATGTCTATTTGCAATATATGAATAAGAAGGCAAAAATGTGCAGGAATTAATCCTGCGACATAAAAAATCAGCCTTGAAAATACGCTGTTTAGAGACCCTAACTTACAAAAGTTATCAAAAAAGTTATCAAAGTTATCAAACAATAGAAAGGAAACTCTTGCACACGTGCTAAAAGTAATGATTCAAGCGTATCATCTGATATGTTTAAATCATTACTTTTACCACTAATACTCTCTCTTTTGAATATGAAGCAAAACGAAAAACAAGACATACCCGAAAACACGGCACAGCTTATTTCTTATCAGATAGTCCTAACATATAATCAGAAGACACCTTATAAAACTCGCACAATGCAATCAGATATTCAATAGGCATTGGACGCTTTTCTAGTTCATACTGTGAATATGTTGTTTGTGCCACACCTAACATATCTGCTATTCGTTTTTGTGACAAATCATTATCCTCTCTTAGATTTCGCATACGTTCTGAATATTTCATATGTTCACCTCAAACAGAGTTTATAATATTCTCTTTAGTATCATTGCTTTTTAACTCATTCCGAGTTAAAATAGATGTAAATATATAGAGAAAAGGAGACATATTATGAGCGTATTAGCGACACTGTTGTTCAGCTTATCATTATTAGCAGGAATTATATTTTTAATACTGTGTGTTGCAACCAAAATACAAAAAAAGATTGTAAAGCCACAATATTCAAAAGGATTACTAATTTCTGTTATTACACTGTTTTTCAGTTTCATGTTGGTATTAATGTTTACACCTACACAAACAGAAACAAAAAAAGAAAGCAAACCAAAGAAAAAGGTTGAAACTGTTACTTCAACACCAGAAAGCACTGATACTACAACTACAACAGATGACAATAGTCCGACCGAAGAAGAGCGTATAAACAAATTTGTAGAAGAAGCAAAAACAGTAACACAAGATTCAATAGGCGAAAATGAACAAATTACTAACATCGAATACAATAATCGTGACTTACGAGTTTATGTTGACCTCAGCCAAGCAACACCAGACCCTCTTACCTATGAAGATTTAGCTATTTCAAGAACTTCTTCTATTACTGACCAACTCTTAACACTCAAAGGCTATTTAAATTTATGGGATACAATTACTGTTGATTTTGGAGATATTGGTTATATAAAAAATCCAAAACAAAACATGGAATCTAATGGATATGGATTTTATTTTAACAGTGCAAATTTTAAACTTGAAAAATAACATAACACATACTGCCTGCATATTAATGCAGGCTTTTATTAAAAAGGGGCAAACATGAAATTTAGAGATATGTCAACCGAAATGACAGAACAAGAAATAATAACCGCATTATATATGATATGTCCCGATTCATTATATAAACGTTATAAAAGAGAAAAAGGATATATAAGTGTTTGGTATTCACTGCCGAATGACACAGAAACAGACAAACATCATTTAGAGTTACTTCCAGATAATGTTTATATTTTTGATAATGGAATAGAGCAAGAATTAACTGACGGTGACGCATTCTTCCGCTATCATCAACTAACAGTTGCTAAAGGCTATAGTTATCTCTGGAAGGGTAATCCATTCATCATATAATTGATATAATGCCATAAAGAAGCAAATAAGACGTTTTCTATAGTCTATGCACCTCTTTATGGCATAATTATTATAAAGGCTTAAATCGCAAAATATGAGCTTACAGAAGATTATAAAATTTTTTTATTTTTTTCTTTTGTTCGCTTGACAACATTTTTTGTTCATGATAGCATATTAATATACTAATAGTATTAGTTATATATACAATTCAATTTCAGCATTGTCGGCTGATACAAATCCCAAACAATTTTTAAAGAAGTAAAAAAAATAATGGAATAGTTTATGGACAGTTTTGTTCATGTTGAAGCTATTTTATATTACATACAAACAAAAGGAAGAATTTATGTTTTATTTAATAAAAGTAATTAAAAAATATATAGTGAATATGAATCCAGTTACAAGACGAAGTAACTTTCTGATTCTAGGTGTATCAACCATAATGTGAGATACTTAATTCAAACACAATAAAAAAAGCCTATTTATGAAAGTTCCTTTCTTTGAACCATTGTACCTGCTTTCGTCGGCATTTTGTGCAATGGTTCTTTTTTGTATTTATATATAAAAAGAGGTGATAATTTTTGCAACAGAAACACAAGCCACAACTTGATTGTGGTGTAGATGGGATAAATATAATTTTTTCATCTATCTACGAAACAGAACAGGATGTGTACCATTTTGTAAGAAATGAATGTAACAAGAAAATAGAATATGCAACATTAAAGAAAGCAAAAGCAACGAATGAGCAGATTGAATATGCTCTGTATGTGAACTTACCCAAAATGCTTAGAAATACTAATATACAGCCATACAGTGTCTTGGACTGCACGAAGTATGCAGGAGTATACCAGTTTTTGTTCGACCAGTTGACGCAGTTATTTGGAATGAATATACCAGAGTTAATTGTCACAGGCATTGAATGTAGCTTTTCATATACACTTGCAGACAAAGAGTTATTAAAACCAATGCTCAACTATATTACAAGGGCATTCATAAGCAAAAACAATGGGATGCACGTGTACGTGAAAGGTGTTCAGAGCAAAAGGTATGAGAAATGCGAGGTCTATTGTGATTCATTGCAAGTCCAAAGCTTTAGGACTTCCCGAGCGTCTGATTGCTTGGGGTCTTTCAAGTGCTATAACAAATTGCAGGAACAACTAGACCATGAAACTAATTCAGAGGTAAGAGAAGAGATAATACATCAAATGAAAGAGAAAAGCGTTCTTCGCTTCGAATGGATTCTGAATAGCCGTGGAATAACAAGGATACTTGGACAAAACACGGTATTATGGTCTGTTCTCTCAGCAAACAGCATAAAAGCACTGATGGAATCTTATAAAAAACAGTTGTTTGAAATTGACCAATTATATGACAGAATGAACCGTCTGGGGCGTGATATAAGATACGTTATGAGAAGAGATGCACACTGTTACAATCCAAAAGAATTTGTGTTAGCGCACAAGGACATATGCGAGTTAGATTACTCTTTTATAAAATACGGGTTAACAGAAAAATATGGCAACAAGCGTACAGGGCAGAAAACAGCCAGTCGACTAAAGAATGAACTAGCAGACACAATAAATTTTACAGAAGGCTTGATAGAGGAATTGCGCCTGTTGAAGAAGTTACTATTAGCAATGTAACTGTCCTAAAAAATGGGGACAAGTAAAAAAGAGAATTTTATAAAAACATTGTTTAAATGCCTTTAAAACATAAATAGACGCAAAAAACAACCAAACAAGAGAAACAAACGTATCAATAGAACGGATACATTAGTTGATATAAAAGGAGTGATGCCATTTGAGTGTCGGAAGAAAACGGACAACAGAACATGAACGAGATACAATAAAGGAATTCAATAATCTTATTAAAAAACACAGCTTAGATGCAGTGGAAAATATTGTAAAAATATCTAATAGGGCAATGGATGAAAATGTTCGATTAAAGGCGAATGTTTGGATTGCTGAGAAATTAGTAGGAAAGAACTATTCTATCACGGATGTTGGAGGTAATATACAAGACAGTGACATAAACATTTTCTTAAATGTAAAGAATGCAACAACAAATGATTCAGATGATTCAGAGTCGTGGAACGATGATACCAGTGAGTTAGACAACTGGGGTGAAGATGATATATATAAATAATAAAAATGGCTTAAATCGCAAAATATGGCTTTACAGAGCCATGAGAAAAAGGAGGAATATTTTTATGACATATGCAGAACGTGCTTATTATAGCAGACACAAAAAGGAAATAGAAAGCACAGAGGATTACTTAAATCGTGTGACCAAAGCTTATAACGAAATCTATTCGTTGATTAATAAAGTGAATGATAGCAAAGGATGTATTCAAGCATCTAACGAGATTAATGCATTTAGACAGATAGTAGGAAAAAATGCTACAGACGTGTTAAAGCTTAGGAAACAGCTTATAAACCGTATTGAGACAGTACTTGAAGACAATGACACTAAGATACAGGACTTGAAACAGGAAATTAAAGATATTCAGTCTTTCGATGTAAGCGACACAATGGAAGAAGCAACAAAGCTCGACAGACTAGCAACAAATAGAATGTATGAGTTGATGATAAGCTTTAATGGTAACAGTAATAGCACCAAAAGGAAATTAGGGAACATTATACTTAACAAAAATGGTTTAGACAGAATCTCTGCAACAGCCTTATCTCGCTTGTGCGCAATCCCTGCTTATGCAGACTTCTTCAAGCCAAGTTACAAAGAAATCATTGCAGAAGCTATGAAGTCAGATGCACAGAAAACATATGAAAGAAACTCTCAGCCAGTCATAGAAGAGAAAAACAGAGCAATCGGAAAAACTTATATGAGCAATTTCCTTCTACGAAAAGCACTGAGTATGGCAAATACGGCAGTTTCATCAGACGAGGTGGCAAGTAATGAATAAGAAAACAGACTTGGAAAAAGTAGCCGTACAGGTAAAAAGAACTTTGACTGCACAAAAGCGTAAACAGAAGCTTGCAGAATTACCAGACTGTCCTGTTCTTCTCTCACTGAATGAGTTGACAACCAAGACAGGACTTTCATATTCCTTTCTAAGGAGAATGATTGTAGAAGAAAGGCAAGTGCCTTATATACAGGTGGGAACAAAATACATTATTAATTACAGTTTGTTCTTACAAAGACTGAATGAAAAGGGGGATTAACAATGGAAGCATCAACAAAAGACAATGTAAAGATGGAACAACAGAAAGAAAAGCTTGTTATGTATAAAGTGTTTCGTGACGCATACAATCAGAAATTCAAGATTAAAGCATGGCTCTTTTCTAAGATACTGTCACATATGATGGAGAAGCTTGGAAGGGAAGGCACAATCTTTTACCTAATGTCTTCAATGCGGAAGATACAAAGAGAACATAGTACCAAATAAAACATATACATAAAGAGTACCAAATTTGTGTTGACAAAAACTTCAATAATTGCTATTATGGGGTTGTACAAAAGACGAACGGTAAATTTGGTACTGGTTTTATTTGAAGGAGAATATGCAATTATGATTTATGGATATTGTAGAATATCTACACCAAAACAAAGCATTGAAAGGCAAGTGCGAAATATCTTGGCTGTGTACCCTTCTGCTAAGATTGTAAAAGAAACATACACAGGAACAAAGTTCCAAGGGAGAAAAGCGTTAGAAAAAATATTAAAAAGGGTGAAAGCAAATGATACTATCGTGTTTGATTCAGTGTCAAGAATGAGTAGAACAGCAGATGAAGGATTCAAACTCTACCAAGAGCTATTTGAAAAAAACATTAATTTAGTATTTTTGAAGGAACATTACATTGACACAGATACATACAGGGAAACATTAAATAATCAGTTATCTATGACAGGGACAGAAGTAGACGTTATCCTTGAAGGAATTAATAAGTATTTGTTGTTATTAGCAAAGAAACAGATTGAAATAGCATTTGAACAAGCAGAAAAAGAGGTACAAGACCTACAACAGAGAACAAAGGAAGGAATTGAAACTGCAAGACGTGCAGGGAAACAGATTGGACAGAAAAAAGGTGCTGTCTTCACTGTGAAAAAGGCAGTATATGCAAAGCGGAAGATACTAGAACATAATAAGACCTTTGGTGGTTCTTTAAGTGATAAAGAGACACAGGAATTAGCAGGAATTAGCAGAAACAGCTTGTATCTATACAAAAGGGAACTCAAAGAGGAGTATGAACAATTAGAAAGTATTGACGATTTAAAAAATAAATATGACAAGTTTATTTCTACTATGGAAAAGAAGAACCAGAAATAATACAACGATGAAGTGAAACAACGCAGTATTGGAAATTGCACTATACAAATTTATACAGTTTATACAGATGTGAAGGAGGACGTAACATGAAAAAGTTTTGGAATGATGAATAAATGGAGATAGTTACTATGAATAATAGTTTTAATATAAATAGCATAAATATTGTTGATGAAGCCATAAATCATGGTATTATTGATTTAGCACGTGTGCAAGAAAAGATGGAAGAAATGAAAAAACAAGAATATCTTAAAATGCACCCTTACAAAATTAATTTAGGAAAGGACGGTTTTTGGCATACTTATTTACCTTTAGGAAACGGCAAACGAAAAGCAGTAAAGAGAAAATACGAAGAAGATATTGTTAAGATAGTCATTGATTTCTGGAAACAAAATAATACTACTACTTTCAAGAAAAGATATTTTGAATGGGTAGAACGCCAAAAATTATGCGGACGTTCAAATAACACAATATCAATATATGAATCGGATTATATTAGATTCTTTAAAGGTGATAAAATTGAAAATATGGATATTAGAAATATTGACGAAGCTGTTATATCTCAATTCATACAAAGATTATTATCAAAACAACCAATCCCTTACAGAACATTACAGACTATGATGGGATATATTAGAGGAGTGTTTAATAAGTCTGTAAAAGATGGAATCATTAAGAGATACGAAAATCCGTGTGATGAAGTGGACTTACCTCTTTTCAAACAATACTGTAAGCAAACTAAATACAAACCCGCAGAAGAGAGAACATTTTCAAATACTGAAAGAAAAACACTACTGGATATTTTGACTGACAATCATTTAGAGAAGCCTAATTATATTCCGTCTTACGCAGTTGAATTATCTTTATATACAGGAATGCGTGTAGGCGAATTATCTGGATTAAAATGGGAAGATATAGACACAGAACACGGTATCATGGTTATAAGACATTCAGAGAAGTATGACAGAAAAACAAATGAACATTATGTATCACTTCCTAAAAATGGAAAGATACGTCAATTTCCTTTATCACCAGAAATTGAAGATGTTTTAACCCGTGTAAAAAAAGTAGAATTAAAAAATGGTTGGTTATCTGAATTTGTATTTTCTAATGCTAATGGTCGTGTTCATGCACGTATAATATCAGAATGCATGAGACGGAAAACAAGTGGTACAGGATTTACGAATACAAAATGTATTCATGCATCAAGACGTACTGTGAACTCAGAGTTTGCACGTGTAGGAATGCCTGCTACTGTAAGAGCATCTCTTTTAGGAAATACAGAGAAAGTAAATGAACAGTATTATACATATGATGTTTCAGAAATGGATTACAAAAAAAATATCATATGCGAGGTAAACAAAGAAACAAAAGCCATGTAATTATTTAATCAAGTTATCAAAAAAGTGGTCAAGAGTTATCAAATGGATAGGTAAAAAAATATCCCATAACCCTTATAAATTAAGGATTTAAGGATATTTTGCTAGTGAAATGTGCAGGAATTAATCCTGCACATTTTTTATATTCGATATATCAGAATCGATGACGAGTGAATAGTTTGTATAGTAAACGACGAATCCCGGTTTTGCACCGTTTGGTTTCTTAACGTGTTTTTTCTGAATGTAGTCGATCTCTACTTTGTCAGCACCACGATTCTTAGAATAGTAAGCGGCCAGACGACCTGCTTCTTCAAAGGTACGGTCCGGAAGTTCATCCCCGCCGCTTTTGACGATAACGTGAGATCCCGGAGCACCCTTTGCATGGAACCACCAGTCATTGCCATTGGCAAAAGAAAAAGTAAGTTCTTCATTTTGCAGGTTGTTCTTTCCAACGTACATATCATAACCATCACTGGAAATGTAATGCATTGGTTTGCTGGTCAGTTTAACTTTTTTCTTCGTATGTTTTCTGCGGATATAGCCGCTCTGCATCAGTTCCTCTTTAATCTGGGCAAGATCCGCTTCGCTCAGAGCAATGTCAAGTGCGTTGCTGATAGATTCCAGATACTGGATATCATCGGCAGTTTCCTGGATCAGCTCCGTCAATGCTTCAAATGTACGCTTCTGTTTGTTGTATTTTGCAAAATAACGTTGCGCATTCTCGCCCGGAGTCTGTGTCGGATCAAGCGGGATAGTAATCTCTTCGTTGGTATAATAATTCAGGGCAGTCAGTTCTTTTGATCCCGGTTCCAGATTATAGCCGTAAGTATTGATCAGTTCTCCGTAAACTTTATATTTGTCACGCTTTTCCGTTCCCTTTAACTGCTTGGACTGAAGATCGTATTTTTTGCGGTTCCGTTCCAGTGCTGTCTGGACAACGTGCCGGAGATCTGCACTTTTCTGATGGATTCTGGTCAGTGTGTTACGTGTGGAATAATACGTATAGAGGACTTCCGAGATGGAAAAGAATTCTTTTTTGGTATATTCGTTAAAATGTGTGACCGGAAGGGCACTGAATTCCTTTGGTGCATTTCCATTATAATAAATAGAAGGATGGAAATTTCCCTGTCTTACGTCCTCCATATAATAGGTAAACTGACGGTACAGATGTGTCAGTACATCTTCGGAAAGATCATGCGCCGTCATGGAAGAGTCCACACCTGCAAGATAACAGATCTCTTCGGCAATGACCGGGCTGATACCTGTCATGCTGGAATAGATTGCTTTGGATACCGGCATCGGTTTTGCAAGGATTGCCGAAATGAATTCTTCCTGCGTAGCCGTCATCGGATTCTTTTTCGACATCGTATCCGGAATAAAGTAATCGCGTCCCGGCAATACTTCACGTACCGAACTCATCTGTGCAGAGACGTGCTTGATACTGTCAATGATGCGTCCGTTCAGATCACAGAAAATAATGTTGCTGTGTTTTCCCATGATCTCGATGATCAGTTTTTTCCTGCACAAGTCACCCATCTCATCCAGATGCTCAATATCCAGGTGGATGATACGCTCGAGTGACGGTTGGGAGACTGCGGTGATCCGTCCGCCTCCGATATGCTTGCGCAGAAGCATGCAGAATCCAGGAGCCGTCATCGGACTTGGTTTGTTCTCGTTGGTTAAATAGATAAGTGGAAGAGAAGCACTGGCAGAGATATAGAGCCTTTTTTGTCCTTCATTTCCTTTTATTGTTAAAAGCAGCTCATCATTTTCTGGCTGGGCGATCTTGGAGATACGTCCGCCGACCAGAGTATGTTCTAATTCCTGAACGACTGCTGCGACTGTGATTCCGTCAAAAGCCATAAAAAGACCTTCCTTTCCTTACAGAATTTCATATTTGTCTAGTATAGCATAGTTGACGAACTTTGCCAAATGTCTTATAATAAATGCTGGTTTATTTTAAATAATGAATAAGAAGAGGATCATATCATGATTAAGAGTATGACAGGATTCGGACGCTGCGAAGCGGCTGATGAGGAACGTAAATTCACGGTTGAGATGAAGGGAGTGAATCATCGTTATCTGGATGCCAATATCCGTATGCCGAAGAAGCTTAATTTTTTTGAAAGTGCCATTCGAAGCCTTTTAAAGGAAAGTGTTCATCGTGGAAAGGTGGACATCTTTATTACATATGAAGACTTTTCAGAGAGTCAGGTCTCTTTAAAATACAATGAGACACTGGCAGCAGAATATCTGGAAAAGTTTAAAATGATGGAAGAAAAATTCTCACTGGAGAATGACATCCGTGTATCCACATTGTCCCGTTATCCGGAAGTCCTCACAATGGAAGAGAAGATGGATGATGAAGAAGAACTGTGGAAAGGACTTAAGAAAGCACTGGATGGTGCGATCGCACAGTTCGTACAGACTAGAACCGTAGAGGGAGAGAATCTGAAGAAGGATCTGATCGCGAAGCTGGACGGTATGCTTGAACTGGTCGGACAGATTGAAGAACGTGCACCGAAGATCATTGCGGAGTACAGAGAAAAGCTAGAAGGAAAAGTAAAAGAACTTCTGGAGGACACACAGATCGATGAGGGACGGATTGCATCAGAGATCGTGATCTTTGCGGACAAGATCTGTACTGATGAAGAAGTGGTACGTCTGAGAAGTCATGTGGAACATATGAAGGCAACCCTTCAGTCTGATGACAGTGGAATCGGACGTAAGCTTGATTTCATTGCACAGGAGATGAACCGTGAAGCGAATACGGTTCTTTCGAAGGCAAATGATCTGGAGACTTCCAATATCGGAATCGAACTTAAGACAGAGATTGAGAAAGTCAGAGAGCAGATACAGAATATTGAATAAATCAGATTGTTAAGAAGATTAAAAGAGGGTATCGAAATGAGAGAAAAAGGGATTCTGATCGTTGTATCAGGTTTTTCAGGTTCCGGTAAGGGAACCATTATGAAAGAGCTGTTAAAACAGTATGATAATTATGCATTATCTATTTCCGCCACCACCAGAAATCCGCGTCCGGGAGAAGAAGACGGACGGGAATATTTCTTCAAAACTGTAGAAGATTTTGAAAAAATGATTGCGAAAGAAGAACTGATAGAGTATGCTAGGTACGTGGATAATTACTATGGAACGCCGCGTGCATATGTAGAGGAGCAGTTAGAGGCAGGAAAAGATGTGATTCTTGAGATAGAAATTCAGGGAGCGTTGAAAGTAAAAGAAAAATTCCCGGATACACTGCTTTTGTTTGTAACACCGCCGAGCGCAGAGGAACTTAAGAGCCGTCTGGTGGGCCGTGGAACAGAGACAATGGACGTGATCGAATTCCGCATGAACCGTGCGAAAGAAGAAGCACTGGAGATGGATCAATATGATTATCTGATCATAAATGATGACTTGCAGGAATGCGTAGAAGAGATGCATCAGATCATCCAGGGTGAGCACAGAAGAAGTTTCCGTAACGCTGAATTTATAGAGCATATGAAAGAAGAATTGAAAGGAGAATAAGTGTATGTTACATCCATCTTACACAGACTTAATGAAAGTAGTAAATAAAGACGTTGAAGAGGGCGAAACAAAGGTAGTTAACAGCCGTTATTCCATCGTTATGGCTACAGCAAAGAGAGCAAGAGAGATTATTGACGGATCTATGCCGCTCGTTGATGCAAAGGTTGGCGAAAAGCCGCTTTCTATTGCAATTGATGAGATGAATCAGGGAAAGATGACGATTATTGCACAGGATGAAGAGGAAGAAGAATAAAATCTGACACCTTAAGGATCCGTTGCAGACGGATTCTTTCAGACACATTGCTGACTGAGATACAAAAGGCAGATGCCGCAAGGTGTCTGCCTTTCTTGAACTGGATATAGCAAGATAGCAAAGATGTGTGCCGAATAGAATGCATACTGCAAAAATCAGAAATAAATAAAAAGGAGAACCGAATGAATATATTTTTCGTATCACTTGGCTGTGATAAGAACCTGGTAGATTCAGAGGTCATGCTTGGACTTCTGGATGCGAAAGGATACCAGATTGTTGATGATGAGACACAGGCAGATGTTATGGTGATTAATACCTGTTGTTTTATTCATGACGCAAAAGAAGAAAGTATCCAGACGATTCTGGATATGGCAAGATATAAAGAAGAAGGAAGATTAAAGGCATTGGTTGTAACCGGATGTCTGGCACAGAGATATAAGCAGGAGATTATTGATGAGATCCCGGAAGTTGATGTAGTGCTTGGAACGACTTCGTATGATAAGATTGTAGAAGCAGTAGAAGAAGCACTGGAAGGTAAATCAGAAGTAGAACTTGCCGATATCGATGCGCTGCCGCTTCCGGAGACAAAGAGACTTGTGACGACCGGAGGTCACTATGCATATCTGAAGATTGCAGAAGGCTGTGACAAACACTGTACATACTGTATTATCCCGAAAGTCCGTGGAAATTACCGCAGTGTACCGATGGAGCGTCTGATCAAAGAAGCACAGGAACTGGCTGACCAGGGCGTAAAAGAACTGATCCTGGTTGCACAGGAGACAACGGTATATGGACAGGATATTTACGGTGAAAAATCCCTGCATAAGCTTCTGAAAGAGTTATGTCAGATCAAAGGAATCCGCTGGATCCGCCTTCTGTACTGTTATCCGGAAGAGATTGATGACAATCTGATACAGGTGATGAAAGAAGAACCGAAGATCTGCCATTATCTGGATCTCCCAATCCAGCATGCAAGCGATGCGATCTTAAAGAAAATGGGAAGAAGAACTTCCAAGCAGCAGCTGATCGATACGATCACAAAACTGAGAAAAGAGATTCCGGACATCGCACTTCGTACAACGTTGATCACCGGTTTCCCAGGGGAGACACAGGAGCAGCATGAAGAAGTAATGGAATTCGTAGATGAGATGGAATTTGAAAGACTGGGCGTATTTACTTATTCGCCGGAAGAAGATACTCCGGCGGCGACCATGCCGGATCAGATCGACGAAGAAGTAAAAGAAGACCGTCAGGCAGATATTATGGAGCTGCAGCAGGAGATTGTATTCGATCAGGCAGAAGATATGATCGGAAAAGAAGTACTGGTTATGATCGAAGGAAAAGTTGCCGATGAGAATGCATATGTCGGAAGAACTTACCGCGATGCACCGAATGTAGACGGACTGATTTTTGTAAATACCGATGAAGAACTGATGACTGGTGATTTCGCAAAAGTGAAAGTTACCGGAGCAGCAGAATATGATTTGATAGGAGAGTTGATATAATGAATTTACCAAATAAGTTAACTGTTTTAAGAGTAATCATGGTTCCGTTTTTTGTATTTTTCATGCTGACAGGCGTGGGCGGAGCTGCAAACAAATGGATCGCATTGATTATTTTCTGCGTGGCAAGTCTTACAGATATGCTGGACGGAAAGATCGCCAGAGCCAGAAATCTTGTAACCAATTTCGGAAAGTTTATGGATCCGCTGGCAGATAAACTGCTTGTATGTTCAGCTATGATCTGCATGATCCCGCTTGGAAAACTGCAGGCATGGTTTGTAATCGTAATTATTGCAAGAGAATTTATCATCAGCGGATTCCGTCTGGTAGCAGCAGACAACGATATTGTGATCGCTGCAAGCTACTGGGGAAAATTCAAAACGGTATCCCAGATGTTCATGCTGATCCTTCTGATCGCAGATCTTGGCGGTGCATTTAACATGATCGCACAGGTACTGATCTGGGTATCTCTGGTACTTACAATCGTATCTTTGATCGATTATATTGCAAAGAATGTACAGGTACTGACACAGGGCGGTATGTAGGTTCAGAAGAAATTTGTAAAAAAGGCAGATAAGGATTCTTTTGAAAGAAAACAGGTCGAAAGAGATATGAGAAGGTTCTTCTTCGGGAATGGTATTTCCCAGAGAAGAACCTTTTGCAAATTGTGCCAAAAAAAGAGAAAATTCCATATAAAAATGTAGAGAAAAATCAATTGACGAATGTCGAAATATATGAGAAAATAAATACAAGTATGGATGTTAAAGAGATAACAAACCTTACGATAAGCAAACTTACATAGTTGAAAGGAGTTTTAAAATGATTTATTCACAGGAAGTAGAAATGATGTGTCCGGTAGCTCAGGGTGCAAACCACGGACCAGCTCCGATTCCGGAAGAAGCAAAATGGGTTCAGGCTAAGGAAATTAAAGATATCTCTGGTTTTACACATGGTGTAGGCTGGTGTGCTCCTCAGCAGGGTGCCTGTAAATTAACACTGAATGTTAAAGACGGTATCATCCAGGAGGCTCTCGTTGAGACTATCGGATGTTCAGGAATGACACATTCAGCAGCTATGGCTTCTGAGATTCTTCCAGGAAAAACTATTTTAGAGGCATTAAACACAGACCTTGTTTGTGACGCTATCAATACAGCAATGCGTGAGTTATTCCTGCAGATCGTATACGGAAGAACTCAGAGTGCATTCTCTGAAGACGGACTTGCTATCGGAGCCGGACTGGAAGACCTCGGAAAAGGACTTCGTTCACAGGTTGGTACAATGTACGGAACATTAGCTAAAGGTCCTCGTTACCTTGAAATGGCAGAAGGATATGTAACAGGTATCGCTCTTGATGAGAACGATGAGATCATCGGATATCAGTTCGTAAGCCTTGGAAAATTTACAGACTTCGTAAAAGCTGGAGACACTCCAAACGAAGCTTGGGAGAAAGCAAAAGGACAGTACGGACGTGTTGCAGATGCAGTTAAGATCATCGACCCACGTAAGGAGTAATCTCAATATTTTAAGGTAATTTAATCAGGAGGATAAATTAATGGCTTTATTTGAATCATATGAAAGAAGAATTGATAAAATCAATGAAGTATTGGCTGGTTATGGTATTTCTTCTATCGAAGAAGCACAGCAGATCACAAAGGATGCCGGACTTGATGTATACAATCAGATCAAAGGTATTCAGCCAATCTGTTTTGAAAATGCATGCTGGGCATACATCGTAGGTGCAGCAATCGCAATCAAAAAAGGATGTAAGACAGCAGCAGAAGCTGCAGCAGCAATCGGAGAAGGACTTCAGGCTTTCTGTATTCCTGGATCAGTTGCTGATCAGAGAAAAGTAGGTCTTGGACATGGTAACTTAGGAAAGATGCTTCTGGAAGAAGATACAGAGTGTTTCGCATTCCTGGCTGGTCATGAATCATTCGCAGCTGCTGAGGGTGCTATCGGTATCGCAGAGAAGGCTAACAAAGTTCGTAAGAAACCTCTTCGTGTTATCCTGAACGGTCTTGGAAAAGATGCTGCAAAGATCAT
>OBKS01000316.1_pt1 | contig 51109 bp, 47 predicted proteins | sample 1517381 | NCBI WGS metagenome assembly OBKS01 (sample SAMN04571686, study PRJEB22368) | human gut metagenome | biome: human gut; material: stool | host: Homo sapiens | place: Luxembourg | collected 2012-08-03 | reverse complement strand
TACCTTCAAGTATATGTTTATGTCACATTATGCCACGGAAGTTTGCAAGTGTCCCGAAACATATCAAAGAGTTAAAAGAACTTGGGCTGATTGAACGTATCGGGCCAAAGACTAAAGGAGGCGGCTGGCGGATTGTTGAAAAGTAGTATCTTCCCAGTCGTTTGGCAATCAGTCTGAGAAACACTCATTTGGATATTTCATATACAAGAAACAATGGATAAGATGAACAAGGGCACGCATAGCTCTGTGGCGTCTTGAATAAATGATAAACTTATTGAATTATGATGACATTGACAGTTAATACGGCCTTATTGAATTTTGCAGACCTTGTCAGATTATTTTTGCTACTCATCGTACCATGTTTTTTAGGCTCTTTTCTAGCAATCATTGTAGCCGAAATGATGAAAACCGGTACTCTCTTTGGAAGCAGACTCAGAAGATTCATTAATGAAATACATTATGCTTCTTTTCAGCTTATGAAAGAGGGCATGACAGATGAACAGATAATCAATAAGCTGAGAAGAAAGAAATTCAGTTTCCTTCTCTTGGAAGACCAAGTATCCAAGACAGGCTCCACATCTGGCCTATTGAACATATTCCAAAAGTGTAATCGCGACAAAACAGACGCAGCCAAAGATTCCGGACAGCCTCAAGCGAAAACTTTGACAAATAGAGCGAAAAAACTGACAAGAGATATTGCTTTTGCAAAGATTGTCCTTGGAAACAATCAACTGATAAAGGACTATATGCTTGATCCATATTTTGACAAAAAAGGGTTCAAGGAACTTAAAAGAAAAGTAGCTCCACTTTTAAAGACCGTTGTCAAGAAAGATGCAAAAGAAGAGTTGACCGCTAAAGTAAGATCCATTCTTGTTGACACAAGACAAGAGAACGTCCAAAGAATGGAAGGTCTTCTCGTCGAATGGCATAGAAGACCGTCAGTATTCGATGAGATAATAGGCTCAGACAGCAACGATGCAATGTACGTTACATACCTTTTCGAGAGTTTGAAATCATTGCACATTGTTAAAGACAGCACATCTTATGACAAATACGCCAAATGCTTGAAAGATCTTAATGATCAATACGATAAAATGTCAATAGTCAAGTCTAAGAGTTCAATATCCAGAGGCTATATTCTGAATAATACAAAGATAAACGATATGGTGACAGCCAAGATGTCTGAAATATTGTCCGGCAAGCAGGAGGACAAAGAAACCGTTTCATAGTTGTTCGAAACAACGGGCATTTTTCCGATTTTTATTATATATAATTGCAACCGCTTCCATTTGGAGGCGGTTTTTCAGTTAATAACCTTAATCGAATTTATATGGAAACAAAACCAACACTCAGCCAGCTTCTGGCAAAGCCGATATGGCAGATGACGGGGGAAGAATTCCTCCAGCTGAACGAATTGGGCAGGGAGAATGCAGCCGCAGGCGAAGAACCGAAGGAAGTCATCGAATATGCCCACGGAATCACCGAACTGTCCCAGAAGATAGGGTGCTGCCAAAGCACCATCTACATGCTCAAGAAGGAAGGAGTACTGGACGATGCCATCGTTTCTCAGGTCGGTCGCAAGATCATCTTCAACGTTGGCAAGGCCAGAGCCCTGGCCGACGAGTATCAGAGGACGCAGAGAGAAATCCGGCGTGAGAACCAGTAACGGCGTCCGATATGAAAGAAACGGAGCCATACACAAAGGTGCACGACTTTCTCTTCACGGACCTGAAACTGTCGGAAATGATGGCTCGCATCTTTTCCTTCATCCTCACCAAATGGATAGGTGGGATTCCTGTCTATCGGCAGAGGTATGTTGCGGAGAAATGCAGGGTATCCGACAGGGAATGCAAACAGATCTTCAAATGTCTGCAGGGCATAGGCCTGATACGGAAGATCCCCAAGGAAACGAACGGGACAGCCAGCTACGAACCTGCAATAGGGAAATGTCAGGACACCACCCAGGTCAAATTTGCACTGGTGCATGCCATTCACCGGTGCACGGCGTTCACCGGTGCACGCGGCGCACCTTCAAGGTGCACACGGTGCACTTTCGGCGGTGCGTACATTGCACCACAAATACATATAAGTAATAATATTATTCAAACTGAAGATTATGGATTTGTTAAACGAACAAAGCATAGGCTACCTGATTCAGAAGGTACAATCGAATTTGACGGACACGACACCTTATAAACTTTGTGGCAGATTGGGGCAGCTCTCACAATCCGATGTAATGCATCTTCTCGCCAGCTCATATTCGGCACAGATGGAATCCAGAGGGATACTCTGCCCGCTGGACGAGATTACTCTGAAACGGATTGAAAAGATAAGCAATTGGCTTATGAAGAGAAGTAGCCCTGGCCTGATTCTCTATGGCACTTGCGGAACCGGCAAGACAACGATGGTCAAGGCCCTTCAAAAAGTCATGGGGTTAGGACGGAAATATTATTCGGTCTCATGTCTCAATGCCTGTCAAATAGTGGATTACTTCAGGAGTGAAGAGACTCGCTATCAATTCGAGAAAGCAAAAACAATGGAAGTTCTGTTGATAGACGACCTTGGATGTGAACCGGAGCGTCTGATGATTTACGGAACTGTGTTCGAACCAATAAAGGACATACTATACTATCGTTATGACAGAATGCTTATCACTGTCCTGACCACTAATCTCGGCGACGAAGAAATCTGCACACGCTATGGAGTACGGATTGCAGACAGGATGAATGAGACATTCGACGCTATAGTTTTCAAAGGCACCAGTTACAGAGGCAGGAAGCAGAGACCAAGGTAAAAGTTTGGTTAGCAAGGTAAAAGTTTGGTTAGCGAGTTTATATTTCGGCATTGCCGAAATTGTTATGCTCCCCTCGGTCACATCACGGAAAAGAAGAAATGAAGACACATGATTCATACAAGGCTGGCCGTCCCCCTAAGGGGAATAGCAAGCGTTCGTTCAAACTCACTGTCTCGTTCAATGAGGACGAGATTTTGATGATGCGTCACAAGGCCAGGAAAACCGGAATGACACCTGCGGCATATTGCCGAAGAGCTGCCGTCAGGAAGCAGATTGCCGAGGCCCTCTCGGAGGAAGACAGAAAGCTGTTGCACTCCCTGTGGAATATCGGCAACAATCTCAATCAGCTGGTGCACAACCTGCACGCCTTCGGCAGAACAGCACAGGAAAGAGAACTCAGGCAGATGTCCCGTGAGTTCTCGCAGGTATTGGCATATTTCAGGGAGGTGCGTGATGGTAGGTAAGATAATCAAGGGTAGCTCGTCAGGGCAATGTGCGGGCTATTGCCTCAATCACGACAATGCGGAAATCCTCTGCTGGCAGGGCCTGGACATTGACTTCATCCAGGCGGAGACATTGGCCTCAAGTGAAGGCATGGAACGTCTGACGCTTGCGCGAGAGATGGCCCTGAACATCAGCCGTAGTTTTGACGAGCAGGCTTCCCTTAACCCGGCCGTGGATAAACCGGTGGGGCACATCCCTCTGTGCTTCATGAAGGCTGATGCGCCCCTGCTGGACAATGAACGTATGCGGCGTATTGCAGAGGAATACCTTCGGCTGATGGAATACAGTGACACCCAGTACATGGTGGTCAGACACGATAACTCTAAGGGCAATCCTCACGTCCACATTTTCTTTAACCGTGTGGACAACAATGGGAAATGCCTCAGTGCCTGGCAGGACTTTCGGCGCAATGCGGAAGTCTGCCGCAAACTGACTGTCAAGTACGGACTGAATATGGCGAAGAACCGCAGCAACACCATCGTGAACGACCTTCACGGACGTGAGCGTGTGCGGTATCAGATTAGCAACGCAATCGACGCAGCTCTGCCGCATTGCCGGGATTGGAATACGCTCGGCAGAACCCTTCTGCAGCAGGATATCACGATGGAACTGGTCCTCCGCAACAACGGCGAGATTCAGGGAGTGAAATTCGGGAAGAGAAGCGATTCTGATGGACACTGGTACGAGTTCGGAGGCTCCAAAATTGGCAGGAAATACAGCTTTGCCAACATCGACAGGGCGCTGAAAACCGGGGAGAGCCTTGATGAGGCTCAGCAGCACAGGAACGAGAGTGAAAGTCAGGGACACAAAGCATCCCATTCGGAATCCATCACTGCCGCAATTGATATTCTCACCTCCGGCTTCTGCGACACAGCACCACAGGTTGATGACGCTGAAAGACGGAGGAAGAAAGAACTTGAAAAGAAGAAGCGGGGCATGCACCGTTAAACCATAAACAAATGATTCTTATGAAACAGAAGAATTTCGACTCAGATGTCATTCCTGCGGAACAGGTCGTTCTGCTGGAGAAACACATACTTGAAGAACTCAAGAAGCTTCGCGCAGATTCGGTCGAGGAGATGAAGAATGTCCGCACGGAATCTGAGCGTAAGAGCAAGCTTCTGGCGGAATACCAGGCAACCCCTATGGAGGTCGTTGAGATAGACAGTCTATGGGACATAATTAACCCCGATACCATCGTGAGGAACTTCGATGAGCGCCTGAGACCGCTGAAGGAAAGCGACAAGTCAATCACTGCGCTTTTGAACAAGATCGACAACCGGACTGGCCGGATAGACAATGGGCTTGATAATCAGTATTCCCTGATGGAAGGGCTGGATTCATATATCACCAAGCCGTCCCGCAGAAGGCGTTTCTTCGATTTTATCTGGAAGAACAGGTACAATGTCATCTACGATGTAGCTGTAGCCTTACTCTCCCTCTTTGCGATACTCTGGACTCTCTACGAATCCCGCTGGTCGGATGACGCCTGGGCCAGGCGTGCGTATGATGCGGCCGTTATTCTGGAATTTAAGGATAAGGAGATTGTCTATCATAGCGTCAGGCAGGACTTTGCCAGCGGGAAGGCAAAATCCAACAAGCATCGGATTCGTGAGCTCGAAGCGGAGGTTAAGGAGTTGGAGATGGCTGGCGCGGATGGGGATGATGTAGATGATGGCGGGTCTCATTAGGCTTATAAAGCTTATAAGACTTATAGAATTTATAAGGTTTATAAAAGTTATAAGTCTTATAGCTGTGGACGCCAACTTTATTGCTACCGAGAAACTGCGAATCACTGCAATTTCCCGGTAGTTTCCTGATTCAAAGATTATTTTTGGAACATAGCCGAAATCATCAGTTGCTCCAACAAAACACCGCTAATGTTGCCAGCCAATCAGAAAAATCACTAACTTTGTGAGTTATATCCATAAACAGAAAACTCACAGTAATATGAAAATAAAACTCCTCCTGCTTCTCTTGGCAATCGGCCTCACCGCCCAGGCGCAAACTTGGCTATGGCCAATAGACGGACACAAAGCAAATGATAATGTACTCTATGTACCACAGCAACACATAAACGGAGAACTCAATCTCGACGAACTATTCATCGGCGGCGAAGAAGACGCACAGATACTCTCTCCGGAGAACGCCACAGTTTCAAGTTTCTCCCTGACCTATCTTCAAAGCCTTTCCTATCTGACCACCTTCTCAATAGACGGTAAATTCTCCATTGAAGACAACCTCAAAAATGTAAAGGCTGAACTTGACACCAAACGCTTCGACCCCGACTACCTCACAGGTAGCATAAGCCTTCGTCTGGACGACGGTAGAAAAATACACCTCACCGGCTTCATCCCTGAACGATACTTCAAAACAGGAGAACAAATACAACGAGGGCAGACACTCGGAACACTGCACCGCAGCTACTGCAAAATAAGAAAACCATCCATTATGGTAAGTGTCTCCACCCGAGACAACAAACCATCTGACCCGATGACATCTTTCGGACTGCATACAACCTTTATCCAGCCAAAGGAGGAAATCGTAAAAGAAACCTTTACAGCTGACGAAGCCAAAGAAGACTTCTCTAAAATAATGGCTGTACTGAAAGAAGCATACCCATCCCTCTATGATGTCGTGACTCCCGACCAGTTCTCCCAATTCGAGCAGGAAATCAACTCGGAATTAGCTGACGGCATAGACAGACCATCGCTGTACAAGATAATGCGTCGCCTCGAAGGCTTTGTCCACGACTCGCACATCAGCCTTTATCCTGACAGGCACGCCAAGAATAACGGATATATGCCACAGATTTTCTTCGGATGGTATGGTGACAGTTGTGTCGTGACTATGACAAGAAAAGAATACTCCGAATATGTCGGCAGGCGCATAGCCAGAATATCTGGTATTGCTGCGGATTCAATACGCAACTATCATTTACCTCTGATCGGGAATTACGATGCCGCCGTTGAAAGCGTAAAAGAAGAAGTGTTGGCATACCAGTGCAACTACAACAGCAACGGTTATTGGGATCACACCATAGAATTTGCAGACGGAGAAAAGCGCAGCTTCAAGGGTTCTCCATCAACAGGACGACTGTCTGGCTTCTCGGAGCATACATATCTCGGCTATCTAATGCAAAATATGCAGCAGACGAGAAGAATGCTTAACGATTCCACCGCATATCTGGGACTCAACACATTCGTACTTAACGAGACTGCGACAGATGAAATCGTAAACTACATAGACTCCATCTCCAAAGCATCCGTTCCAAATCTCATAGTCGATGTCCGCAACAACCGTGGCGGAGATGTCAAAGTCCTGAACCGCATACTCTCAACTTTGCTGAACGAAGCGAGCCGGAACAAAGGCGCAATGAACTGGGTTCCGAAACGGGGAAACTACACCTCTTTCAAAGACTGCTGCCTCAATTACACCGATGATATGGAAATCTTCCCTGAATACGAACCAATGCCTGACGGTAACGGATACTATAGCATCGACGAAGACTGCAAACAAGTAGAACCGGACTCAACCGTGCAATACCACGGAAAAATATATGTCCTTACAAATGCCGGCTCCTGCTCAGCGGCAACGATATTCCCTGCGGAGATATTACGCAACAGACGGGGAGTAGTCGTAGGTCGTGAAACGGCAACCGCCTACCACTATATGACCGCATTGAAATTCGCCGACATACGTCTGCCGAACTCAGGATTCCAATTCCAAATCCCGCTTGTGCGTATCATCTACGACACCACACAAAACGAACGCATTCCTTACGGCCGTGGAGTCATTCCGGACTATCCTGTAGAAATAACAAGGCGTGAAATCTTCGAAGCGCCAGACTCAATTCTCACATACGCCCTTAACCTCATAGCAGAAGGAAAATACCTCGAAGGCGAAGACCCGTTTGCAGACTCCGACAAAGAACCTCACTCAAAGACTAGGCTCTGGTGGATTGCCCTCGGTGCAGCACTCATACTCGGTATATCAGGCTGGGGTATCTCCAGACGCAGAAAAATCGTTAATCTCACCAAAGAACAGCAATGAAACGAATCCTCCTCCTTCTTCTCTGCACAATCGGCCTCACCACCCAGGCACAGGAATACTTCGTAGACGGCTACACCTTCACCTACGGCGTAGCCAAACAAGACAGCCTCTACTCCATAGTCGCCACCGTCAAATCCAACTGTATGGTCTTCCTCAAAGCCATGAAGGGTCTCATATTGAGAAGGTATGTTTTGGATACAGGTGTCCTGCAAAACACATTGAAACTATAAAGAACATTCTTTCGAATCGGGGTCAAATAAAGTTTTATCAGATGCAGTCAAATCCGGAAGACATCTATAACTTAAGCAGTGTGGAAATATGATATCTTTTTCCTATCAGAAGTAACAAATTTGGAAAGAAATTTGCGCTTTCCCCTCCACTCAACTCCATACAAATTCACTTAAGTTCGAGTCCGAAATCTCCCTAAAAAATGGGGTACAAAATGGGGTACGATTTGAAAAAATGCCTCTCAGGGTATCTGAGAGGCATTTTCAGTGGAGATGGGCGGGGTCGAACCGCCGTCCAAACATCGCACCAGATAGCTTTCTACACGTTTATCCGTCCTTTGATTGTCGGCTCGGGCCTGCCGGATGGCGGGCTAACCTGAGCTTATCCTTTAAGTCTTGGCGGAGTTTAAAGGAGTCCCTCCGTGCATCCGGTTTGAATGATACCCCGAACTCAGAACATAACCGGCTTAAAGTCTGCGGGATACTCGTCAGTGCCGCAACCTTGGCGGCCCGATTAAGGTGATCAACCTAGTTGATTACGCAGCGAGTGCATAGTTGTTGTTAGCAACTGAATTTATGGCCGCTGAGATTTACGAGCAAACGTGCCATACGCTCGACGTGCTTACCACCCGACATCAATGCTGTCAAAACCAATACATCCCCGGGTATAATTGCAAATATAGTAAAAAATCGTCAATTACCAATATTTTGTAGACCCTACGTGTGTTTTAAATCTGTTAATTTGATATCCGGTTCGGATTAATTTAAATCCATACGGAAAAATCCGAGCCGTTCTCCCATTCCTTGATTTCTACGCCGGCCAACAAGCCGGCATAGTTTATATAGATTTCCAAGTCATTCAGATTCTTGCAGGTCCAGTCATATCTGCTTTCAGTTATAATCTCGTTCAAGTCATATTCTTTCTCGACTTCGCCTGAACGCTTGTTCATTATGGTCAGTTTCAGGGCACAGTCTTCGTTGAACTGCCTTGGGAGATTAGTCTTGAATTCATCTTTGTCAGGAACTGTTTTGACAGCCTTGTGTCTGAATTTGCCCCTTACAGGCGTCATGGAAAAGGCATCGAAACCGTTGATCTCGCCTGAAATCACAAACTCATAGGGATATTCCCCGCCGCCGGGATTCTCATATTTTATGGTCAATGTAGACCAATTCTTGAGGAAGGTGGCCTTAGCTTTAGCCTGTTCCTGAAAGCAATCGATAACATCGCAGTATGCCATTACTCTGTCAGAGTCATCTCCTTCATTTATAATGACATTACGACCAATAATCTTGTTGCGTTCCAATCCTTGGACAGCGGAAATCTCTATCTCGCATTTAGTTACTTTTTTAGTGAAAGAGTCAGCTCTTCCCGTTATGGGAATCTCCTCAGAACAGAACATCTCTGAAAGCCCCCAAATCGACACCTGAGCCGGACCATGGACTTCAGATGCATCCGAAAGATCCACGGTGAGTTGGCATGGACATAGGGAACGTTCTTCCTTTACTGTACATGAAATCGTTGAAACTGTCAGAATTGACAGGATTATTGACCGTAATGACATAATTATTATAGATTTAGATTTGGATGTCTCCGCTGAATCCTATTTCCCAGTCTTCCACTCTAATGTTGAAATCACAATCCTCAACAGATATTTTGGAATCAGGGTCGCTGCTTCCAGGACGTGTCAATGTCAGGTTGTTGATGGTGTAAGTCTTGTTCGCTTCCAACTTTTCGAAAGTGACAGGGTAGTAACATGTTTTTCCGTCGATAGTGAACTCTGCGATGAGTCTGGTCTTTCTTGGACCGAACTCGATTGCAAATGAATCATCTGTGGTAGTGTTCGGATATACATAAAGATATGCACCTACAGATGTGGTGGAACCATTGGCAATATCCTTTTTGTTGATGGCTCTGAATGCTAGATCGCTGATCTTTGCAGGACTCTCGTTTTTGCGTTTATTGTACCAAATGGTCGGTTTGGAAGTTAGGTCATATGAGATGTCTCCGCAGATATTGATCGCATAAATGCTGACCAGATCCATCTTTTTTGCTGCCAATGCCGGTGAGGTGAATTGTCTGATTACGTTGTCAAGAACGATTCTCGCTGCGATACGTTTCACCGGAATGGAAACTGTAGAAGAAGCATTGACCTCTTTGTTCACTGAACCGACCATGATGTATTTCTGGTCAGCATTGTCCTCCATGCGCGAAACAGTCTTCTTCAGCTGCTCTTCAGTCTCTACAACCTCATTCGGAGCGTTCACCAATGCGTAAACATGTTTCTTTCCGGGAGAACAACGCACTTTTACCGTTGCCGGATTAGTCTCTTCTGAAGTGTAGCCGTCGATGGCTCCATCCTCGTTGAAAACGAAAATCTGCAGGCTTTTGACTACGACCTCGTTCTCTTTTGGGCTTACTGTCGATTTTGTCGGCAGTCCTGAGATGATCTGTGCATTGATTTCGATTTCCCTTTTTCCGGATGTGTCAGGGTTAGCGTCATCCATGTTGCATGCTGTAGGGATAACAGCAAGGCTTGCCACTAGTGTGGCAAAAAATGAAAATTTGTTCATAATGTATTGATTTATAAAATTATATGGTTATTTTTATATCGTCACGTTTATTCCAGACGCCTATTCTGTAATCGACTCCGTTTATTGTGTAAGAGGTCTCTCCATATGGGTCAGAAGCTGGAATACTTTTAAGCGTTAACTCCTTGATGTCCAATTCGCAATTCCATGGTTCCGGGAATGAAAGCGGAATGTTATACCAGCCGGGGAGTCCTTCAGGCCCAGTCACTTCCAGGATTAATGTGACGTTGTATTTCCCGTCGGAACTGATCTCCGGAATGGGGTAAAGACTTATCCCTGTAAATAATGTGTTTCCCGATGGCAGCAGGGGAGAGGAACTGTTTCTGAACTCATCACTGAGCATTCCGGGATGACTGGTGAATTCCGTACTCCAATAGTCGCGGACAGTCCCCGTTTCAGCATAGCTGACACATGCCTCGTCATACAGTTTTTTCCAGTCATCAGAACTTCTGTCAGATGTGTTTGTCTTGGTCCGTGCATCAGAAATGAACTTTCCTCCGTTCCATCGTATATACTCAGGGCAGCCGGGTACGAACATTCGCTTGACAGTAAGTTCCAGGCCTGTCTGATTATGGATGTTCATCACATGGATTTTGTCTATCAGCCTGGAAACAGGCACCTCTACCGTGCATCTGTTCTCGATCTTGCGCTTGGTGCTCCCCGCCATGAACAGCGTGCCTGAGCATTGGTCGGAATAAGCGAACCAGTCGTTGGAAGATGCGTCCGAAAGAATGTCACTGATGAACCTGCCTTCAGGATTCGGGATTTCCCGGATATTCACGAGAGCATAGACATAGTATTCTACCGAAGAACTGTACTCGATATCCATCTCCAAGTCTGTAATCCCGGCGAAGTACTTGCTGTGTATGACCTCGTCGTTCGCGCAGATGAAAAACTGTACTGTCTTCGCGAGTGATTCGTTCTGTTCAGCTTTAGTGATATTCATTCCGGCGTTTGTCAATGTTAATTTCACGGGTCCTGTTTCAAGTTCCTGTTTGGAAGATGTGCATCCTGCCAAACTGATAGTCAACAGGGTTATTATAAGCTTTATAGTTTTCATGATGTCAGTCAATTAGTTCTCTTTAGCCAGTCCATATTTCTTTATCAGCATGGAAATCTCAGGATCCAAATTTCCCCTGTGAACGAATCTCGGGTTCATTTCGCATGAAATCTTGTAGTGTTCCACTGCTTGTTCGAATTGCCCTGCACGACTATACAGTATGGCTAGCATGTAATGGACTTTGTCCGTCTTCTCTAACTTTTGGAGAATATCCAGAGCGCTCGCATTGTAATCCATTGCACAATAGGCGACTGCCAAGTTGTAATCTCCGTAAGGCCTGAGCAGCGATATGGCTTTCGCATAGTCTCTGTCGGCTATAGCTTTCACGCCGTTCATATATGTCGTGTCCAGTACTGTTGTCCTCATGGTATCCTGTACCATACCTTTTCGATGCAAGTAAAAATTAAATTTGACGGTTCTCAGTTTGGGGTAAATCTGTTCTCTCAAATACCTGTAATATGATTGTGTGCTCAATGCTGCTTCACGTCTGTCCAGGTCGTTAATGGAGGCGGTTTCGAAGTAAGCGTCCTTGTCAGCTCGGGTCAATACCGTATCCTGTCTTATGAGAGCATCCATCATCGGCCAGTTCTCGCCTGCGCTTTTGGAGATGAAAGTTACCTTAGGCATATCGTTTGCGACTGATATGGCTCCAGTCGTATCCATTTGAAAACCAAGTTCTCCGATAAGAGAATCCCTTATTTCTGTCAATGTCTTTCCTAAGTATGCCGATATGGATTTTGCTCTTTTTTCGGATAAGGTCTTGTTGTATTTCACAAGACCTTCGGGCGAGCTCGAGGCTGTCACTATAATGGAATCCATCTCAAATACTGTGTCTGCCGCGAGCGAAATCAGGTTCTTCCGGATTCTGCCGATTTCCGACCGGTTATTCCCCAGGTTTATGTCAATGTCCGAACTTGCGGATAAGAAGTCCACATAGCAGGCAGTGGAAGCATCTACTTTTCTGGAAATGATTTTGGTCAGATATCTTTCCTCCATATCAGTGAAAGCACTTAGCGAACTGATATAGAAAGTCAGAGGCTGTCCGGGTGGAATATTTATGACTTCCTTTCCATCTTCAAGTATGGAACCGGATAGTTTTATGTCGGCTTTCCTTAACTTCGGGCAGGTCGCTATGGTCTGTGTATAGTCATATATGAAATCGCCTTCCGGGGATACGATTACCGTATCTAATCTTATACCTTCCTTTACAATGGGCGCTTTCACGTACTTCTGGTACATTTTGTCTTTTTTCGATATTCTTCTTTGGTTGATGTTGATTTTTAAATTGCTCGTATAGTGCTCTATGGCAGCTTGTTCCGTGACTCCGTAAACCGAAGCGAATTCCTCTTCGGACACGAAGGAAGTGTCTTTTCTGAACTGATACAGCAACGGTATGTTACGCTTGATGAAAACTTCCAGTTGATGCACATCGATGAATTTGTCCTGGTCGGATACTATCGAATCTAAAAACCTCTGATATCGTTCATATCCTTTCAGCTGACGCTTTCTGTAATCTGCACCTGTTATGATGACAGGTTCCAGTCGGGTGCTGTCTTCCAGTATGAACATGTCGGGGTTCAGACGCAACTGCCATTTGCTGTTCTGAAGAGCCTGAGGAACCCTTACTTGAAACTGTAAATCGACTTTGCCATGTCGTTCGGCTACGTTCCTGAATCTTGCCGTAACCGTTGACGCTCTGATGACGTCTGTAGCTGTCATCTCTCCATTCTCATCCCTCACAGCATTCATTATCAGCACATCTGAGGTGTCTCTTACTTCCAATGTGTCTTTGTCGGCATACGTCGGTATGGGTATGGACGGTATGGACGGCTCCGCAGGCAATGAAAGCTCTGCGCAGACAGGATTATCCCTCAAATTGCTGATTTTATGTTGTAGGCTGCAGGCGCCTAGAAGAGTGCCAACGGCCAGTAGCAAGACTTTTCTTTTCATCGTTGTACCGAATGTGGCGTTATTATTGTCCGAAGGACGGTTGTACAGGTTCGTCAGTGTTCATTATGACGATTTTGTTGGCAAGCACTTCGTAAAAGCTCTTGTCTACGCCATCAGCACCTTCAAATTTCTGGCATCTCACGCGCCCGTTTACGTGTACTAACGCGCCCTTGGTTATCAGACGCAGATCTGGCATACCCTTACCTGGCCACGCGGTAATGTTGTGCCAAGTAGTCTCGATTACCGGATTACCGTCTTTTCCTTTGAATGCATAGTTAGTGGCAAGTGAAAACCTGATCACTTCGGAGTTACCCACGTTCTGGAGTTTAACGTTCCCTACGTTTCCTCTCAGCTCAATTCTGTTAATCTGTTCCATAATTCTGTTGTTTTATTTCGGCAACAGGATGCGCGCTTCCGATTGTCCGGGGGCAAAGTAAGAGTGAAAAAATGACTGAAAAAAGGAAATTTAAAGTGGACAATGCACATTTTTACGTTTCTTAAATTTCGGTCAAAAAGGTGGTAATTTAAGAAACGTAAATTAGGCCTATAAATTCTCGTGTGGCAAAATCCGGTTTTTCGGGCATAATTGAGAAAACATTTAAGAATCATAAAAAACCAATGGGTGAAAGTCCACTTTTGATAGTCTTTGACAGAAAAATGACGCATCTTGCATGCCTGACCAAAAACATTGTTATCATGACAGGATATAAAATACTGGATCGATTGCATGAAAGAGGAACATGCTTGGAATGTGGAGAAACTTATTACGGCCGTCCCAACCAAAAGTTTTGCTGTGAGACTTGCAAAAACAGGTTCAACAACAAGAAAGCACAGGATATCAGAAACACAAAGTTGAGGATCAACACGATTCTTGAGAGGAACTATGCCATACTTTCGAGTCTGATAAAGGAAAACCGTTATTCCATATCATTATTTGATTTGTCTGCGATGGGATACAAAATCGATTATATGACATTCAATTGCAAACTGAATCGTCATGACCAATGCGGTTGCTACGATATCTCATACATCAGGGCTCCTACACGTATATATAATATAAGAAGGGTGAAATATGATAAAAGTTATATCTTTGTGCCATGAATAATCCTTTGTTGACAAAATCGCTCCTTCCATATGGAGCTCCTCAGTTCGACAAAATACGGACTGAGCATTATCTTCCGGCATTTGAAACCGGCATAGAAGAAGCTATGGCTGAAATAGATAGAATCGCTGAGAATCCAGAGATTCCATCTTTTGCCAATACGATTGAAGCCCTTGAGTATTCCGGTAAAACGCTCAGCGGAGTTTCTGATATATTTTACAATATATTGGAAGCAGATGCTGATGATGAACTCCAGGAAATTGCGGAGAAAGTGTCTCCGATGATGACACGCTATTCTATGTATGTATCTCTGAATGAGAAACTTTTCGCCAGAGTGAAAGCAGTGTACGAAGCGAAAGATCAGCTGAATTTGGCGCAAGATCAGAAGCGTTTGTTGGAGCAGACCTATAAGTCTTTTGCACGTCAGGGAGCTAATCTTTCGGGGGAAGACAAGAAGATCTATAGCGAAAAAATGGAGAGATTGTCCCTCCTTTCACTCCAGTTCGGAAAGAATGTGTTGGCGGCGACCAATGCTTTTGTCCTGAATATCACCGACGAGAAAGATTTGGAAGGACTGCCTTCTTCGCTTAAAGAGCAGGCTCGGGAGACGGCAGAAGAGAAGGGCATGGAAGGCTGGGCTTTCACTTTGGACAGACCGATGTATGCTCCGTTCATGCAGAATTGCAGGAATCGTGAACTCAGGCACAAAATGTACTTCGCTTATAACACCAGAGCAGTTGGGGGCGTAAATGACAATACGTCCATCGTCCGTGAAATAGCTCAGTTGAGGCTGGAAGTGGCAAATCTTCTCGGTTATGAGACGTGGGCGGACTATGTGCTGGAGGAAAACATGGCAAAAAGCCGGACGGCAGCATTGACCTTCCTTAACGAACTTATGGATAAGAGTTTGCCGTTTGGGCGACGGGACGTCGAGGCGGTGCGGACCTACGCATTGGCGAACGGCTTCGAGGGTGACGAACTCATGGCGTGGGATTTCAGTTTCTGGGCTGAACGGTATAAGGAGAGCGAGTATGCGTTGAACGAAGAGAAGCTAAAGCCGTATTTCCGTCTGGAAAACTGTATCGATGCCGTGTTTGGACTTGCGACGAAATTATATGGAATTACGTTCGAGCCACGTATGGATATTCCTGTGTATCATAAAGATGTGAAAGTCTATGATGTGAAGGATCAGGATGGTCGCCATCTTGCGTTGTTCTACGCTGACTTTTTCCCGCGCCCGACCAAGCGCGGAGGAGCGTGGATGACTGAGTTTAGGGGTCAATGCATAAGAAACGGGGTGGAGGAACGTCCGTTCATCAGCATTGTCACGAACTTTACCAAGCCGACCGGGAGTACGCCGTCATTGATAACTCATGATGAACTCACGACACTTTTGCATGAGTTCGGGCATTCGCTGCACGGGATGTTGGCTGAGGGAAGATACCCTTCTTTGTGTGGGACCAATGTTGCCAGAGATTTCGTGGAACTTCCGTCGCAGATAATGGAAAACTGGGCATTTGAGCCGGAATTCCTGGATAATTTTGCGAAAGATTATAAGACAGGGGAAGTGATTCCGACAGAATTGGTAAACAAGATTGTCAGGGCAAAGAATTATCTTTCAGGTTATTATCAGGTCCGTCAGTTGGACTTCGGAGAATTGGACATGGCTTGGCATACGTTGGGTACCATGACGCAAGACAGTACGTTGGAATTTGAGAAAAAAACATTGGCAGACTATCGCACGTTGCCTTACGTTGAGGGTACGGCGATTTCCACGTCATTCAACCATATATTTGCAGGAGGATATTCTGCCGGATATTATTCTTACAAATGGGCTGAAGTTCTGGAGGCTGATGCGTTCTCTCTGTTTGCTGAAAAGGGGATATTCGACAAGTCGGTCGCAGCGTCATTCCGTAGGGAGATACTCTCTAAAGGAGATTCGGAAGATCCGGCTGTCCTGTATAAGAATTTTAGGGGACATAACCCTGATTCTCAGGCATTAATGAAAAAACTTGGGCTCGTGTAGAACCCAAGTTTTTTAAAATTTATGTGGCCGTATTTAAGCGGCTTCCTGTTTCTTCGGATCCTTGAACAGAATCATGAAAAGCACTGCTACCACCAGAGCGTAAGCGGCGAAAATGTACCATGCCGTACTCCATGACGGGTTGGCTGATTCGAAAACGAACTTGTTTACAATTACCTGAGCACCAAGTGTTCCGATGGTGGCGCCTATACCGTTGGTCATAAGCATGAACAGTCCCTGTGCGCTTGAACGTATCTTCTCATCAGTCTTCATATTCACGTAAAGAGAACCTGAAATGTTGAAGAAGTCGAAAGCGACACCATAGACAAGGCATGAGAGAATGAACATCCAGACTCCTGAACCAGGGTTACCTGCTCCGAAAAGACCAAATCTGAATACCCAAGCTGTCATGGCGATCAGCATTACTTTCTTGATGCCGAAAAACTTCATCGCTATCGGAATGAGAAGAATGCACAATGTCTCTGAAATCTGAGATAGTGAGATCAATGCATTGGCATTCTGGGCGCCCCATGAATCAGCATACTCCGGAATGGAAGCGAAACTCGTGATGAACGGGTTTGCGAATCCGTTGGTAATCTGAAGTGACACTCCGAGAAGCATGGAGAAAATGAAGAAAATCGCCATGTCCTTTTTCTTGAACAGTGAGAAAGCCCTCAGACCGAACACGTCCACGAAAGAAGTGCCTTCATTTGTCTTGCTGACTGGGCACGGGGGCAGGGTCAGTGCATAAGCGCAGAGTGCAAGTCCGATAATACCAGATGTAAAGAACTGGTTATAAGAATGTTGGAACTGTACGCCATCGATAGTCATGAAGTTTACGAAAAGCATGCTGCAGATAAAACCGACGGTTCCGAATACTCTGATAGGAGGGAAGTCCTTCACGGTGTCGAGACCGTATCTTTCCAGACCGGAATATGCCACTGAGTTGGAAAGAGCGATAGTAGGCATATAGAATGCTACACTGAGGCTATATAATCCAAAAAGGTGACCGAAAGCAACATTCTCTCCTGCTGACATTCCATACCATCCTGCTGCGATCATAAACAATCCTGCGAGACCATGGCATATGCTGAGCACTTTCTGCGCTGGTATATATTTATCAGCGATGATTCCCACTATAGCCGGCATGAAAATAGAGACGATTCCTTGCATTGCATAGAAAATGCCAATCTTGGCACTCATTCCGATTCCTGCGAGGTAACTGCCCATGGAAGTCAGATACGCTCCCCAGATGGCATATTGCAGGAAATTCATAATTATCAGCCTCATGCTGATTCCGTTGTTCTTCATATTAATAGACTTTGTTTGTTTTTGTTGAAGTTGTTCTAGTGAATTTCGAAACCGAAATCAGGCAAATGTACAAGTTTTTATCGTATTTTTACTAACTTTGAAAGTTGAAACTTGAAAAATTAATGAAATTCGAAAAGATAGCTTCAGATCCGCAGTCATCTGCACGATGTGGTGTGATAACCACTGACCATGGTCAGATAGAGACACCTATCTTCATGCCGGTAGGAACTGTAGGTTCTGTAAAGGGTGTATATCACAGAGATTTGAAAGAGGATATTAAAGCGCAGATTATCCTCGGAAATACTTATCATTTGTACCTTCGCCCCGGTCTGGATACATTGAAAGCAGCCGGAGGGCTTCATAAATTCATATCATGGGACAGGCCGATATTGACCGACAGCGGCGGTTTCCAGGTATTCTCACTTACGGGAATCAGAAAGCTTACACCTGACGGCTGTACGTTTTCTTCGCATATAGATGGCTCCAGACATACTTTTACGCCTGAGAACAATGTTGACACTCAGCGTATTATCGGCGCTGATATCATGATGGCGCTGGATGAGTGCTGTCCGGGAGACGCAGACTACGACTATGCGAAAAAATCATTGAAAATGACCCAAAACTGGCTCGAAAGATATCTGAAGAGATTCGATGAGACAGAGCCTCTTTACGGTTACAGCCAGACAGTGTTCCCGATTATCCAGGGGTGCGTTTATCCTGAACTTAGGAAAATGGCGGTGGATCATGCGGTATCGTTCGACAGGGAAGGATATGCCATCGGAGGACTTGCGGTCGGAGAACCTACGGAGAAAATGTATGAGATGCTGGAACTTGTGTGCCCGCTCCTTCCGGACGACAGGCCTCGTTATCTCATGGGGGTAGGAACACCTGCCAACTTGCTGGAAGGTATCGCCAGGGGAGTGGATATGTTCGACTGCGTCATGCCGACAAGAAACGGACGTAACGGCATGTTGTTTACCTGGAACGGAATAATGAACATGCGCAACAAAAAGTGGGAGAATGACTTCTCTCTCATTGACCCGGACGGGGCATCTTTCGTGGACAGAACTTACACGAAGGCCTATTTGAGGCATCTTTTTGTCGCAGGTGAGATGTTTGCTGCTATGATTGCGAGTGAACATAATCTCGCGTTCTATCTGGATTTGGTCCGTACTGCGCGCCGGCACATTCTGGCCGGAGATTTCAAATCCTGGAAAGACGTGACGGTAAAACGGATAATGACAAGGCTTTAGACTATGTTTCCAAAGAAACTTGATCTCTACATAATAAAGAAGTTCATGTTTACCTTCTTTATCGCGATTCTGCTTATTATCGGAATCGTGATAATCTTCGACATCAGCGAGAAGGTGGACGATTTCGTGTCCAGACAGGCACCGATAGAGTCCATTATCTTCGATTATTATTTGAACTTCATACCTTATTTCATGAATATGTTCAGTCCTCTGTTCGTATTCATTACGGTCATTTTCTTTACCTCGAGGATGGCGGCGAATTCGGAGATAATCGGTATATTGTCCTGCGGAATCAGTTTCCACAGAATGATGGTGCCATATATCTTTTCCGCAACCGTAATCGCCTTATTGTCATTGGCCTTGAACCTCTTTGTGATTCCGCGGTCCAATGTCGAACGGCATAGATTTGAGGCTGTTTATACGAAGAAGAAAGCTCAGGCATCGGAAAGAAATATCCATTATCAAATAGCTCCGGGAGAGTTCGTGTATGTGGAGCAGTTCAGCAAATATAACAACACGGCTTATAAGTTCACGCTGGAGACTATAAAAGATAATCAGCTGGTTTCCAAATTGTCCGCAGAACGTGCGGTATGGGACAGTACTTTCGGTGGATGGACACTCAAGAAGTATTTTATCAGAGATTATAACGACGAGGGGCTTGAAGACAAGGTCAAGTGCGGTGAACAGTTGGATACGGTAATAAGTCTGACTGTCACGGATATGGTAAGAAAGAAAAATACCGTGGAAGACCTTCCGTATCAAGACCTTAACGAACTTATCGAGACGCAAAAGCAGCGAGGTGACCCGAATGTGAAATACTCGCTCATCGAAAAACAACAGAGATTCTCATTGCCGTTTTCCGCTTTCATCCTCACGATTATGGGTGTGGCATTGTCCTCACGTAAAAAGAGGGGAGGCATCGGATGGAACCTTGCGATCGGAATCGCACTCAGTTTCTCTTACATTTTGTTCATGAGGTTCAGTCAAATGTTTGTCTACACAGGTGTCATGCCGCCGTGGCTTGCAATTTGGCTTCCTAATATGATATTTGCGCTCATCGCCGGCGTATTGTATAAGATAGCGCCGAAATAGTCTATAAACCAACAACTTATAATAATTATTACAATGGCTGAACATTCGTTGTCTCCTATGAAGCGCACCATCGTCGGTGTGCAATTCATGTTCGTGGCATTCGGCTCTACCGTGCTTGTCCCGATTCTCTGTAATCTCGATCCGGCTGTGGCCCTGCTTGCTGCCGGTCTCGGTACTTTACTGTTCCATTTAGTTACTGGTGGTAAAGTTCCTATTTATCTCGGCAGTAGTTTTGCGTTCATCGCCCCTATCATTAAGGCGACAGAACTTTACGGACTTTCAGGCATGTTCTGCGGACTTGTTTCCGTAGGTTTAGTCTATATGCTTATGGGCTTGCTGGTCAAGACCTTCGGAATAGGATTCATAAAGAAATTGTTCCCGCCGATTGTTATCGGTCCGGTAATTATCCTCATCGGTCTCTCACTTGCAAGTACAGGTGTAAACATGGCTAAGGCCAACTGGATTTTGGCCCTTGTGTCTCTGGCTGTTGCAGTGGCAGCTTCCATCTGGGGTAAAGGCATTGTGAAACTAATTCCTGTAGTATTCGGCGCTGTAGCCGGCTACATAGTATCTTTATTATTCTTCAGAGAATCCATGGATTTCTCACCAGTGGCACAGGCCTCATGGTTTGCCATCCCTAAACTTTCCCATATGTCATTCTCATGGCAGGCAATCCTGTTCATGGCCCCTGTCGCCATCGCCCCGATAATCGAACACGTGGGAGATATGTACGCCATCAGCTCCATCGCAGGCAAGGACTTCATCAAAGACCCTGGACTTCACAGAACACTCCTCGGAGATGGCCTCTCATGCTGCTTGGCTGCATTCCTCGGAGGTGCTCCAATCACTACTTATTCTGAGGTTACAGGTGCGGTATCACTTACAAGAGTCACTGACCCGTCAGTACTTAGAATCGCCGGTGTCTCTGCCGTTGTATTGGCTCTCATCGGAAAAGTAGGTGCCGTCATCCAGACGATACCTCAGGCCGTTCTCGGCGGCATCATGTTGCTCCTCTTCGGCTCCATCGCTTCAGTCGGCATCAGCAATATGATCGAATCCAAACTGAATATGGGATCGACAAGAAACCTCATCATATCATCATTGATCCTGACCATAGGCATCGGAGGCGCGGTAATCGACTTCGGCAGTTTTTCTCTTGCAGGAATCGGACTCGCATCGATCGTCGGTGTGGTGCTGAACCTCATTTTGCCTCACGACAAGGAAGTTTCTGAAACATTGGAATCGAAATGAAAGTTAAAATCGTAAACAAATCATCGAACCCTTCTCCTGCTTACGCGACACTTCAGTCGGCTGGTATGGATATCCGTGCGAACTTGCAGGAACCTGTGACACTGGCCCCGCTCCAGCGAGCCCTCATTCCGACCGGTATTTACATCGCATTGCCGGAAGGCTTTGAGTGTCAGGCTCGTCCACGTAGCGGCCTGGCTGTAAAACACGGCATCACAGTTCTCAATTCGCCAGGTACCATCGACGCGGATTATCGCGGCGAACTGAAGATTCTGCTCGTGAATCTCTCTGATACTCCGTTTGTTATCGAAAATGGAGAACGTATTGCGCAGCTTGTGGTTGCGCGTCATGAGCATGTAGAATGGGAAGAAGTCGAAGTCCTCGATGAGACCGGAAGGGGAGAGGGCGGTTTTGGAAGTACAGGCGTAAAATAATGGAAATTAAAGAATTATATTCTATTTTTTGTCAATGCGGATGTGTCGCTACCGATAGTCGTAAGATTAGCGGCGGGGAGTTGTTCATCGCGTTGAAAGGCGAAAATTTCGACGGAAACGAATACGCCGAAAAAGCGTTGAATTCAGGTGCTGCCTATGTTGTAGTGACCTCAGGTTCAGTTGTTTGCGATAAAAGTTCTGCGTACCTTGATTCGGATGGACATAGCAGAATAATCCCTGTAAGCGATACTTTGCAGACACTTCAGGAACTTGCGAGGTATCATCGCGAACACGTTCTGCCAGGCGGGAAACATCTTGACATAATCGGCATCACCGGAACGAACGGCAAAACCACTACGAAGGAACTCATAAAGACCGTTCTATCAGCTAAATACAACGTTGTCGCCACAGAAGGCAACCTGAACAACGACATCGGAGTTCCGCTCTCGCTGCTGAAAATCACCCCGTCGACCGAACTCGCCGTAATCGAAATGGGCGCGAGTCACCCTGATGACATTTTCAAGCTTGTGCGCGTCTCAGAGCCCGATTTCGGCATAATCACCAATGTCGGCAAGGCCCACCTCCAAGGGTTCGGAAGTTTCGAGGGCGTGAAAAAAGCCAAGGGCTGCCTATATGATTATGTCAATGCCTTCGGCACTTCGGTTTTTGTCAATGCCGATGACCCCGTTTTGGTGTCCATGACTGAAGAGCGTAACTGCAAGTCAGTCATCTCTTATGGATTGCATCATGATGGTTGCGTCATTATGGATACGACACCGGAAGAACCATTTTTGCGCATTATGATGCCAGGTGGCGTAGTCGTGAAGACAAAACTTGTCGGAGCATATAACTCAGCCAACGTCCTGGCGGCATTATGTATCGGTAAACATTTCGGCGTACCGGAAGATCTTGCGATATCTGCTATTGAATCATATACACCGTCCAACAGCAGGTCTCAGATGGTCGAGACAGAGCATAATGTGCTCGTAGTCGATGCTTATAATGCAAATCCGTCCAGCATGTCAGCTGCCCTTAATAATTTCTCCGGGATGAAAGCAGCCCATAAGGCAGCACTCCTCGGCGATATGAGGGAACTGGGTCCTACTTCAGTATCAGAACATATTGCTATAGTGGAACTTGCGATGAAGTCTGGCATGGACGTGATTTGTTTCGTAGGAGAAGAATTCGGAAAGGCATTGACCCAAATAGGCATAGTTCCGGCTGAGAATTCGGGCATCAGATGGTACGGGACATCGGAAGAATTGGCCGACGCACTGGCGAAAAAGCCGCTGCATGGATATGCGATACTCGTGAAAGGCTCTCGCGGAATTATGATGGAGAAAGCGATTCCGGCACTGTAGCCTTCACCGGAAACTAAAATTTGCGTTCCGTTCCCTTTCCCGGGAGCGGAATTGCTTTTTTATCGATGTATTTGGCAAATATAAATTTTGCGAATGTCGCTGTCAATGCGCCGTAGCCACTGCCGATGATGGCACCGACAAGAACGTCTCCAAGGTAATGTTTCCCGACAAATATCCTGCTCATGGACAAGCAGATAGCCCAAACGAATATCGTGTAGATGTAGGCCTTGTATCTATGTCCCAAATCATAGCGGAACAACATTGACGTACACATTGCAAAGCCGAAGGCATTGGCAGCGTGGGCGGAAAAAAAGCCGAACAGGCTGCCTCGGGTTTCGAGCACATGCAGGCCGCCGAAGAGCATGTAGGAACTGTAGCATGGGCGCAGTCTGGCGACCGAATATTTCAGCAAGTTTGCGGTTTGGTCGCATGCGAGTAGGGTCAATGCTACACACACGATGGATATCAGGCCTTTTTTCCAACCGAGACGCCAGACGAGGCAAAATGCGACGAATGCGTACATCGGAAACCAAGCGGCTCTGTCCGACATGAAAACCATGAATTGGTCTGTCGCCGGATTATGAATCTGGTTAAGAAAAAGGGTCAAAATCTGATCCCATCGGTGTAGTATGTCCCAAAAGTGCATGATGATCAAACTTCTGCATGTAATGCTTTCCAGAGTTCATCTTTCAGTTCAGACAAGTTTTCACCTGTTACTGAAGAAATGAAGACTGTAGGAATGTCTGCCGGAAGAGTTTTCTTGATTTTTTTCTCTGCCTTCGCATCGATAAGGTCACATTTCGTTACTGCGAGAACGCGTTCCTTGTCGAGCAGTTCAGGGTTATACATTTCGAGCTCATTCAGCAGAATTTCATATCCCTTTTCGATGTCTTGCTCTTCCGCTGATACCATGAAGAGCAGCACGGAGTTACGTTCGATGTGTCTGAGGAATCTCAGTCCGATACCCTTACCTTCATGTGCGCCTTCGATGATTCCCGGGATGTCGGCCATTACGAATGATTTGTCATCGTGGTATCTGACGATTCCGAGGTTTGGTTCCAAAGTCGTAAATGCGTAGTTTGCAATCTTCGGTTTGGCTGAGGTGATTGCAGCCAAGAGTGTGGATTTTCCTGCATTAGGAAATCCCACAAGGCCTACATCTGCGAGAATCTTGAGCTCGAGAATAAACCAGCCTTCCTGCCCGTCTTCTCCGGGCTGGGCATAACGTGGCGTCTGCTGAGTGGCTGATTTGAAGTTATTGTTTCCAAGTCCGCCGCGTCCGCCTTGGCAGAGGATTTTTTCCTCATCTGGCTCCATCATGTCGAACAGGATTTCTCCAGTTTCTCCATCTTTTACGACTGTTCCTACAGGAACATCCAGAATGATATCCTGTCCCTGTTTTCCTTTGCAAAGTGCCGCGCCACCATGTTCTCCATTTTCAGCCTTGATAAACTTCTTGTATTTCAAATGGATAAGTGTCCAGAACTGAGGGTTCGCCCTTAATATAATATGTCCGCCGCGTCCGCCGTCGCCACCATCAGGTCCACCTTTAGGAACATACTTCGCCCTATGAAGATGAACTGATCCCGCACCGCCATGTCCTGATGCACAATATATCTTTACATAATCTATGAAATTACTGTCTGCCATATAATTTTGTAAATCAATGTATTAAATAGTCTTTGACGGTTGTTGGATTGGTAAAAGTAACAAACGGGTAACAAAAATTTCGTGTTATTTGGCTAAAAACCGCATCCAAAAATGTGTAAGTTACTTCGGCTTTTTCTGTTGTTTTCCCCTTTTGTTTTGGTGCAACTGGCGATGTAACTTTCAAATCCCCCTCAAAGAACTTATAAACTGTGAGTATATAATGGGTTGCAACCCTATGCTATCCCAATCTGCAAAGATAGTGAATCTTTTCGACCTTTAATGGTTTAGCGGGTATTTTTGTCCTTTTGCTATGTCTGCTATCCTCCCTCCTTCATATCCCTCATCATACAGCACCACCCCTCTCTGCGGTCCGGGATGCTTGTGAGAAATATGCACGAAAGTATTGTAAAGTATCATCTGATCGAATGGCAATTTCTTCTGCAGGACGAGCTCTGCGAGTCTGTGAGGATTGTCGGAAGCGATGTCCGCTGCCTGGCCTTTGGTGTGCTGGGAATTCTTCGCTCCTTTGAGATCTTTGTTCAGGGCCGGACATCTGTAGCCGGAGTTGATGTGTAATGGCTTGCCGAAGGCAGAGCGCAGCGGCTGAAGAACCGTCACGACAAGGGAGCGGACCTGGGATGCGATGCTCTCGTCCGGTATGCTGTTGTCTATGCCGAGTTCTTCTGCCTTGCTGCTGCGCTGGAATTCCTCCCAGCTGAAGTTTTCTGTGATTTGTCCTTCGTACTTCATTGCTCAATCTCCTCAAGGATTTCAGAGCCGTAAGGCGGCTCGCGGTCTATGCATTTGAGTTTCTTGCAGCGCAGGAGAGTGAGCACGGCAATGCGGGTATTCTTCTCGTCAAGTTCCTGCCTGAGCTTGGTGTTGATGTCAAACTGGACCATATACAGGTCCTGGAATTCTTTTGCACTGGTACGGGCTTCGTTGAGTTCTGTACGGCTTCTTTCAACTATCTTCTGCCATTCGTCGATGGCCAGGTTGATGTTCTCGATCTGTGCCTTCGTCTTTCGCTCAGTGATGAAGAACAGGGCGATGACTCCTCCTCCGCCCAGGAGGAGAGTCAGTATCTGGATTATGAGTTCGGTGTTCATAGGTTGACGGATTTGAGTTTGTTCTGGTAAAAAGAAATCCCCGCCAGCCGTATGGCGGACGGGGATAACAGAAAGAAAGGTACAGCCTACAGGCTGATCTGTCCGAGCATCTCTCCGGATTTCTCTCCGGTCTTCGTGTTGACGAAGAAGTAGCGGAGGAACACTTTCGGAGCTGCGGTGGTAATAGCACCGTGGACTGCCTCATAGTCGGCCTTGATGTCGATGGCCTCTTCCACGATTGCGCGAGGAGAGCCAATCATCACAGCCTTTGAGTAGGCCTTGGTAACACCGTTGCTCTGCGGAGCAGATGCCATAATGACGAGCTTGAGGTCGGCGGTCTCTGCCGGTGGATCAGGCAGCTGGAAGGTGAAACTGTCAGAGGAGAGTGCAAGCTCCGCTTCGCACGGTGCCTCCACTCCGACAAGGGTAGGAGGAGCACTGAGTGCGGCCCCACCGCATTTCACGATCCAATAGTTCAGCCTCGAATAGAGGTTCGCCCCGGAAATCTTGGAAGAAGTTCCGAGCACGCTCTTTCCCTTCTGGGTGCCGGCAAGGGCATTCCAGGCGAGGATCTGGGCATTGGTGAGCGACCTCCAGTTCTGGCTGAGTTGCTTGAAGATGGCTTTGACTGCGCCCTGGGCGCTGGACTTGAATCCGCCGCCGTAGCCACGGTTACGGATGTACTTGCGACCGCGCACCTTGGCTGCGGTCACTCCTTTGGCGGAGCCTGACATCTCCTCAAAGGCGATTGATGGAATGTACTTCATAGCTTGAAGATTTTAGGTGTGAAACAATAAGGAATATGATAGCTGTTGCTATTTTCATTTTGAAAAGCGAGTGAGTTTGAACAGTTTCCAGAAGCCGAATCCGAGCAGGATTACGAATGCCCATTTGCCGAACTCAAGGAAGAACTTGTTTGGCCCTGACAATGGTTTTGCGACTTCCACGGTCTCCTTGACAATCTTGTCCACATAGACCAGCGAGTCACGGTAAACTACCTTCGTTTCGACCTCTACTGGCTCTTTTACAGGCTTCGTTGCAAGTGAGTGGACTAGAACGCCATCAGTGACAATGGCTTCGGATTTGGCGTATCTGTTATCCAGCACTGACATTGTGTCAAGAGTCCGGACTTTCTCAACGAGGACCGGCAGTTCAAGATAGACTGTATCCTTCTGTAAGACCGTTTCAGTGCGGACTTCCACTCTGGTGTTCTCTGAAGGTGTGACCTGCCTGGCGGAAGCGCAGGCCACACACAACAGGGAAGCGAGGATGATGGTGAAGTATTTCATAGGTTGTTATGCTTCTATAGCGGTTGCTTTTCTTGGAACGTAGCAGATGAATCCGCAGTACTGGGATAAATGCCAGGAGTAAGTCGGATTGATGATTTCAACGGTGAACACGTTGTTCCTAATCTCAAAGCGGAACATCTTGGTTCCGACAGACGGAGAGACCGCCTGGTCATCCATAATAATTCCGTCGAAGTCTTCAACCTCGGGCAGGTCCTTGATTCTGAACGAAACCTTTGTCTCTGCGTCAGTCTGTTCGATGCTGGAGAATGTGATGGCCATAAACACCCACTCATCTGTGAAGGTCCAATAGCTCTGATATGTGCTGATGTTGCCGACCTTATCCAGAAGTGAGATATAATGCCACTTGAGTACTCCAATGCTGCCCTTGACGTTTCGAGGGACGAATGAGTTGGAGAATACCAGAGTAATTGTCTCATTATCATCCCAAGCAGTCACCTTCTCAACGGCTATGGTGTTCTTGTCTTTTATCCACGCCTTGATTGCCGTGCCGTTCTTCTCTCCATTGAGAGTTCCGAACATCAGCATTCCGGTGATGGCGCTCTTTTCAAGAGGCAGGTCCGGGACATAGATTTCCAGCTGAGAAACGGCCTGATATGCTGCATTTGATGGGTCGAAAGTGACTTCCGAATTGAGTATCAGGTAATTCTCTTCAATGAAAGCCTGAAAGCGGATATCACCGGCTCCGAAGTTGTTTCCTGTTGCGGTTATTGTTGTCATAGTCTCTATCTCATTATAGGGTTGGAGCCGAATACTTCACTCTTTTTGTCATACCCACCGGCCCTGTGGGAGAATGACATAGCCTGACGATATTTGCCTGATTTGTACTCCTTGCGGAATGATACTGAGAATATACCCGGCTTGAAATCCGGTCTTGCAGTCGAGCGGCTGAAGACCATCGTGTCACCCTCAAAGAACTCATCAGGAGTATCTTCCGAATACAGGGTGAAGTATGAGCCAAAGCCCTTGATGTCCGTGACGCCTTCGACTACCATCTGGGAAGTACCTCCAGGCATCTCGACGTCTGCTGATACGAGGTGCGCCTTTGGATCTTCGAACATATCATTGAAGAACTGTACACGTGGCGTGAATCCTTCCTCCTTTGCCTGAGCCTCAGACATACAGATGGCAGTCGTGCGCATCGTTTCTCCCACAAGTCCGGTTGCTGGGTCGAGCCAGTACAACTCGATGAATACATTCTCTCCAATGGAAGGCATATAGCCGATTTTCTCTGTGTAGAGCTCCGTCAGGCCTGCATCGCCCCAGTCATCCTCCATTCCGGGAGTAATGACTACGGTCTTGTTCCAACCGCTTGTAACTCCTATGCCCTGGCCGGCCGACATCTTTGCAACCAATTTGTAAGTGCCGGTAGGATTGGCAACCCCCGTGAGAAGAACTCTTGATGGAGTTACCCAAACTGACTCCCAATCCACCTCCGGAATGTCGGACAGATAGGAAGGAGCATCAACAAGCAAACCCTCGCCAGCCATCTGGCGGTTGATGTTGATGCTTACGAACGCATTGTGTGCTGTGAGTTCGGCCGCCTTGCCGAAGGTGGAGATACCTTTGAGATGCTTGGCCAAAACCTCCCAGGATTGCATTTGGGAATCGGTGAGCTGCTTATAGGCCCGGGAGATTTTGGACAAACTATTGCGTGAAGACGCCTGTGCGGGGGTCTTCGTTTTCGGCTGATATGCTTTGTGGTTGAGAAGCGTGCGACCTTTTACGCTTCTTGCGGTCACGTCTCCTGCAGAACCGGAGAACTCGTTGAATGCTATGGACGGTATAACTTTCATGCTACAAAATCTTGCAGCAGCCACCGTTTCCATTGCAAATATACAAAATTATTTAATAACTACAAATCAATGTGTTATAATAATTCATATAAAGTATAACATTAAGATAAAATCGCGGACAACGAATGATACTGCGACCTGTATCCTGTCTTTGAGTCCAGCAGCAAATACCTCAGATGCAGCTGCTTCATCTCCAATGTTGGCACTGTATTAGGGACGAGAAACTCAATCACAGAACAGTCGCTTGCAGGGACTGACACAGACAGGTAATTCCTCATCATCCCAGGATTGCGCCCGCATCCTGGCTCTCCAATCTGGAACTTGCCCAGCACTCTGTATCTCTCAGGTTCTCCTGCTCCGCACAGAGTTAACCTGAAACGCAACTTGAGCAGTCCTCCACCAGCTGTTGAACAATCCAGATAGTCCAAACTGAATATCGGAAATGGCTCGAACATCACCGGAGCCGGAATATGCTCATTCCCCAGCTGAGCAAAGCCGTGATAAGCCGACACGAAGAGGTTGTACCCGCTGATGCTGTTCTTCTGCCCAAACGGAGGACGATGCGAAACGACACCTCTGGCCATCCTTCTCCAGATCATCTGTGTATCGTGTGGAAGACTCTGCCAGGCCTTGATTGCTCTCTTGTGCAGTTCAGACTGTTCCAGCTGTTCTGAAGTTCCTGCAAAGTCCGAATATGCCTTGCTGCGGAAATAGCAGATGCCATTCCGGTGATAGAAGGTCACATTGCCGACCGAAGACCAGCAATCAGAGAACTGCGTATTGGGAATATACTTGGGCATATCAGGAAGTTGTTGGGGCTACAAGTCTTAAGCACATAGGTAACTCAGAGGTGTCTTGAAGGATGATGAGGCAAACATTCAATGCAATTACAGCTCCTTCAAAACCACGGTAAAGATACTCAAAAAGTGGCAGATTATCAATAATATATAAAGTACCACTTAATGTATCACATAAGAAAGCGGGCGTGCGGTAGCACGACTGCTCCCAATGAACATATATATATCCCCTGCAACTTCCTTCGGGCGGGTGATGACGTTGAAATTCGCACAGAGGCTGAAGCGGGCGTTCATCAGATGGCCTGTGCTGTTTGGGGCTGGATGCAGCTACGACGTTAGCCGTGGCTGTAGACGGACACAAATGGCATAGGGGGCGAGGCCGTAGGCCGCGGCAGGCGACCGTCTTGATGCTGCTGATGCGAGGTAGAACGGTGTACGGGAGCTTGCACTGACAGTCGAGTTCAGGCACCAGCCTTCTGTCCTTCCTACGGGAGAGTCGGGCCGGCGGAGGGCAGTCGCTGCCGGAACTGGAGGCTGGGACTGACCGGAGCGTCTAGGCCCGACATAAACAGGGAGCGGAGTGCAACGTAGCGATTCCGCTCTGCGAGTCTGTGGCTGGCGGTGTGGAGTGCAACGGAACACCGCCTGACACTGTCTCGCCTTCCTGGACGCGCGGCTTTGTGAAGAGGTGGAACCGACCTGGAGCGGCGAGAAAAACTGCACCACATCGTGGTCAGTTTTTCTGCTGCGTAAGGGAAGCACGAAGTGCTTAGGTTCTGCCTCTTGACAAAGACGGATGAAGCGGCCACTCAATAAACTCAAGGCGAAGCCTTACCTTGCCTGCGCAGTGACTTTCTTGAAGCTGGCGGCTCGTCCGACTGCTTGAAGAAAGGCACGGAGAAGGCCCGCCGCTGTGCGGCTAAGGCTGGCAACTCCCTTCGGACTTTTGGCCCAGATACGGGCTTCGGACGGTCTTCTAATCACCTCTGTTCTTGCGAATCGACCAACGGTCGCACTCCTCGCCAAAAGTCCTGGGCCACCTGACGGACTTGGAGCGCGTTAGTCCCTGAAGGTGGCCCACTGTTGCCAGCCGCCTCGACACCGCGGGCACAACGGAGTAAGGCTATAATCTGCACTACGGGAGCTAGTTAACATAATTAGGTTGTATAATCTGGCGGCCTTGGCCGACTGTTATACAACTACGTGTTATGTTAACTCGCGGATTCAGAGGTAGTTACTATGAATCACACTGACGTTAGCGGAGTCGATTTCGGCCCCTTTGGGGCGGTGGGGGATAACAGGGTCGAGTCTCTGGACTTTAGGAGGAGGAAATTGCGATCAGGAGCGTAGCTGCTTGGAGCAATGCGGAAAGCAGCGGAGTGACCGCAATTTTCGGGGGATAAAGGCCTGAGTCTCGACACCGCTTTTTCTTCTACCGAGCGGAGCGAGTCATAGATGGCCGGATGTTTGGCGTTCCGCAGGAGCCTGCGGAGGCGGAATGACAATCTTCCGGTTCCTATCTGCCTATCAGGAAAGTCTGTGGACAGTGCCGATCTTTCGGCAATGGCCACTGTCTTTCTGGGCGCCCATCCAACTGCGTCAGCAGTTGTGGACTCTTCGGCGGCGGCTTTGCTGGCGCTGATGAGTCCTATGAACCCCTGACAGCCTTGAAAAGACGCCTCTGGCGGCTTATGAAGGCTGGTAGACCGCTTTCTTTACCTTCGCACTGAACAAACGCTTTTGCCCGGAGTGAGTGCCCGACAACGAAGGGCTTGCACTGACGGTCGCGCTAGTAGGTCCAATATTTCCGCGAAGCGGGGAATCAAATAAAGGTCTCATTCTCCACTATAGTACGAATAGCAGTGGAGAGGTAATGTTGGCATAGGTATGCATATATACAATCTGTTGAGATAGTCCCTATACTACAACTATAGTACAATACTATTTCTTGCAGGTGATATCCCCACGGAAGAGAAGTATCACAACTATCAACATAACCACGACCACGCAATGCTGCAGCAGCGGCGGTAGCCGCAGCGCAGCTGCTGGGGAAAGCCGGCGCGGACGAGGTGGCGTAGCCACCGAGGACGGAATTGGCTGGGCGGGTGGGAGCAACGGCGGCGAAGCCGCTCATAAGACAGCATCCGTGAGGCAGGCTTTGACAGGATCGGAGACCTGGCAAAGACTGGCTGACGGATACCGCTCTGCCCATCAGGGCAAGGCTTTCAGCGGCTTGCTGATGAATGTCTTGCCGGGCGTTTCACGAGAGTCCGATGGCGGTCACGTAGTGACTGACTTCGGTCTCTCCATTGAACTCAAGCGGCAGCGGTCTGTGCCTGTAGGGAACGGAGCATCCAGAAAAAGTGACATCCCTAACGAAGTGGGTGACACTTTTTCAGATGTGCAGAGAGCGGAAGGTGCAGACGGCTGATGCTTTCCGCTTTTTCCGGAAGCTTGCTTCCGTTATTGATTTTATCAGAGGATGATGCCGACAGGCAGCATCTTCTGATTCCGCTCTGCCCTAAGAGGAAAGTCTGTGGACGTTGCCGATCTTCCGGCAATGGCCACTGTCTTTCCGGGCGTTTCTTCGGAGCGCAGACAAAAGTCTCTGCGACTTCCTGAAGGGAAGGCACGGAGTCTTTCTGCGCGGAGTCGATAGAGTGGAAGTCCCGTAGTCGCGACAGTGGCGGAGGGGCTGGAACCAAACTTGTCTTACGGAGCGGCAGCGCAGGAAGACGAGCTTGACCGCTCTAATAAGTATTACTTAGATTTAGAAATCAAGGTCTTCGTCTTCGATTAACTTCTTCTCAAGAAATTTGAATACCTTTTTATGTAGTTCACATCCGTCACTGATGATAGAATCGATGTCTGCATCTTCTCCTAATGTGCCACCTCTGATAAGTTCCATAATTCTGATAAATTCATTTGTAAAGAACTTATCAAAATGTATGAGTTCTCTTCCTCCATTTGAGAAATCATACATTTCCATCTTTATTAAAGCATCTCTTTTGTTAAAAAATGATAACCCCATCATAAAGTTCATCATGAGAGAATTATTGCTTTCTGCATCTAATACTTCACCAACGGTATAACCAAAAGCTTCTTTGTTGCACACTATGTTTTGTAGGCGGTCTTTATAAAGGTTAATATCGAATGGATTATCACCCAGAGCCTTTGAGGTTAAGAAATAGGAGATGCTTGATATTTGTTGTAAAATATCGATGTCATCAATTGCACCGAAACTGAGGAAAATGTTCAATGCCCTTGCAACATCCTTTGGGTTCTCCACTGTTTTAATAAGTGCTGGCTGGCATTTCAGTACCATATATAGCTCTCTGCACTTGACATATGTAGGATCACCATCTTCCCCTCCTCGTAGCATGGCGATTGCTTTTTGAGCCAATGTATCTAGTTGGTTCATAGTATCTTAGTTTAAAATATCTTGTAAGTATTATAATTGTCTCATATATTCCAAACGGACATTGCGGTCGTACATGTACAACACGCATTTTGTTACATTGCCATTTTCGTAGAACACCTCAAAACCGTAGTCGTCGCCATCGAAGTCGATCCATCCGAATGGGCTCATAGCTTCTGTTTTGTAGCCTCTTAGCAGAACACTGTTGTTGCTTGTTTTGACTATTCTCATTGGTTTAGGTGCGAATTGTGGCTTTCCTGTATCGTCGTTTGTTGCGCGTACAATATAACCATCTCCCGGGGTTAGATTATAGCCACTGCATCCATTTGTGTTTTTCTCAACTTTGATGCTGCGTCCACATACCTGAAGGCTTCCTTCCGGAACATCATTGTTGTAACGTTGATGGCAGTCTGAATGAAAAGAGAATGGTTGGAATACTGTTTTGTTTTCTGATGGAGCACCTGTTGTTGCAGATGTCCTTTGCTCTTGTTGCGGCTTTGGCGTAGAGCTTTTGCCAAAGATTTTTGTGAAAATGCCCATGATTATACTTATTTATTTGTAATGCAATTAAATATATCGAGTTACTGTTTATGTGTCCGTTGGCGGTTAAAACATAATTTTGCAGTCATATTCATATAGTACGAGGCTATCTTTTACTTCGTAGGAAATGATATGACCTTTACTAAACACTATTTGTATATGCTCTCTTACAAGCCCTTTCCAATCATTCCAGTAGCAGCAATAGATGTCGGCTATGTGGTCATAGCCTTTTGCCCCTAAATCTTCAGGTGTTTCGTGTACACTCACTGATGGCAGCAACAAGCCTGCCGATAGTAGTCCGCTAAAGTCGCAATATTTAACTTCACTGATTCTGTTGAGGTCCGATGGCTTGAAGATAAACTTTCTTACTATATATCCTCCATGCCAGAATACAGGCATCACCGTAGTTGATGTTTGCAGGAGATATACCTGCCAAGCTGCCATCTCCGTTGGCTCAGCAATGAGGTGTTTAATTACCTCAAAATCTTTCTCCACATTACTCCCATAAATATAGAATTTAGACTCATCTCCAGTTGAACCTGTTTGTGATGATGCGACCTTTAGACGGAGTTGGAGACCTTTGCCAATAGACAACTCATTTAAAGTCTTGAAAATATCCGACTTATCTTCCATCTCTACAGCAGGCACTATCTCTTCGCGAAGCTTTTGGTGGAATGTTTCTCCTAAAGCACTATATTCATTCGTTGTATAATCGTTATTTGCAGTAATAATCTCTTCTTCATCTTCCACTGCTATCTGTTCGTCAAACCTTACCCGCATTTCAGGGAAATGCTCTACTACTTTCCCACAACGCGGACATACAGATACTTGTCCAGAATAGCCATTAAATCTGTTTCTGAAGAACGATCTATACCATTCAAGTTTTTCGGAAGGCATCCCGCAATTAAAGCACGGGATTCTGTTATCGAGTTCTTCCGGCTCGTTAACATCATTAATCTGTCTGAGTGGTGTAAGGTTCTTACGGATTTTGTCCAAAGAGAATGGATATGCAAGCATATCATCGTGGAAGTCAATATCGTGGTTTAAATAGCGGTTAATCAGAAGCATATCGGAGATATGCCCATCAACGATTCGATACATTATAAGCATCGGTTTGATAAAGAGACAGGCCTTGGAATTGTAGTTGGATTGTTTGACTTCAAATGCCCTGAGCTTTTGGGACACAATATACCTCTCTCTCCATCCTTTCCAGTATTCAATCACTTCTTCCTTACCTATAATTGAGCGATATTTATAAATTACCAGTACGATGTCATCTGCGAGCAGCTGATATAACTCTTGAAAATCTCCAGTGATTAGAGCATTGCCTTGTGCGATTGCGGCTTCTTTCTCTGGTTTATCCGGCAAATTATCTTGAATGATAAGCTTATCAAGGTTATCGTCATCATCGAATATGGAAGAATATAGTCTCTTGTTTTCGTTCTTGTTGTGCAGTTTCTTCATACCATTATATGCCAGATATACCAGTATGAATGGCATAGCTATAGGAATAATCAAAAAGATGCATAAGTGTTCTATGATCTTTTCTCCCGCGGTCTTGTGGCTTCCGGCCACTGCTTTCATTAACTTATTTTTCTTACTATTTCTGACAGCATATGTTGAAATGATACACAATGCCCAATAAATAGTGATTATTATTATCCATTTCATCTCGTGAGGGATTTCAATGTGTGATGTGGCTATAATACGACAAATTTACAAATTTCTTTGGGATTCAATTCTTGTAGAAATCCCATTTCCTCATCAGGCTGTTGTATTTATAGTATCCGATTAGATTGTTTCTTGAGTCATAGACATCATACCGTTCCATTAGAGAATTCCACTTTCTGTATCCAATGATGTTGCCGAAGGAATCTTTTATGTCCTCCCTATCCATAAGTGAGTTGTAATTGCGGGTGGACTGAGTGTTACCGTAAGTGTCTTTGGTTTCGTTCCTGTCCAATAGGTCGTTTCGCTGTTCATACTTGGTCATATTGCCATAACGATCGAAATATTCCATTCTCTTCATCAGGCTATTGTACTTTGCCCAGCCTTGGAGATTACCATAGGAGTCAAAGAATTCCGTTCTGTCCATCAGGCTGTTGTACTTTTGTGAGTAATTCTGTGCATTGGCGGCAAAACAGATTATAACAGCCACCAGTAATGTAATGATATGTTTCATATTTTGTTGTTTTTTTATGGATTTATGTGTTATTCTTTTGGACTTAGTCGAGTCTGTTTACGATAGTATTTTGGGTGCAGTTTGAGATTGAGATAAATCAGGCCTGGCCATCTGTTGTTGTTCCTTATATTCAGATATTTTTGACAATTCTTCCCTGAACATTTCTACAGACTCAGAAAGAATCTGGAGTGATGACTGAAAGAAATCACGATACGCCTCAATATTCTTGCAATATGACTCAACAGAGAAAATAAGGATTCCTTCATCTTCTTTGATAAGGGTTTTGATTGCAACAAATGATTGATTTACGATGTTGGCTGCGTACAGCCCTGCCTGAATAGATTCTTTATCAATGTTGTAATAGATTCTCGTAGAACAGAAATAATTTGCAATTTTACTGGCAGTGAATGTTGTTCCTTGTATTTTGAATTCGATGTTGCCATCTGGATCTCTTGTCGGAAAGTATCCTTTTTCTTGAATCACCTTGAGCATAGCATTGCTATCTAACGGTGAATTGGATGATGCTTTTATTCTTAGATAGTTACAAGTTTCATCCAGTTCATCTAATTCTCTCTTTTTAAAGAAGATAACTATTCCGAATACGAAAACTATCACTAATTCAATCAGATATAGAATGATAAGTCCGGCGTCCATTACCTTTTGTGTTTTATTATCAGTTTGTTGCTATCGTTGTCTATGGTGACGCTTCCGAATCTTTCCAGAACACTTTGCCCCAGGAGCAGCGGTGCTTTCTGGTTTTTCACTACAGATGCCTCGATGTTCTTCAGGGTAACGTCTCCGACCTGAACTTCCCGTATACAGATAACCGACCCTTCTGCGATGCTGCCGTCAGCTGTTAGATATCTCCTGCTACCTCTGAAATCTTTTGTAGAGAGGTAATCGTTCTTTAGCATAAAGTTGGCCTCTACACTGGAAATGGTCACATCGCTGGCACCGGTGTCGAAGATGAATTTCAGCGGAAGCCCGTTGATTGAGCACGGGACTTCATAGGTGCCTCCTGCAGTTTTCTTCATTTGGACCTCCGAAATCAGCATTTGAGCGGCCTCGGGTGTTACAACAATTTCTTCTGAAATATCTTCACCCGGCTTGCCTTTGTATCGATTGATTAGTTCCTTGTATCTAGGAAGTTCGCGTAGTGAGTCCATGTCCTTGTCGTGTTCAAGATGGGCAAATTTCCGAAGTCCCTTTTCAAACGCAGTCTCCAATATGTCGATGGCATCGTTGGCCCGTCCCATTCTGGCGTACAGGCAGGCTTTGTCGTACAAATTCCCATCATCTTCCGGGTCATCTTCAAGAATTCTGTCCATCCACTCAATTGCTTCTGAATCACGCCCCAGTCCGTGAAGAGCGTAGTGACGGCAACTGCCATCCGTTGCGACAGTGTCTATCGCCAGAACCATTTCATAATCGGCCCTTGCCAATTCATTTTTACCTTGTTTGGCATACTGCTCTGCCCGATTCAAAAACAGATATGGATAGGTCTTGTCCACGTCGATTCCGGCATTATAATCGTCCATTGCCTTGGAATCATCTCCTGAGAGTTCATAACACCATCCACGTGCGTAGTAATAATAGCCTGTTGACGGATCTTTCTCAATACAGGCAGAGCAATCGGCAATCGCCTCCTTGTACATTCCGGCGTAGCGGTATATTTCTCCTCGTGTTGCCAGATAGAATTCTTCATCCGGATTCATCTCTATTGATTTAGAAATGTCGATTAAGGCTTTGTCGTATTCTCCCAAATCCCTGTAGCAGCGTGCTCTATAGAGACATAGGGTCTCGTTGGCTCCGTATTCGCTTTCAACCTTGTCGTAGAGCTCGATGGCTTTGGAGAAGTCGTGATGATTCTCGTATAGTTTGGTAAGAAGTAGAATCCAGGAACTGGCAGCATTCTGCCTGTTCATTTCTGCCTTGATTTTGGCGACTGCGTAGGTATAATGTTTTCCAGCATATTGAGCGATTGCTACAATCGGCGGGTCGTCATCTGTTTCAAGATATTTCAGGGCTGCGTCAACTGATTCGTCAGTTCTGCCCATCTTTTCAAGAATCTGCATCTTGAACCGATAAATCTGTGAATATGATTCATCATACGATTCGGCTTCTTCAATGTAACGCAATGCTTTGTCGTATCTTTGCGAGTCCATATAGTTCCGTGCGAGTCCTATCATCGCTGCGCAATCTCCCGGGTCATCTTTCAGCATTTGTAAATATACTTTCTCCGCACCAGCAAGGTCATCGGCATTATATAATGCTTGTGCATAATCGAAAGTGTAGCTTTGTACACGCTCCGGATTGTCTTTTCTTGCAAGTTTCGCTGCCATCTGATATTCCTTGGCAGCATCGGCATAACGATCCATATCGCTGAATATTGCGCCATGCAGTCCATAAAGCGTAGACTTGTACACGCCAGGTTTGCCTTTGTAGTTCTTTATGGCATAGCTTACATCACGGAGAGCATCAGCGTACTTGTCAGTGTTCCAGTAGATTTTGGATCTAAGGAATCTTGCATCAAAATTGTCCGGGGTGTCATCCAGCACTTCGTTGACCAGGTCAAGAGCCTTATTCAGGTCTTCATCATCGTAGTATGCCTCAATCGCTTTTCGTAAATTATAATCTGATGAGGTTGAGCGCTGTGCGCAGGCTGGCAATGTTGTCATCAGCAATGCCAGAAGTAATGGGATGAAAGTCTTCTTCATATCTTAGCAGGGATAATTGTTTTATATGCAAAGATGTGAAGCGACTGCGAACTCTTTTTTCGCTTGTGGTGTTACCTACTGTTTAAGAACCTCAAGTATCTTGACGGTGATTGTCTGTAACCGTAAGGACCAATTTCAGAATAACTTAAGAACAGGTTTTCGCGTGTCCTTGTAGCAGCTACATACATTGCTTTTTGAGCATCGTTGAAATATTTGATCTGATCAGATTCTGATTTGTCCCGTGCCCACCACGGGTTTGGAAAGTTCTCATCGGACATTCCCATAATGAAGACATTATCCCATTCAAGTCCTTTCGCAGAGTGGATTGTAGATACTGTCAGAAAATCGTCGCTAACCGGAGTTTTGCACTCGATATAGTCCTTTTGATAGAAATCAGAGAATGTGTCTTTATCTATTGCAAAGGCAAGCAAGTAGTCCTCAACATTGGTATACTGCTTGGATAACTCGATAAGTTTTGAGTAATCGTCCAATACAGAGTTGTCGTTACCCTGATAGTCGATGAGGTTGACCACAGCTGAAGCCACGTCTTCAAATTCCAAATTATCTCTTGCAATTGAATCTTTAATGTCCTTCACTCTTTGTCCGAGATATGACTCGTAGAAAGATGCTTTGGTTACCCCTACCATAAATTCCTGTCCAACTCTTTTGATGCTATATTGGTTGTCGCTCTCAATAATACGTATGATGTGATTGAACAGTTTGATGTGTGATTTTACTATCCTTCTCCCGCCATAAACTTTATATGGTATTTTGCTGTCGTTAAGGATGTCGATGAAAGTAGCAAGGTATTTAAGATTGTTGCACAAAACAACTGATTTATTCAGAGAACCTTTTGACCTGACTGTACATAGTACATCTGCAGCTTCTCCTGCAAGGCTATGAAATGAATTCAGATTCACAGACCCAGGTTTGCCGCTAAAAGATTTAAGAGGAAGGTTGGTGCAGTCAACAAAACTGAACTTGTTTACATAATCGACTACGACCTGAGGACATCTGTATGTCTTAGTCAATGCTTTTTCCGTAAAAGACGGAAGTTGAGACAGAAAACCGTCAAGGTGTTCGTATGATCCACCGTTGAAACCGAAAATATTCTGTCTTGGATCGCCGACAATAAAGATTTTCAAATCAGTATTATTGGCCATCAGTCTTGAAAAGATATCGTAATTGGTTTCAGTCAGGTCTTGCGCTTCATCTACGACTAATATTGTGATTTGACTCTGCATCCATAACTGGAATTCCTTGTCATTATCCAAATGATTAATGAACATTGTTAGGATGTCGTCAATGGAGATAAGATTGTATCTTTTCTTGATGTCTGCTACTACTGCACGCAAATTAGGGTTTTTGGTCCTTAAATTTGACTTCAAGCACTCGGCAATTTCATTCGCCGTGTATGCATCTTCCAATTGAATCCTTATTTCGTCTGCCAAATCTTTGATATCTGCTTCATCTATGATAATGTAGTTGAACTCTTTATCTTGAGAGGCATAGTATGATTTCAGCATCTTGAAACAGAAAGCGTGAAGTGTACCATTGTAGAATTCGTATTCTTTATCAATTCTGCTCTCGAATGCTTTTCGGAAAAATTTGTCTCCCAATTCATTTGCCGCAGTATTGGTGAAGGATAATGCTATTATTCGCTCTTTATGGGTGGATGTGTTAATATACTGCAGGAGTTTGTTGATTAAAAGATATGTCTTTCCGGTTCCCGGACCTGCGCTGACGTAAATCACTTTGTCGTTGCACAGTACAGCATCTTTCTGCTGATCGTTTAGACCTGACAGTTTATCTGCTGGCTTGAAGCCTATGTAATCAAGGGTGGCATCGTCTGGGAAAACATTGGTTGCCAAGTAGATCAATCGTACAAGTGAGTTGTAGTACAATATGAATCGATCCCGATCAATTCGGATATTATTGTGAACAATATTGTTAAGTTCGTCTTTTAGTTTGAAGGCCAAACTGCTTACAACCTTCTGAGTGTTCCACTTATAAAACTCTTTTAGAGCATCGCTGAACTTCCCATCGAGTGAGGTTAGTTCATTGTAGAAATTGTGCGCAATGGTCCGGAACGACTTCGCTTTGTCGGTCCAGTCGCTATCTGTTTTCAAATAATACCTTTTAAGGTCATCATAGTATGATTGCACCCGTTCTGAATCCATCTCGATTGTTGTTTATTATCACAAAATTACGATTTATATCCATATTTCGTGCATTTACATAATTTATCCTGGACTCCGAAAAATGACTTCGCTGAAGAGTAATATCTTTGTGACAAATGATATTGAGGATATGAAGACTTTCAAAGATTTGAATTTCAATATTTTTGAGGATGGATTAAAGCAAGCGGTAATGCAATTTCCCAATGGGTATGGAGTGTCTGTGTTGAGTGGCGATGGCTCCCTTTCTGATAATAATCACCCTTATGAGATTGCTGTGATTATGTTTGAGAGATGTGGTACTTTTGCCGTTGTTTACCCTTATTTCTGCAATGATGATGTGCTCTCATTCAAGACAGAAGAAGACGTTAGTTTTTATATGCAACTCATTCAAAGACTTCATCCGGAAGGATATTAAAAAATCCCACAACTTGTGGGATTTAATGTCTATGTTAAAAATCCGAAAGGTCCATTTCATGCACTTCAATTGATTGAATCCTGCCGTGTTCGCTTTTTATAAAGAAACCACATACTATCGGCGTTCCATCGTTTAATATCTGTTTGATTAATGCAGCCCATTCACCATCCTCTCCATTTCTGCCGAGTTCTATTCTCGCTATTGTCGGTCTTTCCTGTAGGTGTTGAAATTTTCCTTTGAGATAATCAATGTATTCATCCCTGCTGGACATTTCATCGAAAACAGCATCGCTGCTATAGTGAAAATCTTTATCAAGAAACGGAACAATAATATCCGCATCCAGTTTTTTCCAGGTTTCAACATATTTCTCAGCCAATTCCTTGTCAGTTAGCATTTTAGGGAGATTATAGTTATTCTGTACTGGAAGAATGGCTTCTGAACTGTATTGTGCTGCATAATGGCATCCTTTGATATACACATCTGGCTTCTGTTGCTCAAGACAGAAAACAGAGCCATAAATGACCTTGACCCAACTGGATTTTATTTCATCTGGAAGAGTGGTAGGATTGATGTCAATCCTATCCCCCAAAGGACGCACGTAATAATAGGCTTTCGAATTATTTGAACCGTGAAAATTATTGATGCAAATATCAGGGTACACAATGTTACGAAAATCAATAACCTTCTGCCAGAATGACTTTTTCGGAACCTTATATCTGTTTGCAGGCATTTGACACCGATTGTAAATGTCCAGAAGGTTGTCTATCAACATTCTTCTTTTTTCTTCATCATTCATTGGCTTACCCTTTTCTTGTGGTGGGCAAGTGTGCTGAAATACATACGGCTCCCCGTTCATGATAAATTTCATCATATCAAATCCTCCTAGATTATTGCATTTTAATGTTTTACTTGTATTATTTGCGTTTGTGCTTTTCATCTTTTGCTTAGTCAGAATAGTAATCTATCTGCTCTTTTGCCTCTTTGCGAATTTCATCTCTCATCCATTCCGGTGTCAGGACAACGAGCCTTTGACCGTAACTATAGAAAAGAGTCTTGAGCTCATAGTTTGGTATGCAATCAATTGTAAAGAAGATATATTCTGCTAATTTGGGGTATTTCGAATGTAGCTCCAACTGTCGGTCTCGCGGCAGCTCTGTCTGAGACGCGTGTATTGGTTTTGTCCGAATATAGTTGACTGATTGTTTTGAAAATGCGAAAAGAAATTTTTCCAATTTTCTGTTTTCATAATAGGTTACCCCTATTATATCGTCAAATCGTTCACTCAAATCAAGTGGACAGTCAATGAAGGGAAGATCATATAAAAGAGTGTATGCCTCAATTCGATCAAGGGGGAGAGTCATTATGAAATCCTGGCGATATGGAAATACTTCATCGCCTACTGAATTGCAGATGAGATACCATCGATCATTGTATTGCTTTAACAGGTATGGATATACGGTGAACTTTGATGGTGTATCAGCATCGAATTTCTTATATGTTACAGAAATGACCACTCGATTGGCAATTGCAGAGAATAGCCCGCCGAGAAGATTTTGATTCTTAAGGTACGGATTGCTGCTGAATGAGATTACTTTCCGGTGATGTTGACCATCTTTGTTATTATTGCCGCATAATGCAGACGGGTCGCAAAGTTTTGCTTGCAGGTCTTCTAACCAATCGAAATTATTCAGTCCGGAGAATTGGCCGAGAGTGCTCAAGGCTTCGGATAGCAGGTGTTTTTCATCGTCAGAGATTTGTTTTGAAAAGATGGATTGCGTCTGGTCTTTGTACCTGATAATATGCCGTCCTCCAATTACAAGGCTTTGGTCTATCTCCATATAAAAAGGAGAAAACTCCAAGTCGATAAGATCGAGCTCTATGGTTCTTTTGCTGACTTCCGGATAACCGTTTTGGCGTAACCTTTCGTTGCATTTTTCATAAAGTTCTGTACGTGTATAATAGTGATGCCTGTCAGAAAGCATCTCATCTAGATACATATATCTTATGACAGCATTTTTGTTCGATGGCATAGTAGTTCTCTCTTGTCGTTAGCACAAAGTTATTTCAGGGTTACGAACTGTATTTTCGTATAGAATGAAGTTTGTGAACTATTTTATAAGAACAGAGCAGAAACTCACTATTATATTAATTGCTGTTAGAATGATAATCACAATTCCGATGTTATGAAGTTTCTTACCTGTTATTTCAACTTTTTCATCAATGATTATTGCCTTGTCTCGAACTGCAGATAACGTGGTGTTCAATGCTTTACTGCTGTTTAGTAGTGCATCTGAAATCTTTTTCGTCGTGTTTATGAGTTCCGATGACAGTGAAGAAATACCGTCTTTGATTTGAGTCAATAATGTGTCCTGTTCTCCTTGTGTTTTCAGCATTTCAGCCTTCAGGTCATTGATGCTTTCTTTCACCTCAATGATTTTGCCCAAAGTGTTTTTTATGTTCTCATGAAGGGTGTTCAGATTAGCTGCGCAAGATTTCAAATCCTCGATTCTTTCATCGAGTTTTTTTACTTCTTCGTTTGTGTTCTTCTTCAATGAGTCGGTTGCCTTTGTACAATCTTTGGTAAAAGAGTCCTTGATAGCCTCAAGAGCAGATTTTAGGGATTCCAAGTTATTTGAAACTGAAGAATTCAGGTTTGAGATTATCTCATCAGACTTTTCTCGGAGTGAGGCAAATACACTTGTAGCATCATCATTGAGTGCTGTTCGTTGAGACTGCACATCTGCAATAATGCCTGTGATACTTTTAGATATTGCTTCTAAAGTCTTTGTGTAATCGCTAATTTGTTTTTGGACAGCTGAGTATGCTCCAACTGTTTTCTGAACTTGCTCTTTGGCAGATTCAATTTCTTTAAGACTGGCCTCAAGTTTTGCCAGCGATGTCAGAATTTCATTTGCTTCCATATCGTATTATGTCTTTATTTTTATTCTAAGTAAGTGTTTTTGAACTTATTGAGCCATTCTGTGTGGAGTTCAACTTCGCAGAGTAAATCCCACTCCTTCATCTGTTCGATTTCCTCAACCGTTGCGGCATTCCTGCCATTGGCATTGAAAGCTTGCTTGAATTCACGCATTTTGCGATAGAAATCTTCTTTGTTGTCGGTGCGCTTGAAGAATTCTTTATAACCCCTGATATAACTGTTCTTCAATTCATCCTGGAGATTTTTGTTCTCACCGACTTTCAGATAGGTAAGACAATATACATTAAGGAAATCAAGAGCAGGATTCAAATCTGTCGTTGCTCGTCTGATAAGTCGTACGGCACCTTGCAGATGCTTGATGTTATCCTTAGGCGAACTGGTACCAACAATATCGTCATCGATGACTCTCATATATTTGAATAGAATGTCGTAAGATGACACCTTGCCCTCGTCGGTATCATCCGTCAGAGAAAAGTCGAGCCCATTCTCAGTTTGATATCGTTTACGAGCGAACTTCGAATTGAAATAATAATATATGAAGTCCTTCAATGCTTCATTTGCTTCTTTCCAATTGTCGCCATAGCTCAGTCCTTCCATGCAGAATGCTCGGATATCATCTATTGCCTGCTTACGTTTGACTGCAATCTTGTCATAGATGAACTCCGTAAGATAGCCAAGGCACTTATGTACTTCATTGTCACCCCTATAGCTTGGAATCTTAGCTGCCTCTATGGCAGCACGTTCTTTAGTGTAATATCGCTCTAGAAATGTCTGCAAGGCCCGATAATAGTCACCGTCTTTCTTCCTGCGTGCAACTACGCGGTAAACCTTGTTTCCGTAATCCTCAGTAAAGTCATCTATCAGACCTATGCAGCACATTCTGTAGATTGCTTTGGCAATGTCGCTCTTGTCACGAAGAAGTTCCATATCATCTTCTTTTGCGGTATATTCCTGACCATTTGCAAGATTTCGTACCTTATATGTCTTCTCCTTTTTGTAGTGTTGAGTAACATACACCTTCTCTCTCTGTCCATTGTGAAGACAAAGCCAAACTGGAATTGAAGAGATCAGAGCGACCACTTCGGTACCTTCTCTGGACTCGAGTACTTTCTGGAGGAAATCAGAAACCTGTACAGTATCCTTTAACTCCGCATCATTTCCATAGAAAATCGGAGTCAGAGAACGGCTCAGCAGTTCAAACATCGTACGCTTTTCAACAAGAGTTCCCTTGAAGTTGTTGCTATAGAAGAACATCACCGTCTCGTAGTCTACGTTTTGGAACTCATAGTTCCTAGTTGGGATTTCAATGCCATTCTGAAGAAGCAAATCTTGTAGGTCTTCCTTATAGACATATCCACGACCTTCGTCCGGCACACTTCTCAACTGGCAACGGTCATATTCAGGACATCTGACCACACATGGGCCTTTATTGCACTTCTGGCAGATTTGGTTACAGAGCTTAAATGCAAACCTTGTGTTGCATACATCGCAGCGTAGCTTGACCATATCCTTGTCTGGAGTGCAATAGTCGAGGTATCTATCGTCGATATTTATGCCATAATTGTTCAGAATCTCCTGTAGGTCACCATCATAGAACCACTTGTTCCGGATTATCATCATCGGAAACTGATTATTTGGGCATCTTTTGTTAATACGTACCAGACGATAGTCAGAAAGAAGAATGGTGGATAAAGCCATCTTGCGATCTCTACCGGCGCGTCCGGCTTCCTGTACAAAACTCTCCAGCGAACTGGAATAATTCATATTAACTGTGAAGCGTACATTTGGCTTGTCGATACCCATACCGAAAGCTTTCGTCGCCACCATAAGCGGTAGTTTGTCATCTCTGAACAGGTCAAGATTCTTGAATGACTCCTGATCAATCATATCGGCATCGTCGCCATCCCCACTGCCCATAAATGTGCCAAGTTTGCTTACAGACTCTTCAAGAGAAATCTTGTTCTCATTTACTGATATACCTGTATTGCTCTTATGAGGACAGAAAACAATACCGGCTTGGGAATACTCATCTGCATCTTCGAAGAATTGTTCAGGCAATTCAGTGTGCAGGTCTGTATCAATCTGGCCCTCGACATTTTGTCGCTCATTGAAACGCTTCTTTATGTAATCGATGGACTCAGGTGTCTGGAGTTCCTCGATATAGCCTGGAATCATATGAATATACCTGGTCAAGAAATCCTGCTTCGATGGATATACACTCCATTTGTCTGTCATTTGCACAGCCTTAGGAAGTCCTTCATCGAGGAGTCCGTTCTTATCAAAATATTGGTCTTCCTGACAGCGTACAGGCACCTTCTCTATCTTGTATTGGAGTTCCAAACGATTTGTGTTTTCATCCCGGATAATCGTATCGGCATCAAGGTTAAATGCACCATCTCCGGAAAGTTCTCTTTCTACATCAGCCAGAACGTCAAATGATGCTGTCGCCGTCAGGCCAAACAACGTCAGATGATTGTCATCGCCGTGTTGCTTTGGCAGTACATATTGATAGAGATTTCGTCCAAGGTGAAGATATGTAAAGCGGAAATCATGTCCCCATTCTGAAACACAGTGCACTTCATCGATTACGCCATAGCTAAAATATACGCCGACGCTGTGCATATTCCGGAGTTTCTCCCTGAAGCTGTAGGTGCAAAGTCTTTCCGGAGAAAGGAATACGAACTGTACCATTGATGTTTCCATCATTTTTGCCCTGTGTTCCTTCTCTGTTGCATCCACTGTAGAATTGATGAAAGTGCATGCATCAATCCCGGTCTTGATTAGTCCGTCATACTGGTCAGCCATCAGAGACCTGAGCGGATCTACTACAATAGTGACACCCGGTTGAAGCATTGCTGCAAGCTGGTAGGTAAGTGACTTACCTCCTCCTGTTGGCAATAGGCCTATAACGCTCTTGTTCTGAAGCGCGCGGCTTAAGATTGGCAATTGACCAGGTCGAAAATCTTCCTTTCTGAACAGCATCCGCAGGAAATACTGAAGCAATGCCTTTCTATCTTCGATTGCGTGGTAGTTGCCCTGCTGATCTTTTGTAACTAAAGGCTGATAATTAATGCAGTCTGATGTGTAAATATGTCGCTCAGACCTGATATAATTGATAGAACGAATATAGAAGTATCCTTTGCCGACACATTTGTGTTTGCTGAATGATTTGTCTTCTGCTCCGGCACGGCGCATGACTGCCATATCGACGACTATGTCATATTGCTTGTTACCATTTACCTTCGCCTCATCGTCAAATATGTTGACGCTCACTGAGTCATCACCTTCAATTGTTTTATGCAGAGGTGAATGCTTAAATTCCGGAGTTGTAACAATATCCAGCCGAACCTTGGGGAATCTTACATCTTTGTAATCTTCGCTTAAAGTTGCCAGATTATTGAACATCTTAGAAAGCTCTCTAAAGGCAAGAACAGCGCAAGGAACATCCCTTTCGACTACAAGTATATCAAGGTGTTCCTTATGGTAATCCACCGTGCCCGAAATCAGTGCCTCTATTAATGTTTTCTCCAAACGGGCTATACCTATTGGCGACAGTGCAATCTGCAGGGCCCGAGTCCAGGCAGCATCATACTTTCTATCGGCAGCCTTTAAGATTGATGAAAAGTATGAATTACCTAACTGAGAAAGATTGCTGTTAAATTGATGGATATCACTTATGCGTATGCAATCCCATCCCTTTTCGTTTAACGCCTCGATTCTGTATTCATCCTCTAGTCTATTTTTCTCAGACTGGTGATATTTCGCTCCATCCAACTCAATCACACAACCGAACCGGTTCTTGCCATCATCGCCGATAACCGGATATGAGTATTCGCAAGCGAAGTCCACTCGCTGCGCGTGGTGGACGCTTTGGCCGGTAATTGACATCAAACTACGTTGAGACTGGAGCACCAGCTGAAGCCCGGTGGGTGCAGCATTTAGGATGAAGCTCTTTTCAAAGTCACTTTCAAGAACATTCTTATTGTATGTGGATTCGTCATAGCGAGCCCTGCTATCTATTGCGTGAAGTGCTAACAGAATATCGTCAGCATTCAGGTTAACGGTATCGTAATAGACTCCGCCAAGGGTATCTTTCTTCTTGTGATTGCCAAGCTGAACGAATGCTTCCTCTATCAATGGGCTTGTCCGTGTTGGCAGGCCTCGGGCCACCATATTGTTAAGAACTGCCAAGATAGGATCCACATCATCATAAATGCCTGCTCCGATATCGAATGGAGCAGCTACCTCAAAGCCAGATAGTTGTTTATACAGGCCCTCTGCTTTAATCTTGATGTTTTCATCATCAGATTGGAGAAGATTGCGAACTGTATCCAACTGATAGGCCGCAAAAAACTGTGTATCCGGATAGTAATCAACTGCGACAAGATTAACCTGATTGTTCTCGAGTTTGAAAACCTTGATGTTGTAAGAACAAGGCTTGGCGTTATTGGAATAGCGATACTCCGACTGACTTTCGTCCATAAAGGTTTCCGGAGCATTGAAATACTCATAGAAACGGTCTATCCTTCTGTTGCCGTTGTTCATTGGGCCGATGCAGAAAAAAAAGTGCTGTCCCAAAACGTTTTTGCCGACCTTCTCAGCAAGTCCTTTCAGGTCAATGGATTTTATATCGAGAATATTCGAGAAGAAGTGGTAAGTCACAGCGCTGCATCCTTTGATATCAGCTTCTGTTACATCGTCAAGAAACTTGCCGATAGCAACAACTTTGCTTGTATCCTTCAAATATGCTCCGACATGGATTTCAGCTCTCTCGCGTGCTGCATCCGAAGGCTCGATAAGGGTAACTTTCTGAACTCTGTTTTGAATGTGCAGTTTCTTCAGAAAATCAAAAAAGCATACCGTTGCGAGACCTTGTCCACAACCCCAGTCCACTATGTCGAAATCGTCAGAGGCAAAGACAGATTGCTTTATACACGATAGCGCTTTGTATATTTTCGCTTGATGCATTCTTCCGAAAGAATACAAGTAGCATTTCATTTGAATATCTGTATTCAGCAGGTCTACTCCATGATTTAGAGAGTCGTATATCTCTGTCCTTTCCTTATCTGACAACGTTGAGATGTCGTTGTAGGCAATACGTCTTATGTCGTCAAATGAAATCTCTTGAAGAGCTGTTATGTCGTCAATATATCCCATTATTTCCCTGTGATAGTTTCTGCAAATGGATTGTTGCGATGAGTCATAAGGTTATGCAATGCTGCCTCTTTTGAACTGTTTGCGTAGCAGTACTCGCATAGGTGAGCGCAAGTGTTGTATTCTCCTATGTCCTTGCTTGCTATGCATCCGCAAAATTGTCTCTGCCCCTTGTCCTTGTTGTTCTTTTTCTTTTTCTTTATAATCTTCTGTTCCCCGCTGAAAAGATCTGCTTCAATAATCTCAATGCCAAGATGCTCCATTAGTTTCGCATCATTTGAGAAGTATTTAATCATAAGGTCATCATCAATGCACTTGTTGTGAATGATGCCATATTCCTCAATGTCGATTTTTTCCCCACAGGTGGCAAGTGTGAAGCCCCAATCCCTGTTCAGCTCTTGGAGCCCTGATGCGAACTTAATCATATCGCACTCATTAAACTCTCGGTAATTGATGTGGTTATGTTCCAGGTTGGCCTTCACCTTTTTGTAACTGGCAATGTCCGCATAACTGAAAACCAATTTTTCGGTATATCCTTTCAGTTGGTCACCGATGTTCTTAACCTTGAGCAACAAATCATCAACACTTATCTTTTCAGTCAAAATAAGCGGATCAAAGCGCCAGATAACTTTTCCCTTGCCAAGTTTATCAACTAATGCCATGAATGTATTTATTCGTTCTTCGACCGGAGGTACTCCACATTCGAGTTTTTCAGCGACATAATCGTTAAGAGTAAACTGCACATAACAATTGATGCCTTGATTGGCTAGATAGTCCAGAAGTCCATCTTTGTCGAGGAGATGTTTAGGGTTCTTTGACCAGAAGACTATTAATCGCGTATTTTGATATGAGACAAAACTTCTTACTCCGTTGAACGGATTTGTCCAGGCGGAATAACCGGCTTTCAGGCGGTTAAGGAACCAATCGCTGTAGAAAGCAGGTATATCAGTACTTCGGCTCGCCGAAACGATAATTGGAGCTTGTGCCTCAACTTGTTCGCCGTTTTCGCGTGTTATGATGACTTTGTCTTTTGCCATAACTTATTTGTTTTCGTAATTGTGCCAGGCTGTTTTCAGGTCTTCGAAGATTTTTGTAGAGGCTGGGGAGTCGTTGTTGTTTTTGACGGCTTCGGAGAGATTCTTGAGATATTTGCTGAAATCGTCTCCCAGCATATTGCCGAAGGCTGCGAAAACATCTTGCTGATCGAGAGAGGCACCGGTCGGGCTTACGAAAAAGCCGAGATGGTGCATGGTCAGGATTATCCGGTAGAGATCGATTCTCATCCCTTTCTTGGGGTTAAGGCGGATTTGTGGTGTTGGTGTGGATGACAGTGGAGTAGTGACTGCGTTATCTGCATCATCTTGGGGCACCGCTCCTTGGGTTATTGTGGTCTGGGAGTGGTATATGTGATGGGAGGCGTCGACTCTGTCGGCGTGTTCTATGTTGGTCCCGATATTGACTGTTCCGAGTACTTGCATTATTCTGTGGGTGTTGAGTGGATTATTACTGTGTCGGCGTGTTCTATGTTGGTGCCTATGTTTATTTCTGTGGAACTGCTTGTTGCCGTGAACGATGCTGATGGTGTGAAAAGGCCTTCGTAGTTGCCTATAAGGAAACGGCGGAGGAGACTGTATATTTCTGCGGTTACACTTCGTGGGGAGATTGCTTCGCCTTTTTGGCTTTCAATGAATGCTTTTGCTTTGGGACGGTCAACTTGGGAGATGAGATTGTCGAGGCGTCCAAATTCATTGATGTTTGCAGCTGTGGGATGTGCATCGTAGAGTTGTCTCAAGGATACTTCGTTGAGGCCCAAGGCTGATGAGAGTCTGTGGATGCGGTCGTTCTTTTCTACCCGTTGGCGGAATTAATTTAAGTTGATAAATATGAGTAAAAAGTTGTACATAT
>OBKS01000306.1_pt1 | contig 52072 bp, 40 predicted proteins | sample 1517381 | NCBI WGS metagenome assembly OBKS01 (sample SAMN04571686, study PRJEB22368) | human gut metagenome | biome: human gut; material: stool | host: Homo sapiens | place: Luxembourg | collected 2012-08-03 | reverse complement strand
TTTTTATTGCTTATTATCCGCACCCAAAAAGTTGCATTTATAAGTTGAACTCAAGACTCAATTCAAGAATGAGTATGCGATTCGCAAAGGAATACCAGAGTATGACAATGTCATTATATGTTACACTAAATCAAGGGCTTCGCAAAGCTATTTCTATTCGCTGTACCACGGAGTGGAAAAGAAACATATAGTGACGAATTGTCCCGAAATCCATAGATATGACAGAGATTGCAATTTGTCGGGTAGAATCAAGCTGGCTCCAGGAACATATTCATTCGCTGTTGATGCATCGGACAATATAGTCTATGCATTGGCCATGAGGCAGGACGGAACGGTCAATTTCAACAAATATATAATCCGGGAGTAATATCTGCATAAGCCCGAAGTTTGATAGTTGTGGAAAAATATACTAACTTTATATGATTAACCATATTAGCCGACCATTTTAATGAAACGAGTGTTGATAATAGTGCTGTTGTTCGTGACTATGCTTGGAAGAGCACAGCAGATGACCATGCCCGAAGTGATCGAGACAGCCCGAAGGCAGTCTGTCGCTGCACTGGAGGCACGGCAGGCATTCATATCTACATATTGGGCTTGGCGCTCATATAAAGCGAGCCGGCTTCCGTCCCTGCACTTCTATGGGGATATCATGAATTACAACCGCTCCTTAGTCCTTCTCCAGAATTATGAGGATGGAACCCTGAAATACGCCAGTACCAATAACTTACAAAACAGCTTTGGACTTCGCGTGAGGCAGAACGTTACCTTTACCGGCGGTGTGCTGTCTGCATATTCCGACCTGTCCAGAATCGACCAGTATGGTATGAACAAAGACTTGTCCTGGTATTCGCAGCCGGTGACATTGTCCTATACCCAACCTCTTTTTTCTTACAATCAGTTCAAATGGGACAAACTCATCGAACCGAAGGAGTATGAGAAGGGGCGCCGTACATATATCGAATCGATGGAACAGATTACAATCGACGCTGTGAAGGCATACAGTAATCTGATTCTTGCCAGGATGAACCATGAAATCGCACAGACGAATTATGACAATACTATCCGTATGCACGACGTCGCGCGCGAGAGGTTGTCACTTGGCAGCGTGACCAGGGATGAGTACCTCCAGCTGGAACTGAGAATGCTGAACGACAGTATTTCCATTAATGAGACCATGGTGGCGGTGCGCGATGCCCAGATGGACCTTAATTCACTTCTCGGCTATGACGAGTCCGTGGAGATAGAACCTGTTCTGTCTGAAGATCTTCCGGACGTGATAATGGACTATGATATGGTCCTTGAACGCTCTTTGAACAACTCCAAATTCGATCTGGAAAACGAAATAAATATTCTAAATGCGCAGTCTGCCGTGGCGAAAGCGAAAGCTGACCGTGGAATTACCATGACATTGAATGCGCGTTTCGGACTGTCCAATACGGCTCCCAAAATACATGGCGCATATAGACATCCTCTCGACCAGGAAGTCGTCGGCCTTTCATTCAGTGTCCCTGTGTTCGACTGGGGACTCGGAAAAGGGAAGGTCCAGAAAGCCAAAGCTGCAGAAGCGGTGGTGAGGGCGCAAGTCCAACAGTCTGAAAACGACTATCGCAGAAGCATCTACACCGCAGTCGGACAGTTCAACAATCAGCGCCGCCAGTGCGAAGTCTCCCGCAGGGCCAAGGATATCGCCTCAGAACGCTATTCCCTGATGATGGAAAAATTTCGTAACGGCAACGCGAGTGTGACAGACCTGAACACTGCCCAGTCTGAAAACGACACGGCTCTACAGAGATATATTAATGATATAAGCAATTACTGGTCATATTATTACAAACTCAGGCAGTATGCCCTTTATGACTTTATTGCAGGACGGGACATAGACATTGACCCGGAAGAAATGTTGAACGAATAATTATCGGCGATGAACAGATTAGGCTATATTTTCTTATCGCTTGCGGCACTGGCCCTCGCAGGCTGCAAAGGCGGCGGCAACGCATTGAAAGAAGGGAAGTTGGAGTATACGCCAGAGGTGAATGTGGTCGAAGTGATGACCCTGAAGCGGACGGATTTCCCGAAACAGATACTTTCCAACGGTAAACTCATGGCTTCCTCCCGCGCCGTGCTGAAATTCGGCACGTCCGGGCCGGTGAAGACGTTGAATGTGAAGAACGGGCAGCGCGTCCGTGTGGGTCAGGTCATCGCCGAGCTGGACCGTCCTGATCTTGTCCTCGCACTCGAATCCGCTCGTCTGTCGCTGGAGAAAGCCCGCCTCGAATTGTATGATGTCCTTGCTGGTCAGGGGTTTGCCGCGAGAGATACCGCCTCCGTACCGGCTGATGTGCTCGCGATGGCTAAAATGCGCTCCGGCTATGTGGGTGCTGTCAATGCTCTTGAGCGTGCGAAGTATGATTTGTCCTGCACCGTGCTTAAGGCGCCGTTCTCAGGCACTGTCGCCGACTTGAAAGTCAAGCAGTATGACCAGACGCCGTCCGACGCATTCTGTACATTGTTGGATGACAGCACGATGGATGTGGACTTTACAGTGATGGAGTCAGAATATCCGTTCCTTTCCGACGGCTTGAAAGTCGATGTGGTCCCGTTTGCTGACGGTTCCAAGAAATACACCGGCAAGGTGATCGGAATTAACCCTACAGTGGATAAGAACGGCCAGATTTCCGTCCGTGCAAGCCTCCATGGAACCCCATCACTCATAGATGGCATGAATGTAAAGGTTACAGTGGAGAAAACAGTTGCGAATCAGTTGGTTGTGCCGCGTAGCGCTGTCGTGATAAGAGATAACATGAACGTGCTTTTCACCTATCAGCCGAACGGTACGGCGCGTTGGGTGTATGTAACCATAATCGCTTCCAATCGCGATTCATTCGTGGTGGAACCGAACAGCGAACGAAACTCGCAGCTTAGTGAAGGTGAAAAAGTTATCATATCGTCGAATCTAAATCTCGCGGATGGCTCAGAAGTCCGCCTGAAGGAGTAGCCTATGCTGAAGAAACTTTTGGACAGACCCGTCATGGTGACGATGGTGATGCTTGTGGTGATAGTGCTCGGCATCGTCAGCATCCGCCTGCTCCCTGTCTCGCTCATCCCGGACGTGGACATCCCATACGTCACTGTGCAAGTGTCGGCTCCCGACATGTCAGCCCGCGAACTGGATGAAAACGTATTGAAACCGCTTAGACAGCAACTTATTCAGATCAATGCCCTTTCCGACATGGTCTGCCGTTCGAAGGACGGTTCCGGTGTCATAAAACTCACTTTTGACCACGGCTCCGACGTAGACTACTTGTTCATCGAGGTCAACGAGAAAATCGACCGGACGATGCCGTCGCTGCCCCAGATCGACCGCCCGCGAGTGCTGAAAGCCAGCGCCACCGATATCCCCGCGTTTTATGTCAATGTCACTGAATCCGGAGAGAGTAGCGCTACCGGTTTCTCAGGGTTGAGCCGCTTCGTCCAGGATGTCATCTGCAAAAGAATCGAGCAACTGCCCGAAGTCGCGATGGCTGATATCAGCGGTTGTGTCAATGATGAAATTCTCATCGTTCCCGACGCTGGAAAACTGACCCAGTTGGGGCTGAATCAGAAAGATTTCGAAAATTACATATCATCGGCAAATATCAGGTTGGGGTCACTGTCTATTCGTGACGGTCAATACAGATATAATGTGAAATTCCTCTCCGACGTGTCGGGAAAAGAGGATATCGAAAATATATGGTTCAAGAAAGGTGAACGTGTTTTTCAGCTGAAAGATATCGCTTCTGTAGAACAGCATCCTGCTGCAAGACAAGGACTTGTGCGCTCTGATGGAAAAGATGCGGTAAGTATCGCCGTGATAAAGCAGAGCGGAGCCAGGATGTCCGCATTGAAACATTCCGTGGCTGAACTGATGGAACAGTTCGAGTCCGATTATCCGCAGGCGAAATTCGAAGTGACCCGTGACCAGACTCAGCTTCTGTCATATTCCATCAACAATCTGGTGAAGAATATCGTTCTCGGAGTCGTGCTGGCATGTCTGGTCATATTCCTGTTTATGATGGACTTCAAGTCTCCGGCCCTGGTATCATTGACCATGCCCGTAGCCCTTATATTCTCGATGGCGGTTTTTTATGTGGCCGGCCTGACATTGAACATAATATCACTGGCGGGACTCCTTCTGGGCGTCGGCATGATGGCGGACAACACGATTATTCTGGTCGACAATATCACCTCGCGTTGGCAGAGAGGTGAGGATTTGAGGAAAGCCGTCTTGCGGGGTACGGGGGAGGTTGCCGGGCCGATGCTGAGCTCGGTCCTTACGACGTGTGCGGTTTTTATTCCTCTGGTGTTCGTGAAAGGTATGGCGGGAGCGCTTTTTTATGACCAGGCGATGTCTGTGACTATCGTGCTTCTTACCTCTTATGTGGTGACAGTCACTGTGATACCTGTTTATTATTGGCTGTGGTATAAAAATCAGCCATGCTTCCGCGCCGCGACATTCCTGGAGAAGCATTCCATACATGAACCTATGTTGCGGTTCGAGGAACGTTGCGTGAATTGGTTCATAAGACATAATGCAGTGGCATGGGGAATATTGGCGGTCTCATTAGTCGGAATTGTGGCCTGCTTCATGTTCATGCCTAAGTCACAACTGCCTGAAATGACTTATGATGAGACCATTATGACCATCGATTGGAATGGTCAGGTGTCTCTGGAGGAGAATGTGTCCCGTGTGGCAGGTCTCGAGAAAGTTGTAGAGGAATCTTCGGTTCAAGTCACGTCGTTATGTGGTATCCAGCAGTTTATACTCGGACATAGTGGAGACCTCGGATCTTCGGAAGCGTCCGTTTATATAAAGTGCAGAGATGCAGGGGAATTGGCGAAAGTGCAGGAAGCTGCGTCTGAATATATGGCTTCATATCCGTCAGCATCATGGTCGTTCGGTATCGCTGGAAATATTTTCGATATGGTATTCGGCAGCTCGGAGCCTGAACTTGTGGCGCGTCTGCGGCCGGTGTCTTCGCCGGAATTGGAATCGGGAATGTTGAGAGAATCCGTTTCTGCCGTGAGGGCTGCGCTCCCTGGAGTTAACGTGTCTGATGTGCCGGAAAAGACTGATATGCTGTTTATTGCAGATCCGGATATGATGGCTCTTTACGACGTTTCCTATAAAGATCTTGTTTCTGTGCTGAAAAATGCCATGAATCAGAATCGGCTGTTTACCATAGTTCAGGGCTCCCGTACACTTCCTGTAGTTACCGGAACTGACAGGCAGTCATTGTGGGAAACATTGCAAAATACTTATATTCACGACGTTCCGGTATCAGGACTCATGCGCCAGACCTTTGTCCGGGATTTGAAAACCATAGTCTCCGGTGTGGAAGGAAACTATTATCCTATGAACTTGGATGTGCCGCAGAAAGATGTCAGGGATGTCATGTCTACAGTCCGCCGAACGCTTTTGGATAAAGGAGATTTCGAAGCCTCTTTCGGAGGTTCATGGTTCTCTTCCCGTGAGATGGCAGGACAGATGGTGCTGATTTTCATTATCGCCGTAGTCCTTCTGTATCTGATACTTGCATCTCAATTCGAATCTCTCGTCCAGCCATTGCTGATTATGGCGGAAATAGTCGTCGATGTGTTTGCCAGCCTTCTCGTGCTATGGGGAATGGGCGTCACGATTAACCTTATGTCCCTCATCGGTCTGATAGTGGTCAGCGGAATCGTCATCAACGATTCTATTCTTAAAGTGGATACGATAAATCGTCTGCGGAAAGGCGGCATGGAACTTAAACATGCAGTGGTGGAAGCGAGCGGCCGCAGGATGAAAGCGATAATAATGACATCCCTGACAACGATTCTGGCGGTCGTCCCGTTCCTGAGCAGAGGCAATATGGGTGATGACTTGCAATACCCTATGTCATTGGTGATTATAGCCGGCATGACAGTCGGAACGTTAGTCAGCCTTTTCGTACTTCCGGCTCTTTACTGGTCGGTTTATCGTAAACGTAAATAGAGGATAATGAACAGAATACGATTTTCGCCGTTTTCGGTTATACTGGTCATGGTGGCGCTGTCGGTAATAGGCATCGCTTCGTTCGGCATGCTCCGTATCCAGTACAAACCGGCATCCGGCGGACATTCCATTTCTGTCTCTTACAGGATGAACGGGGCGACTTCTGAAGTGGTGGAATCGGAAGTGACCTCCAAACTCGAAGGTGTACTTTCCAGTCTGAAAGGCTGCTCCGGGACATCTTCCACCTCCCGGAAAGGCTCTGGAAACGTGAAAGTCTCATTCGACAAGAAAACCGACATGGCGGCTGCCCGTTTCGATGTGGCATCTGCCATAAGAAACGTATATCCGAGTCTCCCCAAGTCGGTCTCGTATCCTTCTATCTCGTTGGATATCAGCGGAAATAAAAATGTGACCGCCATAACTTACCTCATAAAAGGAAGCCTGCCGTCGCAGGAACTCCTCCGCTTCGCCGAGCGAAACATCCAGCCGTCCCTCTCGACCATAAAAGGAGTGGATAAGGTCAATGTCAGCGGCTCGACACCTTTCCGCTGGGTCATCACCTTCGATGCCGACCGCGCCGCCTCGCTAGGCATTAGCTCTCAGGATATTGCCAATGCTTTTTCGTCGCGGTATGATGACAGGGTTTTAGGCATGACGCAGGTTCCTTCAGATATGGGCGGTGAAAACTCCAGTCTCATGGCCGTCCGTCTGGAAACCGGTGGTGATGCGGATTTCGGTTCCATACCTGTGAAACGCTCCGGGGACAAGATGATATATCTCAGAGATATCGCCTCGTGGAAATATGAGGAATCTGTCCCTCGCAGTTATTATCGCATCAACGGGTTGAATACCATTACGTTATCGGTTTCTGTGGCCGGTGATGCGAATTTGATTTCCACTACTGAGACCATTAAAGAAGAGATGTCTCGGCTTCAGAATGACTTCCCCAAAGACATAACCATAAGCATAGGTTACGATGCTTCCGAATTTGTGGCTGAAGAACTGGAAAAGATTTATATCCGTACAGGTCTGTGTCTTCTTATCCTGCTGATTTTCGTGTTCCTGGTGAACAGATCATGGCGGAGTACACTCATAGTCACGGCAGCATTGACAGTAAACATCCTCATCGCGGTAGCGGCTTACGCGCTTTTGAAGATTCCGGTTCATATTTATACGATGGCCGGGATTACGGTCTCGCTGGGCATCGTCATCGACACGACGATAGTCATGGCCGACCATTATGGTTACTATCGGAACCGGCGCGCCTTTCCGGACCTTGTGGCGGCGATACTCACGACGGTGGCGGCGCTCTTGCTGATTCTGCTCCTTCCGGAATCGGAACGTGGAAACTTGACGGACTTTATCTGGGTGATAGCCATTAACTTATGTATATCGCTCGCCGTCGCGTTTTTCTTTATACCGGCGCTTATGGAGTATTTTCCTGTGAAGCGGACAGCTTATTCGTCGTCGTTCAGAAGACTCCGCCGCGTGGCCAAATGGAACCGTCGCTATTCCCGTTATATATCATGGGGAATCGGGCATCGCTGGGTGTATATCCTGATATTTATAATCGTGTTCGGACTTCCGTTGTTCCTGATACCTCAGCCGGAGGAGAAGGAGCAGGGACCGTTCTATGAAAAATATGTGCGTCCGGTGCTTTCGTGGGGACCTTTCGCTGACAACCGCGTGCGGATCGACAAGTGGACGGGCTCTACGTTCGGCATGTTTTACCGTTCCCTCGACAGGGCGAATTTCTATCGCGAGCCGGAAAAGAAGACGCTTTATATACGTGCCGGGATGCCGGAAGGCTGTTCTGTGCAGCAGCTTAACGAGGTGGTGAAATCGATGGAAAATTACTTGGCTTCTTTCGATGAAATCTCCGTATTTACCACTCGTATAGAGTCTTACGATGATGCCACTATCAGTGTGGAGTTCCGCCCTGAATTCGAAAATACGTCGTTCCCGTCCATGCTGAAGTCCAATGTGACAAGTATGGCCATAAACTTCGGAGGTGCCAACTGGACAGTAAGAGGTGTCGATGACAACTATTTCAACAACAATATCGTATCGGAGCATAAGTCCAGCCGCATAGCCCTCTACGGCTATAATTATAAGGAACTTTACGGGTATGCCGAAAAGCTCGTGGAATACCTGTCCGGATACCGTCGCGTTTCCGGTCCTGAAATCTGGAGCTCCGGCTGGAACGGGCGCCCGTCGACCGAGTTCGTGCTGGATTATGACTTCGCCCGTCTCGCTGCCGGCGGCGCCGACCCATACGGCTACTACGGAGCTCTGTCGTCGCTCCTGTATGATGAGCGGATCGGGTCAATGCCGATGTCCGGGGAACTGTCCGATGTGGTTTTACAGTCTTCTGACACAGATGTTTACGATTTGTGGCATGTCCTGAATGAACCCGTAAAAGTCGACTCGGTGAAAATGACATTGACAGATATAGGGACCATAACGAAGAGGCGCTCCGGCATCGATATAAATAAGAAGAACCAGTCCTACGAGCTTAATGTCTGCTATGATTTCATCGGCAGTTACGAGCTGGGAAAGAAAGTTTCTGATGCTGCGATCAAATACATGAACGACGAGGTGCTGCCGATAGGTTTCCGTGCTGAAAACCCTTATGGAGGATGGTTCGACGAGCACAAGGACAGGTACGCCTGGCTCATATTGCTGATAGTCGCCGTGATATATGTTATGCTTGCAATGGCTTTCGAATCACTGCGTTATCCTCTCGCTACGATTTTCATGATACCTGTTTCCTTCATCGGACTCTTCCTCGTGTTCGGTTTGTCTGACTTTGCATTCGACCAGGGCGGATTCGCAGCGTTTGTGATGCTCTGTGGCGTGGTAGTGAATGCCGGGATATATCTGGTGAATACTTGGCAGGGACAGATGAGGCGCCGTGCCGGACGTTCTTCTGTCAGTGCATATGTCCGCGCATGGAATCACAAAATAAATCCGATAATGCTGACCATCCTTTCGACCATTCTCGGACTTCTTCCGTTCCTTTCCGACGGACCTGAGGAAGTGTTCTGGTTCGACTTCGCCATCGGCACCATCGGCGGAATGATATTCTCCGTGATAGCGCTGATATTTATTCTTCCGGTATTTCTGATTAGGAAACCGCGGGTCGCTAAAACTCGTCCTTGATGTTGTATTTGTTTCTCTCTGAGGAAGTTCTGGAAATCAGTTCGCAGATGAATCCTGCCAGGAAAAGCATGACACCCAGGATGACGGCCAGAAGTGCGATATAGAATAACGGCTGGTCAGTCACAGGGCGGAAATGCATGCCGCCTGCCTGGTGGATAAGTTTCGCGGCGATGAGAATTACGGCGATTATGAATCCGCTGAGGAACATCAGAATTCCGGTGAAACCGAAGAAATGCATAGGCTTCTTGCCGAAGGTGCTGAGGAACCACAGCGAAAGCAAATCCAAGAAGCCGTTCACGAAACGCTCCAGGCCAAATTTGCTCTTTCCGTATTTCCTTTTCTGGTGATGGACAGGCTTTTCCGTGATTCTGTCGAAACCTGCATTTTTCGCGAGGTAGGGGATATAGCGGTGCATCTCGCCATAGACCTCTATATTTTTTACAACCTCGTTCTTATACGCTTTCAGTCCGCAATTCATGTCGTGAAGGCGGATGCCGGTAATCCAACGCGCGGTAGCATTGTACAACTTGGAAGGGAGATTTTTCGTCAGTTTGTTGTCCTGGCGGTGCTGTTTCCATCCTGAAACCACATCCCAATCCTCTTCGGTAACCATTCTGTACATCTCTGGAAGCTCGTCAGGGGAGTCCTGCAGGTCTGCATCCATGGTGAAGACGACACGTCCCTCTGCGGCCTTGAATCCGTGGAACAATGCCGCAGATTTGCCGTAGTTTCTTCTGAAACGGATACCATGAATGCTTGAGTCTGAGGCAGATAATTCTTTAATGGTATCCCATGAGCCGTCGGTGCTTCCGTCATCTATCATGATGATTTCATAGGTCCAACCTTCTTTTTCCACGACTCTTCTGATCCATGCTACAAGCTCGGGGAGAGATTCCTTCTCGTTCAACAGTGGAACGATGATGCTGATATCCTTAGAGTATTCCATGTCGTTACTGCTCGTCAGTTGAATTGTCATCTTTGAAAATATCTCTCGGCGGAATGGCAGTCGAGAAAATCTTCGCTACCACAGTACCATAGAGGAAACAATAAATGAATGTCGTGAAAAATGAAATATGCGGCAACCAGCTCATCATCCGCTCTATTGCGATCCTCTCGCTGTCTCCCAGAGGCGTCACCGAAGTATAGCTCTGCATCGCCGTGTCGACTATCTCCTGCATCGATCCCTGCGAGATCAGCAGGATGTTCGCCAGGCTGATCGCCGATACTATTAGGGCTGAGGTCAATGCTATCAGAACGCCGAATCTGAATGTGGTCTTATTCGTTATGCCAGAATAATTTATGGCAAATTTTAGTATGAAAAATCTGAATAGCCATAGGCATCCGAGGAACTTTACAAGCCACAGTGCCAAGTTAATCAGCGTGCCTGCAAGTCTCGCCCCGAAACTGGAGCCTAAGAGATAGGTAAAAAGGGCATTGACCAAAATTATGGCACCGGTGAAAAGGCCGAGCCAGAGGCCGGCTTTCGCGGCTTCGTTCCAGATTATGCTTTTATCTGCTTCGATTTTCATGTTTCTTATATTTATAGGGCAAAGATACACAAAAAATTGCTATCTTTGCAGTCTTGACTAATAATATGGCTAATCAAGTTTAAGTACTTGGTTTGTAAATACTGGTTAGTCCAATTTAATTATTACAGTTTTTAAGTTATGATTAACATTACATTTCCTGACGGCAGCGTCAAAGCCTTTGAGAAAGGCGTAACAGGTTATCAGATTGCAGAAAGTATCAGCCCAAGGCTGGCAGCAGAAGTTTTGGCTGTTTCAGTGAAAGCTGAAGGCGATACATCAGTAGGTAAGGGTACAGTTATCGGACTGGATACTCCTATCGAGGAAAACTGCACTGTGAGACTTCTCAAGTGGGAAGACGAAGAAGGCAAGCGTGTATTCTGGCACTCTTCAGCTCACCTTATGGCGCAGGCCCTCGAAGCATTGTATCCGGGAGTCAAATTCGGTATCGGCCCGGCTATTGAAAACGGATTTTATTATGACATCGACCTTGGAGGAAAACAGCTTACAGATGCTGATTTCCCTGCTATCGAGAAGAAAATGCTGGAACTTGCGAAGAGTAAAGAGGCTTTCAAGTGCACACATGTTTCCAAGGCTGATGCCCTTAAATATTTCACAGAGAAGGGTGACGAGTATAAAGTAGAACTTATCAACGAACTCGAAGACGGAAAGATTACATTCTACCAGAACGGTAACTTTACAGACCTTTGCCGCGGACCGCATTTGAGAAATGCTGAAGTGATTAAGGCTGTGAAACTTACATCTATCGCAGGTGCATACTGGAGAGGTGACGAGAAACGTCCTCAGCTTACCCGTGTTTATGCGATAACCTTCCCTAAGAAGTCACTTCTGGACGAGTACCTCGTTCTTCTCGAGGAGGCTAAGAAGAGGGATCACAGAAAACTCGGAAAGGAGATGGGTCTTTTCACATTCTCTTCCCGCGTAGGTCTCGGTCTTCCTTTGTGGTTGCCAAGAGGTGCTGTCATGAGACTTCAGTTGGAGAACTTCCTCCGCAAGAAACTCGACGAGTTCGGATATCTCCCTGTTGTTACTCCGCATATCGGAAGCAAGCAGTTGTATGTGACTTCAGGACACTATGCAAAATATGGTAAGGATTCATTCCAGCCGATTCATACTCCACAGGAAGGTGAGGAATATATGCTCAAACCTATGAACTGCCCTCACCACTGCGAGATTTACCGTTCAGAGCCTAGGTCTTACAAGGATCTTCCTTTGAGATTTGCTGAGTTCGGTACTGTTTACCGTTATGAGCAGAGTGGTGAGCTTCACGGACTTACACGTGTGAGATGCTTTACTCAGGATGACGCTCACTTGTTTGTGCGTCCTGACCAGCTGAAGGAAGAATTCGAGAAAGTCATTGACCTTATACTTTATGTATTCGGAACTTTCAAGTTCCAGAACTTTACCGCTCAGGTGTCCCTCCGCGACCCTAACCACAAGGAGAAGTACATCGGAACTGACGAGAACTGGGATAAAGCAGAGCAGGGAATCATCGAAGCTGCTGCTGAGAAGGGACTTAAGACCGTCGTTGAATATGGTGAGGCCGCATTCTATGGTCCTAAGCTCGACTTCATGGTGAAGGATGCTCTCGGAAGAAAGTGGCAGCTCGGAACTGTACAGGTAGACTATAACCTTCCTGAGAGATTCCAGCTCGAATATACTGACAAAGACGGTTCCAAGAAACGTCCGGTCATGATTCACCGCGCACCGTTCGGATCTATCGAAAGATTCACCGCTGTGTTGCTCGAACATACCGCCGGTCACTTGCCTCTCTGGCTCGCTCCGGATCAGGTGAAAATACTGCCAGTCAGCGAAAAATATGCGGATTATGCAAAAAAAGTTTGTGATTTGATGAAAAAATCCGATATTCGCGCTTCCGTAGATGATCGTAACGAGACACTGGGTAAGAGAATTAGGGAAATTTCCCTCCTCAGAGTCCCTGTTCTTGTGATTGTCGGCGAGAAGGAAATGACTGACAATACACTTTCCGTACGTCATGAAGGCGTGGACAAGGGATCTATGTCAGTAGAAGACTTTATAGGAAAATTCACGGCTGCATGCGCTAACTATGGCGCTGAGCTTTAAGATATACTTAAGTTTCGCATTTGCGAAATACCGCTTTTAGAGCCCGAGTGGGCGAAAGCAAGTCCCTTCCCCGAGGGGAGGGATTTAGGGTGAGGGTAACGTGCACAAAAAAAGTGCGTGGGGCTTACAGCCTTCGAATGAGTGATAACCCTCAAATGAGCGCTTGTGCTCAGCAAGTTTGACAACTTGCGAAACTTAGGTGATGTATAATTTAAACAGATAGGAGGATCGATTTATCGCAACGCCTTTTAAACCACACTTTGGTGGCCCGAAGCCATCAGGTAACAGACCTTCCGGCGCACCTAAGCCGAATGGTCCGAAGCCGGCAGGACCCCGCGACAGCAGAAATGCGCCGCGGCATAAAGATGAGAATGAACTGAATATAAATGATGAAATCAGGGCTACTCAGGTTCGTCTCGTCGGTGACAATATCCCGGAACCGGGAGTATATCCGATCGCTCAGGCCATGAAGATGGCTGACGAGATGGAACTTGACCTTGTTGAGATTACTGCCAAGGCTGACCCTCCTGTGTGCAAGATACTTGATTATCAGAAGTATCTGTACCAGCAGAAGAAAAAGGCCAAGGAGATGAAACAGAACTCCACCAAGATCGTCATAAAGGAGATCCGTTTCGGTCCTAATACCGATGAACATGATTTTCAGTTTAAACTGAAGCATGCTCAGGAGTTCCTCTCAGAGGGTTCCAAGGTAAAGGCGTCGGTATTCTTCCGCGGCCGTTCTATCCAGTTCGCAGACCAGGGCGAGAAGCTTCTTCTCCGTTTTGCTGTAGAGTTGGAAGAGTACGGAAGGGCAGAGCACATGCCTCAGCTTGAAGGCAAGCGAATGATTATGATGATCGCTCCTGTTAAGAAGAAGTAAATAATAGCCTTCTGAGGATGAAAATCCGGGTGAAGGCTACATATAACTAATTAAAAATTTTTGTAAAATGGCAAAGCTTAAGACCAACTCCGGTGCTAAAAAGCGTTTTGCGCTTACCGGAACGGGAAAAATCAAGAGAAAACACGCTTATCACAGCCACATTCTCACCAAGAAGACCAAGAAGCAGAAAAGAAATCTTGATCACTTTGCATATGTCCATGGTGACGATGTAAAGAGAGTTAAAGAGCTCCTGGTTATCTAATTATTATTTTTTTATTTAATGTAGAACTTGGAATGCAGTTTTAAAGAACACGGGGGCGTGTCACTGTATCCAAAAAATGTAAAATTATGCCAAGATCAGTAAATTCAGTAGCCTCAAGGGCTCGCCGCAAGAAGATTCTTAAGAGAACACGCGGCTATTTCCTCTCCAGGAAGAACGTTTGGACCGTAGCCAAGAACACCTACGAGAAAGGTCTTACCTACGCTTATCGTGACCGTAAGGCAAAGAAACGCGAGTTCCGCGCATTGTGGATTCAGCGTATCAATGCTGCTGCACGTCAGTATGGTATGTCTTACTCTCAGTTCATGGGCAAGCTTGCAAAGCAGAACGTAGGTCTTAACCGCAAAGTCCTTGCAGACCTCGCCATGAATAATCCGAAGGCTTTCGAGGCCATCGTCAATCAGGTAAAATAGGTTGATGATGTTCTGGAAGGATCTCTACCATAACAAATGGGTCAGGATGACTTTTTGGTCCATCCTCTATCTGTTGTGGGTGATCTGGCTTGGGAACTTTTGGTGGCTTTTCGGACTTGTTGTCATCTTCGACCATCACATCACCAAGAAAGTGAAGTGGTTGTTCTGGAAGAAATACTACAAGGAAGGTGAAAAGCGTAATTCACTTCTCGACTGGCTGGATGCAGTCATCTTCGCTGTCGTGTTCGTGACATTCATCAATATTTTCTTTTTCCAGGCATTTAAGATTCCTTCCTCATCGATGGAAAGCTCATTGCTCACCGGAGATCATCTTTTCGTGAGCAAACTGACATTCGGTCCCCGTATACCGGAGACACCGCTGACCATCCCGTTTACGCATAATGTAATTTTCGGAAAAGAGTCTTATTCGACGCTTATCCAGAACAAATACAGAAGGCTGAAGGGATTCAGGCATGTCGAAAGAGGTGACTATGTGGTATTCGGTTTTCCTGATGGTGATACTGTCTTGACCAAAGCACCTGCAGATGATTACTATTCTGTTTGCAGATTCTATGGAAGAGATTACGCGATAAAGTCATATGGACCTATCATTGTCCGCCCTTCTGACAAGAAGGATCACTATGTGAAGAGATGCGTGGCAGTAGCCGGAGACACTCTCTCGGTTGTGAACGGACAGGTCTACATAAACTCATTTGCGCAGACAGTATGGCCGGGAATTCAGACTACTTATACAGTCACGACTGACGGGACACGAATTAATTTGAAAAAGCTTGAAAAGCTCGGACTGAACATTTCCGAACTTCAGTACGACGAAACATTGCCGGGATATCCGGAAATGCCGCTTACAGCAGAGATGCTCAAGGAGGTGGAGTCCTGCACCAATGTTACAGATATACAGGAAGATATCGATGTTTATCCGCCGGATTATCCGGATTCGTACCTGATGCTGTTCCCTTATAAGGAAAGTTTCCGTTGGACCCGAGACAATTACGGTCCGATTTGGATTCCTGAAGCCGGTGTCACAGTTAAGCTTACTTCTGAGAATTTGCCTCTCTATGAGAGAATCATCAGAGTATATGAGCACAATGACTTGAAAATCGGAGCGGACGGCAAGATTCTCATAAACGGGGTTCAGACCGATGAGTATACTTTCAAGCAGGATTATTACTTTATGATGGGTGACAATCGCCACAATTCTCTAGACTCCAGATATTGGGGATTTGTCCCGGAAGACCACATCGTCGGAAGGCCAGCATTGATTTGGCTTTCAACAGATAGAAACAAATCGTTCCCTGCCAACATCAGGTGGCGCCGTTTCTTGAAATTTGTGTAGTTTTCTTGGATTCTAGAAAATTTTTCGCGATATTTGCAGCCCGCGTAAAATATTTTGTTAGAGAAAATTAAAAAAGTAAAATAATATGGCAAAGGTTTGTCAAGTAACAGGAAGAAAGAGAATGATCGGCAACAACGTCGCTCACTCTAAGCTTCGCACAAAGAGAGAGTTCTCTTTGAACCTCAAGCACAAGAAGTTCTGGCTTGAGTCAGAGCAGAGGTTCGTCACACTTAAGGTATCTTGCAAAGGCATCAGAACCATCGAGAAGAATGGTATCGAGAATGTACTCAGAGATGCTCAGAAGAAAGGATTTATTAACCTTGTTTAATTAGTAGGAAATTATGGCAAAGAAAGCTAAAGGAAACAGGGTGCAGGTCATCCTGGAGTGCACTGAGCAGAAAGAAAGCGGTGTTCCTGGAATGTCAAGGTACATTACCACAAAGAACAAGAAGAACACAACAGAGCGTCTTGAGCGTAGGAAGTATAACCCTTACCTCCATAAGGTGACTCTTCATCGTGAGATTAAATAATTAAGGAGAACGATTTATGGCAAAGAAAGCAGTCGCAACCTTCGCAGCCAAAGCTGGCGCAAAGAGTATCGTAAAATGCATCCGTATGGACAAGTCTCCTAAGACTGGTGCTTATGTTTTCGTTGAGCAGTTCCTTGAGGCTGGTAACGAAAAAAGTTTCTTCGAGAAGAAATAATTAATTTCTCAATATTTTGTTGGACGCAGTACGCAAATACGTGCTGCGTCCTTTTTGTTTTAGCCCTTATTTTCATTATCTTTGCGTGAATAATTACATGGGTTTTTATGGGTATTTTCGATAAAGGAGTGAAAAAGACTAATGAAGGCTTTTTCAAAAGGCTTTCAAGGGCAATCGTCGGCAAATCCAAGGTCGATGATTCGGTTCTGGATGCTATTGAAGAGGCTCTCATTTCTTCAGATATGGGTGTGGATACCACACTTGAAATCATTGACCGTCTCGAAGAGCGTGTGGGAAAGGACAAGTATATGTCGATGGACGAGCTTGTCGGAATGCTCAGGGAGGAGATAGCCAGTCTGCTGGAGGTGGGAGATTCTTCTCAGGTAGCCAATGGTTCATTGCCTTTCGATTTTTCCAAGAAACCGCTTGTGATTCTTGTTGTAGGAGTGAATGGTGTGGGTAAAACCACTACGATCGGCAAGCTTGCTTCACGTCTGAAAGCGGAAGGAAAGAATGTGGTTCTGGGTGCAGCCGACACTTTTAGGGCAGCAGCCGTGGAACAGCTTCAGATCTGGGCTGACCGTGCAGGTGTGGCTATCGTAAAACAGGAGATGGGTTCTGACCCTGCTTCCGTTGCATACGATTCTGTTTCTTCTGCAGTAGCAAAAGGTGCTGACGTGGTGATTATCGATACCGCAGGTCGTCTTCATAACAGGGTGAACCTGATGAACGAGCTTACCAAGATCAGGAATGTCATCAGGAAAGTCATTCCGGATGCTCCTCACGAGGTGATGCTTGTTCTGGATGGCTCCACCGGACAGAATGCTTATCATCAGGCTCAGGAATTCTCCAAAGCGACTGACGTCACTTCATTGGCCGTCACCAAATTGGACGGATCTGCCAAGGGAGGCGTGGTTATCGGAATCGTGGACCAGCTGCAGATTCCTATCAAGTTCATAGGAATCGGAGAGGGTATAGATGACCTTAAAGTGTTCGACAAGAAAGAGTTTGTTTCCTCACTCTTTAACCCTGAGGATATTGAAAAGTAATCGAAATTAACAAAATATAAATATGAAACTTTCGTATAGCTGGCTAAAAGATTATCTTGAGTGCGACCTTACGCCGCAGCAAGTGGCTGAAGCGATGACATCCATCGGAATCGAGGTGGATTCAGTTTCAGAGGAAGAAGAGATTCCCGGCGGATTGGCCGGAGTGGTTGTGGCAGAGGTTGTAGAATGCGAGTCGCATCCTAATTCAGATCATCTCCATATTACTAAAGTGAATGACGGAACAGGTGAACTCCTGACAGTGGTTTGTGGCGCTCCTAACGTGGCTGCCGGCCAGAAAGTCCTTTTCGCAAGACTCGGTGCTGTTCTCCCTGGAGATTTCAAGATAAAGAAATCCAAGATCCGCGGTGTGGAATCATTCGGTATGATTTGCGCCGAAGACGAACTTGGTATCGGAACCAGCCATGACGGTATCAAGGTTCTTCCTGCCGATGCTGTTCCAGGAACTACGGCCAAGGAGTATCTCCATCTCAAATCTGATGCTGTAATCGAATATGAAATCACAGCCAACAGAGTGGATGCCGCTTCACATATCGGTGTGGCCAGAGACTTGTATGCTTATCTCCGACTGAATGATATCCCTTGCAAATTCTCTTATCCTGATGTTTCAGCATTCAAGGAAGGAGAGGGCGAAGGTGCTATCCCTGTAGAAGTTTTGGATACTGACGGAGCTCCTGAGTATGAGGGAATTACCATTAAGGACGTGAAAGTGGGTCCGTCTCCGGAATGGCTCCAGAAGAAGCTTTTCGCTATCGGACTTCACCCTGTGAACAATATTGTGGATATCTCCAACTTCGTCCTCTTCGAGGTCGGCCAGCCGTTGCACACCTTCGATGCTGACCAGATCACCGGAGGAAAAGTAATCGTGCGCCGTGCCGCTGAAGGAGAGAAGATCGTCACACTCGATGGTGCCGAGCACACGCTCCACAGCCATGATATGGTTATTGCCAATGCTGATGGCCCGATGTGCATCGCAGGTGTATTCGGCGGAGAGAAATCAGGCGTAACCGATTCTACAGTAAATGTTTTCGTGGAAAGTGCATATTTCGATCCGGGTTCAGTAAGGAAGACATCCAAGACTCAGGGTATTCAGACAGATGCATCGTTCCGTTATGAAAGAGGTGCAGATCCCGGTATCATTCCGTTTGCAGCCAAGAGAGCGGCTCTCCTTATTCTGGAAGTTGCCGGTGGACATATCGAGGGCAAGACGCAGATTTCCTATCCGAAGCCGATAGAAAAGAAAATCATTGACCTGGACTATAACAGGATCGAGAATTTCATTGGCAAGAAAATAGGTCACGAAGTCATAGAGAAAATCCTGACGAATCTCGCGTACGAATTTGTCGAGAAGAGGGAAGGCGGCGCGAAGGTGGCGGCTCCTTCATACATGATCGATGTTTATCGTGAGTGCGATGTTGTAGAGGAGATTCTCCGTATCTACAGTTATAACAATATCGAGATTCCGCAGAATATGAAGATGTCTGTCGGAACTACTCCTGATCCTGATCCGGAGGCTACCAGAAATTACATTTCTAACTTCCTCGTGGCAGACGGTTTCGTGGAAACCATGAACAACTCTCTTACCAAGAGTGCTTATTATACGGGACTTACTACATTCCCTGAGGAGAAATGCGTGAGAATCGTGAACCCTCTCAGCTCTGACCTTAACGTCATGAGACAGACATTGATCCTGAATGGTCTTGAAGTTGTGGCTTATAACGCCAACCGTCAGATCAATTCTCTCAGAATGTTCGAGTATGGCTCTGTATATCAGCATATTCCGGGAACTGATGGTAAGACTCTCGCATCTTATGAGGAGCACCAGTGCTTTACCCTGTTTATTTCCGGACCTACTGCCAAGTCATGGCGTCTTGGAGAGCAGAAAGGAAGTTACTATCAGTTGAAGGGTTATTTCGAGCAGCTCTGCAGACGTTATGCTATAGACCTTTACACTATGGAGACCGAGGCGGCTCCTTCAGATATTTTCAGCGAAGGTATTGTTTATAAGCTTCCTGGAACACATGAAGTATTTGCGACCATCGGAACCGTTTCACCGGCATTGGCCAAAAAATTCGACGTGCGACAGCCGGTATTTGCGGCGGAAATCACCTGGCAGGTGCTCCTCAAACTCATCGCGAGAGTGAAGGTGAAATTCCAGGAAATGCCTAAGTTCCCGGAGGTCAGACGTGACCTTGCGCTTCTTATAGACGAGTCAGTTTCATATGCGGACCTTTCAAGAGCAGCGCACAAGTCTGTCAAGAAGATTCTTAAGCAGGTGACCCTCTTCGATGTGTACAGGGGCGACAAGATTCCTGAGGGAAAGAAGCAGTACGCGCTTAACTTCGTGTTGCAGGACCCTGAGAAGACATTGACAGACGTCGAAGTGGAAAAGGCGATGTCCCGTCTTCTTGCTACATATGAGAATTCGTTCGGAGCGACATTGAGATAAGTGGTGAAAAGATCTCATATCGCTTTGCTGACTGCTCTGCTCGTGTTTGTTTCATGCGGCAGGGCACGGGTTATTCCGCGCAAAACTTTTTCAGAGGTCTTTGCGCGGATGCTGCTCGCTGACCAGCAGGTGAGATATGATGCGGATCCGAATATGTCGCTGATTGCGGATACGACGTTGTTCTATGAGCCGATTCTGGAGGAATACGGATATACTAAGGCTGATTATGTGAAGAGCGTCGGGAAATATATGGAGGACCCTGAAAAGTTCGCGGATATCTTTAAGGAATCCAAGAAGATTCTGGATGATCACATCTTCGAACTTACTGCGGAAAAGAGACGTGTGGCTAAGCAGGACAGTCTTGCAAGAGTTTATGCGTCAATGACTTTTCTCCGCCCTCCGATTTATCGTGACATAGCGCGCGATTCCATAAGGCTGGATACCGTGTCCGTCGAATTGGATTCCAACGGCATTTTCTCCTGGGAACGCATCAGGCCTGACACGCTTTATTACGGACCGCGTTTTGTGGTTAAGGCCGATGTGGATTCGCTGCAGCAGGCCAATGATGTCGCTGCCGAGGCGAAAAAGCCTGAGGGGAAAAAGCCTGAGGTGAAGGCCGAAAAGGTTTCGAACGCCCTGAAGCTGAAGATGCCTGAGCTGCCGAAGCCCGCCAAGTTCCGTTCGATAAAGAAATAAATTATGAAAAGAATAGCAGCTAAATATTTGTATGTCAATGCTGATTTCACGCCGATTCATGATGGGTTCGTGGAGTTGGATGATAACGGCGTCGTTCTGAAAACCGGTAAGTCGGAGGATATTTCTTCAGAGAAGGAGTATTATGACGGAGCCGTAGTTCCGGGATTTGTGAATGCGCATTGCCATCTGGAACTTTCTTCCATGAGGGGAAAATTCAGAAAAGGCACAGGCATGGCAGGATTTATCGACCAGATCAATGAGTTGAGAGATTCCACTACGCATGAACAGAAACTTGAAGAGATTTCATATTGGATGAAAACTCTTTGGAACAGAGGCGTTTCCGCTATGGCGGACATCAGCAACTGCAGTGATACGTTCGCAGAGAAATCTACGTCTCCGATGTATACTCGTACATTTTTGGAGGTGTTCGGAACGGAACCTGAAGACTGTGACGCTGTTATGGACGGTGTGCGTGAGCTGAAGAAAACAGCGGACTCTTTCGGGATAGACGCAGCGCCTACCCCTCATGCCTGCTATACTATGAGTCCTGAACTTCTTACGGCGGTGTCGAAGGAAGGTCTTAAGTCCGGATTCCTTTCTTTCCATAGTGAAGAGACACAGGAAGAGGAAGATATGATGATTTCCGGAACGGGTGCCATGTATGAGAACAGAGTGGGTGCCGGTATGAGCGTGCCTCCTGTGACAGGCGAGTCATCCCTGATGTATTTCATTGACAGACTCGAAAAGGCACATGCTGCTCCTTTCGACGAACATATCCTCCTGGTTCACGAGTGTTGTATGACGGAGGAGGGGACTGAAGCTGTGAAAAAAGTGATGAATCATCCTTATGTGGCTTTGTGCCCATGTTCTAATATCTTCATACATAATGCGTTGCCTCCTGTAGATATGATTCGCCGTTCAGGCATCAAGATAACTGTCGGTACCGATTCCCTGTCAAGTAACGATGACTTGGATATGGTGAGGGAGTTGTTCTGCCTTCAGGAGAATTTCCCGCAGGTGCCTCTCGGGGAGATGATTTTCTGGGCTACCGCCAACGGCGCGGATTTCCTCGGAAAAGGCGATGTTTACGGAAAAATGCTACCGGGAATGAAACCTGGTCTGGTTTTTATTGACCATTTGAGTGAAAATGGCTACCTTACGACGGCAAGTGTTTCACAAAGAATTATATAGAATTATGTTACGCGAAAAAATTGTTTTCGGGCCGATATTCAGCAGGCGTCTCGGTTCATCTTTAGGGGTGAATCTGTTGCCTGAGAATGGGAAAATATGTAATTTCGACTGCGTCTATTGTGAATGTGGATGGAATCGTGACGGAAGGGATGACCACAGGTTGCCGCTTCCGAAAGAATTGCATGAGGCACTTGAGGCTAAGTTGAGTCAATGCAAATCCGAAGGGATAGTTATCGATTCGATCACGTTCTCAGGAGACGGAGAGCCTACATTGAATCCTCATTTCCCGGAAATGATAGATATTACCTTGGAACTCAGGGACAAATACTATCCGAATTCGGTAGTTTCTGTTCTTTCCAATGCTACCAGAATTGGAGATGAGAAGGTGAGGGCAGCATTGATGAAAGTAAACAATCCGATCCTCAAATTGGATGCTCCTACCGACGAGATGGTGAAAAAGATTAACCAGCCTTCGGGTGCGTATTCAGTGAAATCGGTGGTGGAGGGCCTCAAACTTTTTAACGGAGACTTCGTGCTCCAGACGATGTTCCTGAAGTTTGATGGATTTGATTCTACTGATCCTCAGGCTCTTGCGGCATGGATGAATATTGTGCGTGAGGTTAAACCTCGCGAGATTATGGTTTACACTTTGGACAGACCCGCTCCGGCAGAAGGCCTTGTGAAGCTTTCCGTCGAGGAGATGACCGAAGCTGTGAAACCGTTGATGCAGGAAGGATTCAAGATTCAGATTAAAGGATAACAATCAGAAATATATTAATACTATGAGCGAAATATACAAGAATTATGGCTATACGCCAGACAGAGAAGCTATTGACAGAAGCCTCGAAATTATCGCCTCCAATTTGGAGAACGTTATTTCTGAGACTGTACTGAAGGACTGCTTTTCTTTCATGGATTTGACTTCTCTGCATAATGCGGACACAGTTGCTTCTATCACTAAACTTATGGAAAAAGTAAACTCCTATCGTGAGACTTATCCGGAGTTTCCGCTTCCTGCATCCGTTTGTGTTTACCCTAACCTCGTAAACGTTGTTGCAGAGTCTCGTAAAGACAAGGAGTTGCACGCTACTGCGGTGGCAGGTTGTTTCCCTACATCACAGAGCTTCATCGAAATCAAAACTCGCGAGTGTGAGCTTGCTGTAGAGGCTGGTGCGGACGAAATCGATATTGTATTGGCATTGAACAAGTTCATGGCCGGTGACTATGAGGGCGCTGCCGCTGAAATCCGTGCATGCCGCGAGGCTATCGACCGTGCAGGTGAGCGTGTAGGTCGCAAGATTGTCCTCAAGGTCATCATCGAGAGCGGTCTGCTTTCTACTCCTGAGAGAATTGCAGATGCATCTTTCCTCGCTATGGAGGCAGGTGCTGACTTTATCAAGACATCTACAGGTAAAGTAGACGTAAATGCTACTCCAGCAGCTGCTTACGTGATGTGCGAGTGCATCGCTAAGTTCTATGCGAAGACTGGTCGTAAGGTTGGTTTCAAGGCTGCCGGCGGAATCTCCACCGTAGGTGATGCTGTAAGTTACTACTCTATCGTTTCCGCTATCCTCGGCAAGGAGTGGTTGAATAAGGATTTGTTCCGTTTCGGTGTAAGCCGTCTTGCGAACAGTTTGTTGTCAGCTATCGAGCAGAAGACCGTAGTGTTCTTCTAATTATTTTACATATAGATAAAAGAGAGGGCGTCTTGGTAGGCGTCCTCTCTTTTGTGATATATGGACGTGTTACTTTGCTACTGATGTGAGATAATTTCTGAGGTCTTCCCATTTGTAGTATGGACCGGTGGCGGTGGCGAGTGCCGGAATTACCGTTTCTTCCTCATTGACAAGAAGTTTTACAAGTACATCGCCCTTCTTGTTCTTGTAGAATATCATCTGGAAGTTCGAACACATAGGTATATTCTTATAGGTGTTCCAATATTCATGACCTCTCGCCATAGGATATCGCTCGTCCATGCCCTTGATGCCGATGAGTCCATACAAAGGAAGGATTCCGGTATCATGACCGAATCTCAGGTCGGCGGCTCTGTGGCTGCCGTCTTTCAACGCCTCATCAGCCTTCGTCACGAAATCATTGACCAAACCCTTGGCTGCGGCGGAGCTGATGGCTCCCCACTCGCGGCTGTTGCCGAACTCGCCGTACATCTTGTCGCTGCGGCAAATCCATTGCTGCGCAAGCTCTTCCGGGTCGAAATATTTGAATAGGTCAATGCCTAAGAAGTCCAAATCCGGGCAGATTACTGCGGCGAAGTAGATGGATTTGATGAATTTTTGCGGATTTCCTACGGCTTCGATTCCTTTCTGCGGGTCGTTGAATATCTCGGCCATGAGTTTGTCGTATTTGCAAGTGGCTCTGAGTGAATCCTCAAAGTGGCTGCAGGACTTGAACAGCGTGTCACATTTCACGCTTTTTGCCAGGTAATTCATGTATCTGTCGCCTGTGTCGAAGGTGAACTGGAGTGACGGTTTTTCGTCTTTCAGTGATGTCGTGAAATTCGCCATGCTGATGATGCATCTTTGGACGACACTGGCTTTGCTGTCCACTTCGTTGCGGGACTTGTTGTTGAAAACTTCAGGGAATCTGTGGTACATTCTCGATGCTACTCCTCTATGCTCTCTGGCTCCGAGGGGTGAGAGCTGGCCTTCCATACCCTCGTGTTCCTTCAGGATAGCGTGGAATTCAGAATATAGCTGTTTGCCTTTTTCGTTGAGAAGACCTTCTTTCATAGCCTTTTCCAAGCCTTCTGTGCCGGCGGACAGGTATTTGGTGGTAGTGTGATATCTGGATCCATGCCTTCCGAAATGTGAGATGTAGAACGGATGGTAGCCTTTCGGCGCAGGGGTGTCGGTGAGATTTCCTATTACGTAAGGATGATATACGCCGGCAGCCACTTCTTTGTTCTGTTTCACCATATCTACATAGTTCTGCGCGTTAAGGGAGAGCGCGAGAAGAGGCAGAACAACCAGAGTTGTTAAAATTTTGTTACAGAGATGCATATTTTTATGTTAAAATTAGATCGCACAAAGTTAATAAATCCCCCTTGCAATATCAACAAATGGCGAAAATGTAAATAATCCGTGTTCATTTTCTGAAAACGGATTCGTGCCGGTAATTTTGCAGCAGAAACCATGTAAACGAATAAGCCATGAAAGGGATTCTGAAATTTGTGTTGGCGGTCATGGGATTTATGGCCGTTGCGTGTAATGAAAAGGGGATGGATGATATCCGTGAAGATGAGAGTTCTACTGATGTCGTGTCCCATGAGATGATTGTCTTGGGTAAACAGTTGGAAGACCCCTATTCGGTAGGGAATGTCACCAAGGCGATAGCTAACCTTTATCCGACGAAGGCGAACCGCGTAGATGTGACGCCTACGGATATCTATGTGCGATTTCTTCCGGAAGATGAACAGCAGTATCAATATCTGGTGGACCAAGGGTATGATCTTATGGACCATCCTCTTGATTATCAGATAGTAAAGGATGGTGACTATTATCATGATCCTGAGGTGGATGAAGAGGGGATTACTTGGCAGTATGCTGTTCTCCCGAAGGGAACGGAATTGCCTTCCGATATCCGTCATGAGGTCTTGGACGAGTGCTTTATACCTGATGGCGGGACCAAGTCTGATGACGGAATCGATTGGGCTGAAGTGGAAAGGGAGGCATATCGCATTACCGGGAACAGTGATTTGCTGGAGCCTCTGACTAAAGGGGGAGCGACTTCTCCGGAGGGGCGTATCACCATCGTGGATGAATCGGCAAATGGTGGAAAACCTTTCGGCGTAGCCTGTGTGAAGGTGGTGTGCAATGTATTTGTGAAGTTCTCTTCCACATATACGGACCGGGACGGGTATTATAAGATAAAGAAGAGATATTCGACCAAGCCTCGTTATAGACTGCGGTTTAAAAATAAGGAAAACTTCGCCATAGGGTTTAACAAAATTTTGATTGCGGCATCTTCATCCACACTGGGGAAAGGGCCTTCGGAGGGATTGGATTATACCGTTACGGTAAATTCAGACAGAAAGTTGTGGACGAGGTGTGTCGTGAACAATGCGGCGTATGACTACATCAAGAGATGTGAGGCGGCTGATATGGATATCAAGCGTCCGCCTAAGGGGCTGAGGATATGGATATTCCAGAAATTGACCTCCAGCAGTGCCGTTATGATGAGGCAGGGCGCTTTCATAGATAACGAGTTGATACGCAAATATTTGGACTTTTATGCATCCATAATCAAATTGTTTCTGCCTGATGTGACTTTAGGAGTACAGGGGAAAACGTCATATAAGACATTGTACTCCGAGACGTGTCATGAGTTGGCTCACGCGAGTCATTTCGCCCAAGTGGGGAAGAGCTACTGGGACAAGTATATCGGATTTATCATGTCATCATACGTCACCACAGGTGGCACTACTTACGGCACCGGCAAGGAAAAGGATGCAGGATATTGTGAAGTGGGGGAGATGTGGGGTTATTTCATGCAGAATTCCATGTGGCATGACCGCTACGGAGGCAATATGCCTAATTCCGGATCTTCGTATTGGTTCCATCCGCAAATCTTCAGGTATCTGGAGGAACGCGGTATCAGCAAGTCGCAGATTTTCGCGGCGTTGCAGAAGGATGTGCATAGCCGTGCGGCATTGAAGGCGAAGCTTCTGTCGCTTTATCCTTCCAAGTCCGCGGTGATACGCCAGGTGTTTGAAAGGTATTCGGAGTAGGGGCTTTGTGGATAGATCTAAGGGGTATTGTTTGAAGGTTACATAGATAGTATTATGGAGTTATGAAACGTAAGTTGAAATATTTGATGATTCCTGTAGTCCTGCTGCTTTCTTTGCAGGCGACATCCGGGGCTCAGAATGTGTCGATTTCGACCGACTTGGTGAGTTATCTTAATTTCGCCACGATGAATGTGGAGGCATCTTATCCTATTTCCAGGTGCTGGAGTGTGAATGCGGGTGTGAGATATAATCCGTTCACGTTCGACCTCGGTGAAGGAAAGGAAGACGCGAGGAATAAACAGAAGACGTTCGCTGCCGGCGTAAGATTCTGGCCTTGGCACGTGTTCTCGGGTTGGTGGCTTGCAGGCAAATTGCAGTATCAGGAATATAATCATGGAGGGATAGTGTCTAAAAAGACAACAGAGGGAGACAGGTATGGCTTCGGTGTATCAGGAGGTTATGCGTATATGTTGGGCAAGCATCTGAACCTGGAGTTCGGTCTCGGTGTCTGGGGAGGTTTCGACAAATACGCAGTGTACTCCTGTCCCGTATGTGGTCTGACCGAGTCTTCGGGCCAGAAGTTCTTTTTCCTTCCGTCAGAGGTCTTAGTTGCGTTGAGTTATGTGTTTTAGATATAAGAAGTTACCTCATTTCCTTGTTCTCCAGGCAGTCCTCCAGCTCCTATTATCCGCCTCGAGCTGTTCTGTCTTGGAGGACAGGGATTTATGTCCCTGCACATTGGAGCTTGATTATGGTGGTTGTGGGCAGGACCGTTTGAAAGGCGGTGTGGTTACGAGGATTAATTCTACAAAAGGTGGAGAGTTCCATATTGCCGATACTGTGCGTGTCCCGTTGTGGTCTGTCCCTGTGCCCAGAACGAAACTCAGTGTTGTAACTGTCTGGCCTCCTGAGGCTTCGTCTTCAGATAAGGATGCGGTTGTCCGTATTCCAGAAGGACATGATTGTCCGGAAGTATGGATGTACTCCGAGACTATGTCCACGGATTGTGAGAACCGTTCGGTGGAGGTTTCGTTGCATAAGAACTATAGTGAACTGACTATATCAGTGAGAAATAGTTCCGGTGATGATTTTCCATACAGAATGGAATTGCGTGGCAATATTTGCGGTTATGACTTGTATGGAAATCCATTGCCCGGATTGTTCATCGCTCCCGTAGAATCATCTTCCCGCTCTTTGTCCGGTTCTGCAAAAGTGCCCCGTCAAGTGGATAACTCATTGATCCTGGACATAATATCGGAGGATGACACTCACAGGGCTTTCGCTATAGGTAACTACATAGATGCAAGCGGTTACGACTGGACGTCTCCTGACCTGAAAGATATCGAAATGGAAATAGATTATTCCCGTTCGCTCCTTTCTTTCAAGATTGGTCCATGGCAGAAGTCTGTGGAGTTCGAGGTCGTTATTTGATGATTAGGGAATCTTTTCGGTCTAGATTTCTTTTCTCATCAGTCGAGTACGTCCAGTACACTCCTTCTTCGAAAAGGAATCTATCCTCGAAAATCTTCTCCTAATCTAAGATAGGTTATTTTTTTTACGCTCACTTGTTTATTGAAAAAAAATAAGTATCTTTGTAATCCTATCCGATGCGCGGGTGGCGAAATGGTAGACGCGCTAGTTTCAGGAGCTAGTGTCAATTGCGACGTGTGAGTTCGACTCTCATCTCGCGCACAAACAAAAAATGGCTGACGAATCACATGATTTGTCAGCCATTTTTCTGTATATATCTGATTCTTTACCAGCCTTTTGCGATGTTGTCGGCAATGGCTGCCACGAGGCGGTCTCTTGCTTCCACGCTTGCCCAACCGATGTGTGGGGTAAAGTGCAATTTCTCGGGATGGTGTGTGTGGAGAAGCGGATTGTCGAAAGGAATCGGCTCATTTACAAATACATCCAGTGCGGCTCCGCCGATGATATTCTCGTCGATAATTTTTGCCAATGCTGCTTCTTCGATGATTCCGCCTCGGCCCATATTCACGATGATGGCTGTCGGTTTCATCATACGCAGTTCCTTTTCTCTTATCAGTCCGGCCGTGCGCTCATTGTATGGCGCATGGATGGAGATTACGTCTGAAGTGCGCATCAGTTCTTCCAACGGAAGGCATGGATACTTCGTGCAGTGGCCGGTTCCTGATGTCGAGTAATATACGACCTTCATTCCGAATGCTTCTGCGACTTCAGCCACGCGGCTTCCGATAGTTCCCATGCCGATGATTCCTATCTGTTTGCCGTACACTTCTATGAACGGTTTGATGACATTGGTGAACATGCCGCTTGAGGAATATCCTCCAGATTTGACGGCGTCATCGAAATAAGGGCCGTTGCCAAGTAATGACAGTATGTGCATAAATGTCTGCTGTACAACCGGTTCGGTCGAATATCCGGCGACGTTCCTTACGATGATGCCACGTTTTTCGCAAGCCTTTACGTCGATATTGTTGATACCGGTTCCCGCCTCGCATACCAGTTTTACATTTGGTGCTGCACTCAGGAGATCATCAGTAACCTTCACTTTGTTCACTATCAGCACTTCGCAGTCCTTAACTCGCTCTTTCGCCTCTTCAGGGCTGGATGTCGGCCATGCGGTAAGCTCGCCGCACGCCGCTATCGGCGACAGTGATGTCTCTCCGACTGTCGCTGCATCTAGAAATGTTATTTTCATCAAATCAATGTTTTTATTTCTATTGCAAAGATATGATTTTTTCGATAACTTGCAATTGTTACCAAGTGTGTCTCATCCATCTAAAAACGTCTTCTTATGAAATACTGCAAATCAATATCTTCCGTTATGGGTTCTGTCCTGTTATTCATAATGGTTTCCGTATTTGTGCCTATCTATGCGGATGCCCAGGATTTTGATAAACCTATTGCAGCTGACATTGATGAAATCATAACCGAGTATCCTGCAGCGCTATTCCAACTACATCTCCTACTACGGCCTCTGCACCTACTTCAACTATTTTAGATACAAATAGACCATATCCCACCTCCGGAATATGGTCTAATAAATGTTCTTGGTTTACTATAGTCTCGGACGGAGGTTATGATTTCGGCCTATTCAGCAAGCAAGTCGTAAAAATGCCCCTCTCAGCGTGGTTAATCCTGTAAAATGTGCGTAAACTCGCGGAAAGTGTAATTTTTTGGCACTTTCCGCGAGTTTACGCACATTTTTATTATATTTGTGAGGATCATAATTTGTGGCATATGCTGATAGGAAGAGAAAAAGAATGTCGTTTATTGCAAGGTGCTTTAACCGAAGAGTATTCACAATTTATAGCCGTATATGGCAGGAGGCGTGTTGGTAAGACATTTCTGATAAGGGAGGCTTTTGATTACACGTTTGGATTTCAATTCACGGGTGCGGCAAACACCTCGTCCAGGAAACAACTCGCAAGATTCCGGCGGGCACTTAAAGAACAGGGCCAGTCTGAAATTCCTGAACTTGCGAATTGGGGGGAGGCTTTTGATCAGCTAAAGATGTTTATAAATAATTTGCCCGCAGGAAAGAAAGTTGTCTTCCTCGATGAATTACCTTGGATGGATGCTCCGAGATCGGGTTTTTTGAGTGAATTGGAGTCATTCTGGAATGGTTGGGCTTCGGCCAGAAAAGATATCGTGTTCGTTGTCTGCGGAAGCAGTACTTCGTGGATGGTTAAGAAGATAATTAAGAATAAGGGAGGTTTACATAATAGGCTTAATCATAGGATTGCCCTTAAGCCTTTCAGTTTAGGGCTTTGCGAAAAACTATGTGTTTCACGAGGTTTACAATTTACGCGAAAACAGATTCTTGAAGCTTATATGGTTTTTGGCGGAGTTCCTTATTATTGGAGCCTGTTGCAGCGAGGAGCAAGCATGACTCAAGAAATTGATAGACTTATTTTTGCAGAAGATGGTGAAATGCATGACGAATTCGAGATGCTATATTCTGCACTTTTTAAGCAGCCTCAGAAATATATTAAAGTGATAGAATTATTGGCAGAAAAGCGTAAAGGACTCACAAGAATGGATATTATCGACTCTGGTGAATTTGAGGATAATGGCAGCCTTTCGATAATTCTTGAAGAACTCGAATGGTGCGGATTTATCAGAAGTTATAATACGATAGGTTATGAGGCAAAGATGAAGATATATCAGTTGATAGATCATTTCACATTATTCTACTATGATTTCGTAAAGGGCTCTAGTCATGGGGCTAATTATTGGTCTTCAATGCTTGGTACGCCCCGGTATAATACCTGGTGTGGTCTCGCTTTTGAACGAGTGTGTCTTTGGCACGTTGAGCAGATAAAAATGAAACTCGGTATTACTGGGATAGCCACTAGCGAATATGCCTGGAAATATCTTGGAGATAAAAAGAAAGGTATAAAGGGCGTTCAAATAGATCTTTTAATCGACAGAAGTGATGGCATCATTGATTTATGTGAAATTAAGGACTATAAAGATCCGTTCCATATTTCCGAGGAATATGCGCTTGAACTTGAGAGACGTCGTAATGTCTTTGTTGCTGTAACTGGAACACGAAGTGCCGTGCATACGGTAATCATTACAGCTGAAGGCCTTGTTCATAATAACCAATATGGCCAAGTTCAGAATGAAGTTACACTAGACGATTTGTTCTGTGTGTAATTCTGAAATGTGCGTAAACTCGCGGAAAGTGTAATTTTTTGGCACTTTCCGCGAGTTTACGCACATTATGCAACGCCTCATTGTCAAGCGACCCATCCATATCCCTGGACTCTCATGTCCATGAAATGATTGCACGATGGCAAACGCCAGATAGAAACTATTTTATAGTTGGATGTTGCGATTATATGTCAGACGATCTGGCGGCTGGTTCTTGAGTGGCTATAGGCTGCAACATGTTGTAACTCAGGATGTTGCAACTAATGTTAACTATCGTGATTCCTGCCAGGTTGTGCGTTTTTTTATAGGACCTGGCGGCTGGTATTTGTTGTAACACATTGATACTCAGCATTATCTTCTTTTTACCACTCGCCAGGTTGTCTGAAATATATGCTTTCTCTTACTGCGTGCACCACATTGCTCACCGAACCGGGCTAAAAAAGGTGCTGGAAGGTGTTGAAAATAGGTGTCAAACCATTCCTGACCACCCACAAACAAATAGACCATATCCCACCTCCGGAATATGGTCTAAACTATTTATAGACTTATCTCAGCAATCTCCTTGCAAGTCTAATGACTGTCATTGGCTATTCCCACTCGATGGTTGCAGGCGGTTTGGAAGAGATGTCGTAGACTACTCGGTTCACTCCCTTGACCTTGTTTATTATGCTGTCACTCACCTTGGCGAGGAAATCATAAGGGAAATGGAACCAGTCCGCTGTCATGGCGTCAGTCGAAACCACTGCGCGGATCGCTACAGGATTCTCATAAGTCCTTTCATCACCCATGACACCTACACTCTTGATAGGCAGCAGAACCACGCCGGCCTGCCAAATCGCATCGTACAGATTCGTGGCCATAACACGTGGATCCGAAGCACATGGGAATCCCATGCCGGTGCAGTCGTAATTGCGGAGACCCTTGATGAGAATGTCATCAGCCTCACGCAGAACGCGCAACTTCTCCTCAGTTACATCGCCGATGATACGGATAGCCAGAGACGGACCTGGGAACGGATGCCTGCCTACAAGCTCCTCCTTGATACCCATAGAGCGTCCTACACGGCGAACCTCATCCTTGAACAACATCCTGAGCGGCTCCACAATCTTCAGATTCATCTTCTCAGGAAGACCTCCCACGTTATGATGGGACTTGATCTTGGAAGCGATACCCGGAATACCTGCGGACTCTATCACGTCAGGATAAATGGTACCCTGTGCCAGCCACTTCGCATTCTCTATCGTATGTGCATATTTGTCGAAAGTCTCCACAAACAGACGTCCGATAATTTTTCTCTTGCCCTCAGGGTCGGTCACACCTGCGAGCGCATCCAGAAACTCCTTCGAAGCGTCAGCACCTATCACGTTGAGGCCCATATCCTTATAAGACTCCATCACATCCTCGAACTCATTCTTCCTAAGAAGACCGTTGTTCACGAAAATGCAAGTGAGATTATGGCCGATCGCCTTGTTCAGCAGCACCGCAGCCACTGTAGAATCGACTCCGCCGCTCAAACCGAGAATGACCTTGTCGTCGCCAATCTGCTTGCGCAGCTCCTCTACGGTTGTGTCAATGAAAGACGCCGGGGTCCATTCACCTTTGCATCCGCAAATTCCGAAAGCGAAGTTGGACAACATCTTAGTTCCTTCTACAGAATGGAAAACCTCAGGGTGGAACTGTACAGCGTAAGTCTGCTCATCCTTGAAATGGAAGGCAGCATTGACAACATCATCAGTCGAAGCGATAACTTCGGTGCCGGCAGGCAATTCCGAAATGGTGTCACCATGTGACATCCATACTTGAGACTTCAGGGAGACACCCTTCAAAAGCGGTGAATCCGGGTTGACGACATTCAGCGTGGCTCTTCCGTACTCGCGGGCTAATGAACCATCCACTTTGCCTCCGAACTTGGCTGCAAGATACTGGGCGCCATAGCAAATTCCCAAAAGCGGAAGCTTTCCCTTTATCCCGTCGAGATCGATCTGAGGGGCATTTGCATCCCTTACAGAGCACGGGCTTCCTGAAATGATTACACCCTTTATCGCCGGATCAGGATTCGGCATTTTGTTGTAAGGGTAGATTTCACAGTAGACATTCAGTTCCCTGAGTCGGCGACCGATAAGCTGAGTCACCTGGGAACCTGCATCGAGAATGATGATTTTTTCAGTCATTGGTGGTAATTGAAAATTTTTCTAGTGCAAAATTAATATAAAAAGTTCATTAATACAGAAGAAATGCGTAATTTTGCACTTCTGTATTGGACAGAAGGCAGAAAAAAGTTTTATAGATCTATGGACGTTAGGAACATTGCGATTATCGCACATGTCGACCACGGCAAGACAACACTCGTGGACCGTATGATTTATCAGGCTAATCTCGTTAGAAAACCTGAAGATCTCGGTGAATTGATTCTCGACAACAATGACATTGAAAGAGAAAGAGGTATCACTATCCTTGCAAAGAACGTATCAGTCGTTTACAAAGGCGTAAAAATCAACATTATAGATACTCCGGGACATAGTGATTTCGGCGGTGAGGTCGAAAGAGTCCTGAATATGGCAGATGGCGTATTGCTGCTGGTAGACGCATTCGAAGGCTGTATGCCTCAGACAAGATTCGTGCTTCAGAAAGCCCTCAGCATGGGCAAGAAACCTATAGTTGTCGTGAATAAGGTGGATAAGCCGAATTGCCGTCCGGATGAGGTCCAGGAAGAGGTCTTCGACCTGATGTTCTCGCTCAATGCTACTGAGGACCAGCTGGATTTCCGTACTGTTTTCGGAAGTGCAAAACAGGGATGGATGTCTCTTGACTGGAAGAAACCTACAGATAACATTACTCCGCTTCTGGATACTATATTGGAAGTTATTCCGGCTCCTAAGCAGAATGAAGGAACCCCTCAGATGCTCATATCATCACTCGAATACTCTCCTTACGTAGGGCGAATCGCTGTGGGTAGAGTGACCAGAGGTATCCTTAAGACAGGAATGAATGTCAGCCTGTGCAAGAGATATGACAGAATAGAGAAGTCTAAGATCAAGCAGCTTCTTATATTTGACGGACTTGGAAAGAAAGAGGTTCCTGAGGTACAGTGCGGTGACATCTGTGCTGTGGTAGGAATCGACGGATTCGAAATAGGTGATACCATCGCGGATTTCGAGAATCCTGAGGCTCTTCCTCCGATCGCCATCGATGAGCCTACCATGAGTATGCTCTTCACTATCAACAATTCACCATTCTTCGGAAAGGATGGCAAGTTCGTCACTTCAAGACATATAAAGGACCGTCTGGACAAGGAATTGGAAAAGAACCTTGCCCTTCGCGTGAAACCTGGTCTGAATGCTGATTCATTCGTCGTATTCGGACGTGGTGTCCTCCATCTCTCAGTATTGATCGAAGAGATGAGAAGAGAGGGCTTCGAACTTCAGGTAGGTCAGCCCAAGGTGCTCGACAAGACTATCAACGGACAGAGATGCGAGCCTATCGAGGAACTCAGCATCGAGGTGCCTGAGCAGTTCGTAGGAGCAGCCATCGAAATCTCCACCAGAAGAAAAGCTGCCCTCATCCACATGGAACCTAGGGGAGACAGGACGCTTCTCGAATTCGAAATCCCTACCAGAGGCCTGATGGGACTCAGAAGTAACCTTCTTACAGCATCTCAGGGTGAAGCAGTTGTGGCTCATAGATTTAAGGATTATCAGCCATATAAGGGCGATATCGAACACAGAACCAATGGTTCTCTCGTTTCCCTCGAAACAGGTGAGGCTATCGCATACTCCATGAACAAACTCCTCGACAGAGGCAAGTTCTTCGTGGATCCGGGTGAAGAAATTTACGCTGGAGAGGTTGTGGGAGAGCACACTAGGGACAGAGACCTGAATGTGAATATCTGCAAGACCAAGAAGCTCACCAACGTGCGTGCGGCAGGAAGTGATGAGAAGATTGTCCTCCCTCCGGCCATCAAGATGTCCCTCGAAGAAATGCTTGAGTATATCAATGAAGATGAACTTGTTGAGGTAACACCTAATCATCTCAGAATCCGCAAGATTCTCCTCGATCCGATCGAGAGGAAAAGAAAAAGCGGTGAGACTGATTGATATTCCAAAAGTTTTTCTTACCTTTGCATCCCCTAATCTGTTTGCAGGAATATGACAGAAGAATTTATCATACCTTTGAATGGATTGAAACCAGGAAAAAAGAGTTCCTCCTGGCATGTCGGTACAGATTTATTCCGGGATTTCGGAAATACTGACATATTGGATGCGGACTTGACTGCTGAGGTCTCTGTGGAAAAGTCCGGGAGTTACATCGGCATCGATTGTGACATGGAAGGAACACTCACAGTCCCTTGTGACAGGTGTCTGGAAGATTTGACACTTCCGGTATCATCTGAAATCAGGTTGAGTGTGAAGTTCGGTCCTGAACCGGTTTCAGATGACGAAGTGGTGGTGACTGACGAAAGAGAAGTCATTTATCTTCCGGAGGACAGTGCTGAACTGGACATGAGTCAGGTGATTTATGATTACGCATGTTTAGCTCTTCCGATGCAGAGAGTCCATGGAGAAGGGGCTTGTAATCCTGACGCTGTCAAGTATTTGACAGGAACTGGAGTTGAAGTGAAAAACGAGGAAGCGCAGGCTTCAGACAGCAATCCTTTTGCAGTGCTCAAAGGGTTGATGGACAATAAGTAGAGCACAGGAGTGAATAAATTTTAAAAGTAATATAACAATGGCACATCCGAAACACAAACTTTCAAAGCAAAGAAGGGACAAGAGAAGAACACACGACTTCGCAGCTGTTCCTACTCTCGCAACTTGCCCTAATTGCGGTGCTACAGTAATGTATCACAGAGTATGTCCTGAGTGTGGCTTCTACAGAGGCCGTCAGATTATTGAGAAGAAGGTAGCTGAATAAGCCACCTTTACTCATAATGGCCCTGTAGTTCAACGGATAGAACGGAAGTTTCCTAAACTTTAAATACAGGTTCGATTCCTGTCGGGGCTACCCGGAGGAGTGACTAAATTCAGTTTTAGTCACTCCTCTTGTCGTTTTGGGATGAAAAAATATGTGTTTCCTCTCGAAAGTCCGCAAAAAAACTATTAAATTAGCGTGATTAAGTAAGAAACACATAATTTCTCTATTCATGAATCGAAAAGACTTTCTCAAGAGTCTCGGCGTACTGACAGCCGGGGCCACAATCCTCGGACCTGGGGAAACAGTCAAGGCAGCAGACAAAGCTTTGGGCGTATCTGCCGGCAGTTCAGCGACTACAGATGTGGAAGTGGATTTCCCTGTCAAGGGATTGAAAGCAAATGTCAAGAATGGTCCTGTAAAGGTTATCATCATCGGAGCCGGCAACAGGGGACGTACTTATTCCAATTACGCGAAGAAATATCCTGAGTGCATGCAGATTGTCGGCGTGTCCGATATCCGCGAATCGAGAAAGAATGCTACAGGAGACAAGTTCAATGTGCCTGAGGAGCATCGTTTCGGTGACTGGAGTGAAGTCTTTACCGTTCCTAAATTCGCTGACGCAGTAGTCATCGCGACACCTGATGATACCCACTATGGACCATGTATGAAGGCTCTTGAGTGGGGATATGATGTCCTTCTTGAGAAACCTGTGGCCCAGAGTGAAAAAGAGTGTACAGATATCGCCAAGCAGGCTCACAAATACGGACACATCGTAGCAGTCTGCCATGTGCTCCGCTATAGCCCATATTTCAGGGCGATGTATCAGGCCATCCATACCGGAATGATCGGCAAACTCATCAGTATCCAGCACATGGAGCCTATCGAGTGCCGTCACATGGCACATTCTTATGTAAGAGGAAACTGGAGAGATTCCAAGGAAACTACCCCTATCATCCTCGCGAAGAGCTGCCACGACCTGGACATCCTCCGTTGGTTCGTAGGCAAACATTGCAAGACCATTGTCGCTGACGGTTCATTGACCTGGTTCAAGCCGGAGAATGCACCTGCGGGTGCTCCGATGCGTTGTACCGACGGCTGTCCTCATGAGAGCACATGTCCGTTCTCAGCCATCGACATTTACGTGAAGAGAAAAGCACATCTTGGCGTGTTCGACCTGAAAAATAATAAGGATGAAGCTGAAATTATGCGCAAGATTTCCGATCCGAACAATGTTTGGGGACGTTGCGTATACCATTGCGACAATAACCAGCCGGATCATTTCGTAAGTGAAATGGTATTCGAAGACGGAACTACAGCAGCCTTCTCCATGGAAGCATTTACACCTTATGGAGGCCGCAGGACACGTGTCATGGGTACTACAGGATACATCGAGGGCGACGGTTCTACTTTCACTCTCTATGAATTCCGCAGCAACAGGAAGATCGTGTGGGACAAGAAGATGGCCGACATCCCTGAGTACAAAGGCTCAGGACACGGCGGCGGAGATATGGCGCTGGTATGTGATTTCGTGGAGGCCGTTTCTTGGCAGGATGGAAGCAAGCTGACAAGCGATATAGACGCATCCATCGAGAGCCATGTGATGGGATTCCGCGCAGAAAAGAGCCGTCTTTCCCACAAGAAGGTCGAGGTCAATGTAAAATAATCCTGTCAACTTGCGAAACAAGAGCTAGATGACCGTGATGCTGACAGTGATACTGTCACCATGATTATCCGTTACAGTTATAGAGTGCTTTCCTTTAGCGGGGAGCACTCTTTTTTGGTGTATAAACCTCGTCTCGCCGATATATTCCCGGTCCAGATGCCAATAAACCGTAGCGTTCCTGTCATGGTGGGCAAGATTCAGGACCATTTCCCCGAGAGACCCGTCCAGCTGTTTCGGCAGAGAAATCACGCTTCCGTTTTCAGGATAAATAAACTCCATAGGGGAATCAGAAAATCCCGACGATTCAGTCTTTCCGTATCCTGCAAAAGCCTCATATTCAGGATGTTTTCTCCTATAGAACCATTCCATGGCAGGTGTCAGCCTGAACACATCCTCTCCATTTTCCCGATAATGATAAGGACAAATCCTGCTGTGCAGAGCAGCCTCAGGAAGTGTAACCGTGTCTTTTTCAGTACAATAAGGCCCTGCCAAGAACCCTGATTTTTTACAGACCTCAGCTCGGACTCCATCTTCCGCCTCAGGAAACCACTCCGCAGAACTACTCGGCAACATGTTGAAAATCTCGAACATTACAGGTCCGGCAGTCCTCGCTCCGACAAGCCCCTGAGCACCTGCTCCCGATGCATTGCCAGCCCAAACGCCCACCGCATAAGAAGGTGTGACACCGACCGCCCAGGCATCCCTGTAACCGTAACTTGTGCCGGTCTTCCAGGCTACCTTCTTCACGGAACGTATTAAGTGCCAATCGATTTCATCCGGACGATTTACATCTTTCAGTGCATCGAGCGTATAATATAAAGCTGTGGCATCACCCTCGCCATGAACGCACGCCCTCGCCATAGCCGCATAAGCAGCCGTCACCTCATCCAGCCTGCACTCTCCGCCTCCGAGAATCAGTGAAAGCCCATAATCATCCGCACTGCGACGGAATGTCGTAAGCCCACGTTCCTTCAGACCGTCCAGAAATCTCGCCACCCCATAATCCTTCAGAATATGCACACAAGGCACGTTCAGTGACCTGGTCAATGCATCTGCAGCAGGGACGGCGCCTTCATATTCCCTGTTGTAATTCTGTGGAGCAAAGCCATTTATATTCACAGGCGTATCGGCCACGAGCGAATAGGGGAGGATGATTCCGTCAGAAAGAGCGTCGCAATAGAGAAACGGCTTGAGAATGCTTCCCGAACTGCGCGGCGACCTGGCCACATTCACATTGACCCCACCCCTTTTCCTTTCGGGACCCGCATTTCCGCAATAGGCGAGTACCCGACCGGACTCGACCTCCATCACCACCGCCGCCATGTCCTGAATCCCCTCCAACGCGAGTTCGCCGCTCCTTCGCTGCAGAATTTCTTCCAGCTTCCGCTGAAGGTTCAGGTCAATGCTGGTGTGTATGGTTTTGCCCGCGGTCTTGTCTCCAGCCTTCGCCGCGTCCCCGTTTATGGAGAGGATGACGTTGAAATTCAATCCGTTGCGATATTGGTTGTTGGCCAGGTCATCAGTAAGTTGTGATGAATAAGACGGGAGTGACTCCGGTTTGTCAGGCAGAGGTTCCTCACACGCATCCATATACTCGTTCTGACTGATATGCCCGCGTTTCAACAGTTTGGACAGCAGTCTGTTGCGCTTCGCCCTGAGCCTGTCGCGGTTCTTTTCCACCCTGATATTCGACGGAGAGTTGGGCAGTACCGCCAACGTGGCCGCCTCACTCCATGACAGCTCATCGGCAGGTCTGCCGAAATATCTCCATGCTGCCGCATCCAGTCCGATGACGTTTCCTCCGAACGGGGCGTTTCCTGCATAGAGGTGTAGAACTTCATCTTTCGAATATCTCAGTTCTAGCCTTGTGGCCAAAATCGCCTCGACCAATTTCTGCTTTAATGAACGCTCCTTGTTTCTGGACATGCGGATGACCTGCATCGAAATAGTGCTTCCTCCACTTACTATGTGTCCGGCTTTAATGTTGGAAATCAATGCGTTGCAAATGGATACCGGATTTACTCCAGGATGCCATCTGAACCAGCGGTCTTCGAACTCTATAAGGGCAGTGTAATATTTTTCCCGTCCGGCATCATCCTTTTCCATACGGAATCTCCACTGTCCGTCTTTGGCGATTCTTGCGCCCAAAAGTTCTCCGTTGCAATCGGTTACGACCGTGGAGTATTCCGCATCCGGAAACAGATTACGTGGAAGGCAGAACAAATACCATAGCAGAAGTGCCGACGACAATGCTATCGCCAGCGCCTGCCATTTTTTTATTCTTCTTTTCCCCATAATCGTTCATTTGTATGCGAAATACAAAAATATAAAAAGTAAATGATTTTTATTCTGTCGAAGTATGTCGTAACTTTGTTATTTAATTGTTTAACATAACCACGTTTTTGATGATGAAAAAAGGAAAAACACTTCTTGTCGTATTGCTCATGCTCATTTCAGTAGTGGCATCGGCCTCTGTGAAAATAGTACCTGAACCGGTAGAAATTCACGAATACTCCGGCAAGTTCACCCTCCCTTCTGAAGTTACCATTTCTGATTTCCGTGACGGAAAGATGGTGGACACATATATCGAACTCTCTTCGAAAATCCTTAAGACTAAAGGTGTTGCACTTAAAAAAGGTGGAAGAAATTCTACAGTGAAACTTTCCATTTCCAAGAAGATTAAAGGCGAGGGTGAATATATTATAGAGGTAGGAAAACGTGATATCAGGATCCAGGCTGCGGACGAAGATGCCCTCTGGTGTGGTCTACAGACATTGACCCAACTACTTTCCCAGGGCGTTGACCGTCAGATGGTTATTAGGGATGAGCCGCGCTTCGGCTATCGTGGTGCGATGCTGGATTGCTGCCGTCATTTCTTTTCAGTGGAGGATGTGAAGTCCTTCATCGACATGATGGCTGTGCATAAGTTGAACAGATTCCACTGGCATCTGACTGAGGATCAGGGCTGGAGAATCGAAATTAAGAAGTATCCTCGCTTGACTGAAATCGGTTCTGTCAGAGAAAGTACATACATGACGAACTATTCCGGCGAACAATGTGATTCTTTTGTAGACAAGCCTTATGGCGGATTCTATACACAGGATGATATCAGGGAAATTGTGAAGTATGCCCAGGACAGGCATATCGTTACGATTCCTGAGATAGAGATTCCGGGACATAGTGTCGCAGCTCTGGCCAGCTATCCGTGGCTCGGCTGTACCGGCGGGCCATATAAGGTACGTGTAAAGTGGGGCATTTCTGAAGATGTCATGTGTATCGGAAAAGAAACCACTTGGCAGTTCATAAGGGATGTACTGGATGAGGTCTGCCAGCTTTTCCCTGGAGAACTTATCCACATCGGAGGTGATGAAACTCCTCGTAAGAAATGGTCGGAATGTCCGGATTGTCAGGCTCTTATGAAAAAGGAAGGCATGACGGAAGAAGCGCAATTGCAGAGCTGGATCACCACTAAAGTAGAAAATTACCTTGAGACCAAGGGCAAACGTATCATCGGTTGGGACGAGGTCCTCGAAGGCGGCGTTTCCACAAAATGTGTGGTTATGTCATGGCTGAAAGGCAGTGTAGGCGGCCAGAAAGCGGCAGGCTTGGGCAACGATGTCATCATGACTGACAAGTATCATTGCTATTTCGACTGCTATCAGACCGATACCAGAGAGGGAGAACTATTTGCACATAAGCGCAACATCCCTTTGGAGAAAGTATGGAGCTATAACCCTATCGGAGGAATGGATGATGCCAGTGCATCGCACGTGCTTGGTGTCCAGTGCAATACATGGACCGAGCATATCTCTTCCATGGATAGGGTATATTTCATGAATCTGCCGCGGATGGCTGCACTTGCCGAAGTGGCTTGGTCTACCCCGGCAAGTCTTTCTGGTTATCAGGACTTTCTTCAGCGTCTCCAGTCCTCACTGATACCGATTTATCAGGCAGCAGGTTGGAACTTTGCGGAGTTCTACAAGAAAGACATCAAGTAACCGTTACAGCACTATCTGGTCACTTCAGCATAACCTGAGGCGGTGCATGCTGAAACAGATGGGTTGTACATAGCCTCGCAAGTCACGGACGGCAGTATGAATTTACCTTCGTATGCCGCCCGTAATTTTATTCTGAACTCCTTGCTCTCTCCGCGAGGAAGGCTGAAATAGAATATGTTACGGTCGTCGCGGATATCCAGGTAGTCATATTTTCCGGATGAAGGGACATCCTGTCCGGTCATTCTTTCATTCATGATTTCCCATCCCGACGGAATCATTTCCGTAAGCGCCAAGTTCCACACATCGTCCATCTGGTTCAGATTCGTGACTTTTATGGAAGCGGTGAATGATGTTCCCTGGCGTATCGATGCAGGTGATATCGTAGAACCGTCAGCTCCCAAATATCTGACATCCAATTTTATACCTGACGACTTCGCGTTCACGACAGCCCCCGGAGCATTCTGCGAAACAGTTATAAACTGCAGATAAACTGGACCAGAAGCATTATTCTTCACTTCCACTGTCCCGGCAGTTGTCTCCAGATCCGCTTTGACCTGTTTTTCACCGGAAATGCTGCGCGCTCCTGTCACACCATCATTGACCTGGATCGAAACAGCTCCGGCATCGGCATCCTTCGACAGCAGACTCATGGCCTTGGACATGAACATGGACTCTTGGGTGGACATCGACCATGGCTTCAGCCCCTCATTTTCATTCTGGCCCATCATCACGGCGTAAGCGAATGCGCCCTGAAGATTTCCCGAACGTACGAAAGTTTCCAATGCTATTGCCTTGTCTCTCAGGCCGGTACCATAGGTTCTCGGGCTTGTCATACCGACTTCTTCGCCGGTCTGAGCCTCCGCCATCGCAGTCGCCGTCGACTTCTTGCCGCAAAGCGCATAAGCCGATCCGAGCATCATTGTCGCCTGCCATGACAGGTTGCCGCTTTCTTTCATTCTGTTCATCGCCGCCTCGTCTGCGTTTCGGGCCAATGCCATTGTGTATAGTCTGTAGGCCTGGGTCAAGTCGCTGAGTTCGTATACTTTAGCCGTGCGGTAATTTCGTACGCACTGTTTCTGGTAACTCAGCCAGTTCTTGATGACACCGGAGTTGACATCGAAACCTTCCGCCTTTGCCTGGACCAGAAGTTCTCCTGCCATCGAAGTTACCCATTCGTCAGTATGTGTGTCGCCTGGCCAATATGAGAATCCGCCGTTGGACAACTGTCTGGAATACAGCGATGTGAGTATCTCAGGAAGCATCTTCTTCGCCTCAGCGGCATTGGCCTCGGACAGCATCGGCATCGAGTATAATATGGTCAGCCCTTTGGCGGACAGCTGCTCGGTACAGGTGTACTGGTAATTCTTCATGTAACTGAACAGGGAGTTCCAACCGATTGACGGATAAGTACTTGCTTCCAACCATGCGCAGTTTCCGTCTTCCGTCTTGAACGGATGGAAGCGGAACGTTCTGCTTTCGTTTCTGCTCAGCAGTACGCTTTCCGCTGATGTGATTCTCGGGGCACGGTTAAGTATCTCTATATTGAGAGTTTCAGTCATTTTATGTCCGCCGCTTTCGGCAAATACCGTGACTTTGGCCATGCCGCCTTTGTCTGAAGATTTCAGAGCGAAACGTGCCATTTTGTCGCCTTTCTTTTCGAAAGTCAAAGTCTCGGATGCGGCGCCGTCTATGGTCAATGCTCCTTCGCAACGTACTGATACATTGACCTTACCGATTCCTTCTTCCATCACGAAGACATTGACAGGAAGCGTGAAATTCTCTCCGCAGCCGGCGAAGCGAGGCAAGGTCGGGAGGATCATCACAGGGGAGGTGACAGGTACGGTCTTAGATGCGTTCCCGTAGGAGTTGTCACTTCCGGCGACTACCATCACCCTCACGCTGCCGACATACATCGGAAGTTTTATCTTGTGCGTCTGTGAGCCGGAATTCAGTGTGAATGGTCCGAGGAATTTCACTACAGGGTTAAACCTGTTCTCTTTACGCGCGCCTTTTACCAGTCCTTCGTCACCGCCGATGCTGAGCATGGCTGACAATGCGCCTCCGGATGAACCGAATATTTCATCGTAACCGTCCCACGTGCGGACACTTAGCGCTTCTCTGCGGAACATGAAGTTCCATGGGTCCGGGGTCCTGAATGCCGTGAGGTCCAGCAGGCCTTCGTCCACAATCGCCAACGTATATGTCATCTTTTTGCGGTTTTTCTCGCTGACAGTTATCGTGAACGTCTCTTCCGGATGAAGTTTGTCAGGCATGGAAATGACCGGTTCCAAGTGGGAATCAGGGTTTTCCACCATGATAGGCTGCACGCCGTACATCCTGAGCGGCAAGTCGTTAGCTGAATTTGCATAAGGCTGGACGAGGGTTATGTGCACATAGAAGTTCGGTGCCATGTCACCGCTGATTTTTATCTTGTATGGGGTCTCGCCGTTTACTCGTACCCATTCGCTCTTCATCACTCTGCCGCCCTTTTCGATGGAAACGAGGGCGCGTCCGCCTTCTGCTGCAGGGATATAAACGGTAGCAGTTTCGCCAGCCTTGTATGACTTCATGTCAGTCGAGAAGCTCAGCATGGCCGGAGCGCTCGGGTCGTTCCTGTCAGCACGTCCGCGGTATGACGGCATGTCAGCGTAGACGATGCCGCCTGATGCATGTCCGCTGTCGAGATCTTTTACGTATATGAGATATCTTCCCCAATCTTCATCATTGACACTGAACGAGATAGACATCTTACCCTTGCCGGAAACGAAGGTTCCGGAACTCTCGGCGCTCGCGGCGGAGGCGTTGATATATGAGTCCAGCGGTTCTTTGCGCGACTCCCACCACCAGCTCCATTTCAGCTTGAAAATTCTCCATTCGAGCCTGTGCCCCGCGACCGTCCTGCCTTCGGAATCGACCAGTGCCACCGGAATGTCGTGAGTCTTGCCTGTCTCCATAAAGCCTTCGCCCTCAGGAAGTTGCACCCCAACGTATGCGCTGAAAGGGGAGTATGGCAGGGTCAATGCCGTATAGCTCTCGTCTCCTCCGTTTTCCATTACGGTGCCGAGAACGTTGGCTGAAAGCATGCCCGGTGCCTGTGGAACCTTAGGTAAAGTAACTGTGGCAGAGGTCTTTCCGTTGCCGTCCAGGCGTTTTTCGAAAAGCGTAGTCGAGAATGTTTCGAAACTGCTTGCCGGTTCTCTGAATATGTAACCTTCATATCCCTTGAAACTTGGTTTGCCTGGCTTGAGTGTCAGTTCCACTTTGGATTGCAGACCTGAGGCAGCCATGCCGGTCAGCCATGTCGAGGAGACGTTGACATTAGCCTGGGATCCTCCGCGGAGAGTGTTCTGACTGAAATTTACATTCACTTTCAGTCTGTTAGGCATGATGCTTTCTATTCTCAATGCCTTATGGAATGCCGCTCCGCCGACTTTTACGTATGCGTTCCAGAGTCCTGTCGGGCTGTCAGGTGCGGTAGGGATTTCGAAAGAGTAGAATCCGTTGGTCGCCTTGTAGCAGGTCTTCCGCATAAAGAACTGACCTTGAGGCGTATAGACGTCTATAGAAGCAGGGTGGCTGTCAGGAATCTTCTCGTCGCTGTGAAGGATCATCGTAAGGTGAAGTGTGTCACCTGGTCTCCAGACCCCGCGTTCTCCATAAACGTAAGCTTTCAGGCCTTTCTGAAGTGTCTCGCCGCCGGTATCGAATCTGCTCAGCGATTTTTCGTTTCCGTCGTTTACTTTCAGATATGCTTCCGATCCGGCCTTTTTTGCATTGACAATGAACGGCTTACCCTTCAGCTTGACTTCTGTCATGCCGTCACTCTGGCTCTTGGCCTCACCGATTTTCTGCAGCTGATAGTTGTAGACTGTTATCTCTGCGCCGGATACCGGTTCTGCAGAGTTTATGTCACTCACGCCTGCCCAAAGCGAACTGCCGTCTCCGTATTTCGCTGTCAATGCGAGTGCGGATGTCATGAAGTTTCGAGCCGGGAAGTTGTAATCCATGTAATATGAAGGAGTTAGAGGGTTGTCTCTGTCCTGCCATCTGTATTTGCTCCAGTCGTAGTTGCCGTCATAGTAATACGGGTTAGGCTCGTCCCAGACCGCATTTTCCTCCTCTGTCAGCCCACCTTCGCCGGTCCTTATGAGTTCTCCGGTTTTGTCAATGCTGCCGTTTCTCAGATAGTATTCTTGCTTGAAAGACAGCCTCATACGATAGATTGCGCAGGGGTCTTTCTTGAACAGTCCCTTTACGCCTACTGTGAAGATATTAGGTTTGGAAAGGTCCTTGGCCGGGTCGTTGTCGAGCCTCATGGTGGTCTTGTATATCATCCTTCCGGCTCTTCTGATTCCCGAACCGCCTTGCATATCGTTTTCCTGCAGGAATGACAGAATATTGTTCGGGTAAATCTTTATTATGCTGATATCTACGGCTTTAAGATTCTCCGCGACGAACGGGATTATCGGGTTTTCCATGTCCGGCAAAATGTTTCCCTCTTCTGCGAATCTGACTTCCGGCTTAGGAATACCGGTGCGGAATGTCTGTATCCAGTTGTCGCCCAGGCTCTTGCCGTCGATATCCCTCAAGTATTGACTGATTTCCAGGGTCAATGCCTCTCTTTCCTGGTTGCCGTACCAGATGCTGAGCACGTTGTCAGATATGGCAGTTCGTACATTGTCATCTGTACCGTCCACTGTCACAAGGCCTTTCGTGCTTATTCCCTTGTGAAGCGGCTCTGAAAAAATCACGTCGATGCGGTTGTCCGCGAGGTTTTGTCTGGAGTCGGTGACGGTGAAAACGCCTTCCGCCGGAATCCTGATATGCAGGTCTTCGCATTTCGCAAATCCCGTGTTCCCCGGCTTGAAGCTGATATCCAGTCCTTCCTCCGCCTGTCCGCGTTTCAGTCCTGTCGCTGTGAAGGTCAATGTATTCCTGTCTGTTTCCTGAACATCGAAAGTTCCGCCTTCGCCGCTCCATTTAAAATCTATGAGTGATGCCGGATTGTCTATGTCAATGCCTTCACTCAGGGTTAATTTTCCTGTCACGACGGCATTGACCCTATCCGTAGCGGAAATCCTGATCCCGCCGGACTCGAGGCGGGCTTCCTTGGGCGCGGTCCTGAAACTGAACTCGAATTCTTTGTGCGACTTGTCAGTCTCGACGATATTTCCGAGCAGGAATCGGCAGGTGTAGGTTTTTCCGGCCTTCAGGGATCCTTTTTCGGGGATGAATTCGATTCTACGGGAATTTGCACACTGTGCGGAACCTTCGATGGAAGGGGAGAACCTGAATAGTTTGGTCAGGGCTTTATTTATTTCTGTTTCAGTGCCTTGCAAGTCGTTGACCGGGGACTCCAATTCGATTATGATATGGTCGTCACCGGAGAGGACCCCGCCTGTGTAACCGCTGATATATTCTGCAAAACTGCTGTCAGGGACTGCAGGGGTATTCGTACAACCGTTTATGGTCCATGCTGAGATCGCGATTATGGCGAACCGGCGCCAGATTTTTTTAGTGTCCATGGCATGAAGATTTTTGTCATATTTGACCAATATAGTAATTATTATATAAATAGGTATCGGTTCCGGGGAGAAATTTTTATGACGGCGGCTGTTTCTTCGGCATTGACATAACGCTGACAAATTGTCATGATGGGAGCGAGTGGCACGGCAGTTGATTCTAAGGGAGTGGCTTTCGGATGAAAGTCGGCATTGAGTAAAAACATTAAAATTATAAAATCATGATTAGACCATTAGCAGATAGAGTTGTTCTCGAGCCTAAAGAGGCTGAGACAAAGACAGCTTCAGGACTTTATATTCCTGATACAGCTAAGGAGAAACCTCAGCAGGGTAAGGTTGTAGCTTGTGGACCTGGCAAGAAGGATGAGCCGATGGAAGTTAAAGTCGGTGACGAGGTTCTTTATGGCAAGTATGCCGGAACTGAGGTGACTGTAGAGGATAAGAAATATCTTATCGTCCGTCAGTCAGATATTATGGCGATATTATAATCATAGGAGGACATTATTATGGCTAAAGATATTAAATTCGATGTTGAGGTTCGCGCTAAAATGAAACAGGGCGCTGACGCTCTCGCAGATGCAGTTAAGGTTACACTTGGACCTAAAGGTCGTAACGTCGTTATCGACAAGAAGTTCGGTGCTCCTCAGGTAACTAAGGACGGTGTTACTGTCGCTAAGGAAATCGAGTTGAAAGACAGATTCGCCAATATGGGTGCACAGATGGTCAAGGAAGTCGCTTCCAAGACTAACGAGCAGGCCGGTGACGGTACTACCACAGCTACTGTTCTCGCTCAGGCTATTATCAATGTCGGTTTGAAGAACGTTACTGCAGGTGCAAGTCCTCTGGATTTGAAGAAGGGTATTGACAAGGCAGTCGCTGCTGTTGTTGCTGAGCTCAAGGCTCACAGCCATGAAGTCGGTGACGATTACTCTAAGGTAGAGCAGGTAGGTACAGTATCAGCCAACAACGATGCTACTATCGGTAAACTTATCGCAGACGCTATGTCTAAAGTAAAGAAAGATGGTGTCATCACTGTAGAAGAGGCTAAGGGTACCGCGACTGAGGTTAAGGTCGTAGAGGGTATGCAGTTCGACAGAGGTTATATCTCTCCTTACTTTATGACTAATTCTGACAAGATGGAAGCTAGCCTCGACAGCCCATATGTTCTTATTACGGACAAGAAGATTTCTACTATGAAGGATCTTCTTCCTATCCTCGAGCCTATCGCAAGGGATGGCAAGTCACTCCTTATTATCGCTGAGGATGTTGATGGAGAGGCACTTACAACATTGGTTGTGAACAGACTCCGTGGAACTATCAAGGTTGCTGCCGTAAAGGCTCCAGGATTCGGCGACCGTCGTAAGGAGATGCTTCAGGATATTGCTACTCTTACTGGTGCTACTTTGGTTTCAGAGGAAAGAGGATTTACTCTTGAGAACACAACTCCTGAGATGCTCGGTAAAGCAGAGAAGGTTACCATCACAAAGGAGAACACCACTATCGTAGGCGGTGCAGGTAACAAAGAGGATATCGCAGAGCGTGTAGAGCTTATCAGAAAGCAGATTTCTACTTCTACTTCTGATTACGATAAGGAGAAACTTCAGGAGCGTCTCGGAAAACTCGCCGGCGGTGTAGCTGTACTTTATGTAGGTGCTACTACTGAGGTAGAGATGAAAGAGAAGAAGGACCGCGTCGAGGATGCATTGAACGCAACTCGTGCTGCAGTGGAGGAAGGTTATCTTCCTGGTGGCGGTGTAGCTTACATCCGTGCTGCAGAGGTTCTGAAGAATCTCAAGGGTGACAACGAGGATCAGACCACTGGTATTCACATCGTGGCTCGTGCTATCGAGGAGCCTCTCCGTCAGATTGCAAGGAATGCAGACGTTGACGGCAGCGTGATTATCCAGAAGATTCGTGAGGGTAAAGATGATTTCGGTTACAATGCACGTACCGGTGAGTATGTGAACATGTTCGAGGCCGGTGTCATCGACCCTACAAAGGTAAGCCGTGTGGCTCTCGAGAACGCTGCATCTGTAGCAGGTATGTTCTTGACTACCGAGTGCGGTATCGTAGACATCCCGGAACCGGCTCCAGCTGCTCCTGCAATGCCTGAAGGCGGAATGATGTAATTTTTCGCAAAATATAAATTTAAGCCCCGGAACGCTGTAATGGCTGTTCCGGGGCTTTGTCGTTTTGCGAAGCATTCGATAACGGCAAAACTAATTTATGTCCTGCTCCGCACCCACGGAGCGGGATTTTTTTTATTTGAAATCCGAAACCGGTTTTATATATTTGTATTCTTGTGGAAACTAATAACATATTGACTTAGACATATGACTTACGACTATTGCTGCTCCCGGGACGGACACGGACTTGAGATTCCGGGATTCTCCGCGGTATTCATACAGACTTTCAGCATAAAGCAGGAAAGACAGTTTTTTCTTCCGAAGGAATATGACAAACATCTTCCGGGCGATGAAGATTATGTTTTCCATAAAGAGAAATTCGTCTATGAAGAAAAAGCAGATGCATTGACCATCCCGATCGTGCCGATGGGGCGGAGCATCGAGAAACAGATATTTGTCCTGCGCAACGAAGGCCCGTCTCCTGACGAGAAAAATGTCAGGAGGTTTTCACTGCGAGGATTTGACTTCGAGATGCCGATCGAGCCTGAGGAAGATGAAATCGAGCCGCGTCTGCTCAGGTGTCATGTCAATGTGGAGATGTCATTGTTCTTCGGCAATACCGTGTCCTTCACTTACCGTTTTCTTTTTAACGGACATTCCGGAACATTGTCCGCGCCTGTCGGCATTGACCATATAATAGCATTGCTCTCGACCTGGCTGGGGGCGGAATATTGGAGCCGCGATGAATCGGAAGCTTGCGGGGACGGCGAGTCTCGCACGAACATTAATCTCGTGGGCGATTTCAGGGTGGACAATATCTTTTTCAGCGAATCAGGCGAGCCTCTGGAAGTCGGCGAGACTTTACCGATGAGCAGTAGCGAACGCGGTTTCGGGAAAGTGGCAGTCAGATATAAGCGCTTCATTTACCGATGCTGCACCAAGTTCAGCAAAGCATTGAGCGGCGAGGAGAAGGCTATGTACCGCAAACGCATGAAAATCATGCCGATAACTATGGTCAATGATTCCCGTTATGCGATGGTGGACTTGTGGGAGGACATCCGTCATCCGCTTACCGACGGTACGGATTTGTTCAGCAATGACAGATCGGACAGGTTGACCGAAGCGCAGATTATCAACCATATCCGTGACTGGCACAAGCCTGAACTCATCGGTCTTATGACATTGTATCCTGGCGAATGGCCGTACAGGGATGCGGCAGCTTATGACGAGGTCTGCGGCGAAAACATTGCCATCGACACTGATGACCTTGTGCTGGTAAACAGTAACATGAGCATTGTCCTGGGAACTTACGGGCGTCGCGGCGACGGGAAGGACACGGCCGGAACGGTGGAGAAGAAAGGCGTGAACTGGGCGGAACATCTGAAGGAACGCGCGCGTTATCATGTGTCGTGGCCAGAGTTTCTGCTTATCCTTCAGATGGTTCTGGCGAAGAAATACGTTATCGGACGTGCCAATGACGTGCTTATCGATGCGACATTGTCCGCTTCCAGCACATCTTCGCTGGACTTGATCGGTCAGAATGCCAAGCTCAGCATTAGGCTCTCCCGGATGGTGCTGCAGTTGGACGTGGTGAAGTATTCCAAGTTCGCGTCGCACAAGGTGATGTTCGACCGCACTGCCAGGCGTCTGAATCTGGACAATGATCTCGACCGCTTGAATGAGATGATGTCGATGGTGGACAGTAGTCTGCATAACCTGAGCGATTTCAAGTCGATGAAGTCGGACTTCGTGCTGAATTTCATTCTGGCGATAATTTCAGTCGCTTCCACGTTCGAGCTTTTCTTCCAGCAGTCGGAGATGCCGTTCCTGACCTATTTCGGCATACAGTCCAGTCATCTGGCGGCCGTGGTTGTGATGGTAGTCGCATGCGTCACGATTTTCGGTATACTTCTGGTCGTTTCCAAGACCATCCGCACCATTATCGGCAAAATCAAGGAAATAATAGCATAATATATATGGATAATATTGTCATTGCACCTGCAACTATTCAGGACAAGGATGCGCTTGCGGATTTGTTTTATGCGCATTTGTCGGAGAATGTGGAATATATTTCCCATGGCGAGATGCAGATGGGAATAGGACATCTAGTTTTCAATGGAGAGGAATATGTGCCGCAACTCGATGCTGACAGCCGTCATCTGTGGCTTATATATCTAGAGGAGCACATGACGACGGATGGAGCAGCGGTATTCAAGGCGGAAGATGCCGCAGGAAAGCTGCTCGGCTTCTGCGTCCTCGAAACCGATTCCGACGGCGGCGCTCCTTTCGGCGTCCTCTGTGATATTCTTGTCAATGCTGCTGCGCGTGGCCGGGGTGTCGGAGGCCGTTTGTTTGCCGCAGCCGAAGATTGGTTCCGTCATAGAGGTCTTAAGGACGTTTATCTCGAATCCGGCAAGAATAATCACCATGCCCATGAGTTTTTTATGCGCCGCGGATTCATGAAGGTGTCCGAAGTTTACTACAAAGGTGGTAAATAAAGAGTGTCTGCTTGGTGCGTGAACTCTTTCGCGACTCCCTTTGCATAGCAGCTCCTTTTGCATGGCAGCGGCAGGAGGTCGGACTCGTCCGCTCAGGTACTGCGTAATTCGCGTCCTGAGTTCC
>OBKS01000303.1_pt1 | contig 52238 bp, 36 predicted proteins | sample 1517381 | NCBI WGS metagenome assembly OBKS01 (sample SAMN04571686, study PRJEB22368) | human gut metagenome | biome: human gut; material: stool | host: Homo sapiens | place: Luxembourg | collected 2012-08-03 | reverse complement strand
ATAGACAAATAATCCGGCCGAAACGACCGGATTGAGATATAAAAACGTAAATTTGGTGACCTGAACGCAGAAATGGATGGGACTAGTCGGCTGCTTCGGTCAAAACAAAAACAAAAAACGACAATCCCTAATTATTAATAGGCGTCCGGACGGATGGGCGGAAATGAATGACGGACGGGAAAAAACTTCCGACGAATGAAACGCGATTTTTTGTTTTTCGCTATTTATTTATACCTTTACATTATTATGAATTGGACCAAGGTAAAGCCGTCAGGCATCGTACATATATTCGCGGCACTTCATGCCGTGGTGACTATTCTTTGCCGTGCGGCTGGGATAGGAGACGAACTGTTTCTTACCATACTTACGATGACGATGATTATTCTTGTCTGCCTCCGTAAGAACCTGAATCTGGAATTCTCTGCAGTCATTATAATTGTAATAAATGTCATCGGATATATTCTCGGTACCGCAGGAGCGAACCTGATAGGGGTGTTTTTCGAGTCGGATCTGGCCATTCATGCCATTTCTACGGCATTGACGACAGAACTTCTCGGATGGGGTACTATATTTATAGGTGATATCATCGGACGTTACCGCCAGACTCCCGAACGGACGAAAATTCTGCGCATGCCTTGGCTCCTTGCGGTAGTGTGTATCATTTTCCTTTTCAGACTGACCATTGTCGCGCTGGGTAAATCTGATATCATCTCAGACGGAGGATTGTACAGGAATACGTTGAGGTTGCTGTACAATGTGCCGGTGTGTATTATTCTTGTCTGCGTAAATATCCTGTATATCAAGTTCTCCAGAACAAGGTTCGCTGAAAGTTCCGGTCGGGTGCGTTGGGTGTCATTGACAGCATTCATACTTTTGTCGATTCTTTGTACCACTTTCGCGGTAGGGGTGGGGCTTCCGTTTGCTATTCATTCCCTGCCTTCTTACCATGACCTTGTAGAACTCTCTTTGGTCGCTCTTATCGTGGAGGTACTTTTCTATGCCCTGTCGTATATTGCTGACTATGTATGGGTTACTCGTCAGGATATGAAGGCTGAAAAGGTGAAGCGCCATAAGGCCCAGTTCGAATATCTGAAGCTGAAACAGCAGGTGAACCCGCATTTCCTGTTCAACTCCCTGAATGTCTTGGACTGCCTTATTTGCGAAAACAAGAACGAAGATGCCAGCCTGTTTGTCCACAAGCTTTCAGGTATGTATCGCTATATGCTTAAAAATGAAATAGATACACTTATACCGCTTCGTGATGAACTGGCCTTTGTGGGGATGTATACCGACTTGCTGAAAGTACGTTTCTCTTGCGGATTCGAAGTCAGGACGGATGTTCCTGAAGAGTTCATGTCTTTTCAGGTAGTGCCATGTTCTATTCAGATGTTGGTGGAAAACGCCCTGAAGCACAACCGGGTTTCTCCGGGCAACCCGCTATACATCGATATGGTAGCGAAAGACAACAGATTCATTGTAACCAACACCATATCTCCAAGGATGGCGTCCTCGGAGGAGTCCACGAAAGTCGGACTGAATTATATACGCCAGCAATATATAGACCTGTCAGGTAATGATATAGAGGTGATTGACGACGGAAAGACTTATTCCGTATCTCTCCCGCTTTTGCCTGTACAGAAAACCACATAAACAGTAGAGACTATGTCATTGAGAGTATTGATAGTGGAGGATGAACCTATGGCGCAGGCGAACCTGAGCCGTACTTTGCAGAAATATTATCCCGATTTGGAGATTGTCGGCATGACAAGTTCCGTGAGCGAAACCGTAGAGTGGCTGAGAAACCATTCCGTGGATGTCATATTCATGGACGTGGAACTTTCCGACGGAAACTGCTTCAGCATATTCCAGCAGATAGATGTGAAGGCTAAAATCGTAATGACCACAGCCTATGATAATTACGCCGTGAAAGCCTTCGAAGTGAACAGCGTGGATTACCTCCTGAAACCGATCGAAAAAGAAGACCTCGACCGAGCAGTCCAGCGCTGTCGCACCTCCGCCGGAATTACCGATATGTCCGCCCTACTCTCCACCTTCGCCGGTCCTCAGCGCCAGCCCGACTATCGCCAGAAATTCATGGTCCGGCTGAACGACAAGATTCTCCCTGTTTCTGTCAATGATATTGCGTATTTCCTGTCTGAGGATAAAGTCACCTGGATGTTTACGTCCGATGGCTCCAAATACGTTCTGGACCAGTCGTTGGACATATTGGCCTCACAACTGGATCCGTCCCGTTTCTTCAGAATATCACGCGGCTGCATAATCGCTTCATCAGCAGTACGCAGCATTATAAAATTACAGGGAGGACGGCTTAGGATAAATGCACATCCTCCCTATGAACCTGAGATAATAGTAAGCCGTTCTCGTTCAGACGACTTCCTCCAGTGGATGGAAAACTCTGTCAATTAGATTTCTATCCATTCGACCTCTCCACCCCACAGGGTGAGGAACTTGCGGAAATCTTCACCTGAAATCACGACGCTTGCCGTATTTTCGCACGGATGGAAGCTGATTCTTTCAGCATCTTTCAGTGTGCTGTCCAGATAGTACTTGACCCTGTGTCCGTTAGGGAAAAGTTCTTTCGGGTCGGCATTCACCGGAGCGATGTCGTTAATAAGTCCAAAAGCTGATACTGAACCCGGATGCAGGTCCAGGCAGCGCATCATTCTCTCTTCAGACGCGAATGACAGCTTGCCTTGTTTCAATGCGTGTTCGAGTCCGTGGATGTCCAGTGTCTTGTGGCATTCCATGCTGACCAAATAGTGCCTGTTCCCTTTATGGTTTCTGAAGAACAGGTTTTTACAATGTATCGCTGACGGGATATTGCCCCAATATTCCAGGCATTCCTCTATCGTACAAAGGACGGGATGCTCATATAATTCGTATGCGATTTCGTTGGCTTTCAGGAAATCCAATACTTTTGCCCTGAGACGGGCTCTCTCTTCTACACTTATATCCATAATATTTATTAAACTTGCTTTCGACCTCTCGGGCTCTAAATGCGGTATTTCGCACTTGCGAAACTTAGGTTACTTCTTTGTTGTACAGGCATTGACCAAATACACAATCGACCGGTAGGGGATTCCTGAGTTGGTCTGCAGACCGATTTCGCAGGTGCGGCTGTTCGAATAGCCGGTGCGGATTCCCTTGGCCTGGACCTGCTCTCGCAAGTGCCTCAGTCCGTGGGCGTTGAGTTCAGGCGTCATCATCCCTTTGTCTCCCGCGAAGCCGCAACATCCGACGCCTTCAGGGATGAGGACATCAGGGGAACAGAGGCGGGCCAAGTCGTAGAGCATCTTGTCCAGTTTCATGTGTTTTGTAGAGCAGGTGACATGCAGCGCTATCGGCTCGTTTATCTGGTGGAATTCGAGCTTTTCTCTGAGGAATTCCCAGATGAATTCCGCTGAGTCATAGAGCTTTACCTTAGTTATGCATTGCTTCATCCTATGCAGGCAAGGGCTCTGGTCGCAGACTACAGGATAGCGTCCTCCGCAGGATGCTTTATATAGCGCTTTTTCCAGTTCCCTGACCTTGCGTTCTGCTATGTCCGCCATGCCTTTGCTTTCCCAGATTGTGCCGCAGCAGAGGGATTCCCTGTTTTCCGGGAAGATGACTTCGTAACCTGCTTTTTCCAAGAGGGATTTCATTTCTTCTACGAGCGGACGCATGCCTTTGGATGCTCTGTCGAGTCCCATCGTCTGGTTAATGCAGCTTGGGAAATAAACTACTTTAAGGTCTGAAGCCTGGCTTTCTATATTCTTGAGTTTAAATGACTTAGGCAGGGATTCCGTCCAGAGGGGGAGTCCGGCCCCGTGGAGTGCTTTGCCTAAGAATGACATGCAGGGTTCGCCTACGATGCTGCGGCCGGTATATGCAAGATCCAACGTTCCCCTCAGCATTGACTTGACCCCTGAGAGGTGCTTGGCAGCGAAGTCTCCGGTGTTCCAGGCGATGGTGCCCGGGTCTTTGCGTCTGACCTCATGCGTGATGTCGGCGGTGTTTATTCCCATCGGACAGGATGTCGAGCACAGGCCGTCTCCGGCGCAGGTCTCGTCAGCGTAGTATTTGAACTTTTTCTCGAGGCTTTCGAGGAAATCGGGATCGGCTCCGGTGCTGCGCAGTTCTTCGAGTTTTCGCAGCAGGGTGATTCTGGTTCTGGCGGACAATGTGAACCCGTACGACATGCAGTTCGGCTCGCAGAATCCACATTCTATACATTTGTTGGCCTTAGCAAATGCGGCCTCGGCTTCAGGCGACGCTCCCGCTTTCGGGCTGATGACCGGCAGGCTCTTGAAACTCTTGTAACTGCATTCTTTGTCATCGTTGAAAATGACGCCGCGGTTCAGAATATTCTCAGGGTCGAGCAGTTCCTTCACGCGTTTCATGTAGTTGTAAGCCTTGGTTCCCCACTCATGTTCCACGAACGGAGCCATGTTTCTTCCGGTGCCGTGCTCAGCTTTCAGTGAGCCGTCGTATTTGTCTGTCACTAAGGTGACTATGTCGTTCAACATGGCCTTGTATCTCGCGATTTCTTTCTCGGAATCCAGCTTCTGGTTTATGATGAAATGGACGTTTCCCTCCAGCACATGTCCGTAGATGCATGAATCGTCGTACCCGTGTTTGTCTAGCAATGCGGATACTTCGTCGATGGCGTCCGGCAGGTCCTCGATATGGAAGGCGATGTCTTCGATCATGCAGGTCGTGCCCAGTTTTCGCATGCTGCCGACTGTCGGGAAAATTCCGGACCTGATCGCCCAAAATCCCGCGCACTCCTTCGGGTCCGACGTGAACCGGAACGGATAGGCTGTCCTATACTCCGCAAGGGCTTTTTCGGTTTTGTCAATGCTGCCTTGCAGTTCTTCTTCCGTGAATGCTTCTATTTTTATGAGCAATGCCGCTTTACCTATTCCTTTCTCGTCGTTTACTGAGGCGAGTGAGCGTGAGTCCAGGAGTTCTGCTGCTGATACGTTCAGCTTTTTCAGGGCTACGGCTACGTTGTTGGCTTCTCTCATCGTGTCGAAGTAGACGAGGGCGCTTGCCTGTAGTGGAGCTTCCGGCAATGTCTTCATTCTCACGAGGCTGACGGCTCCGAGTGTCCCTTCTGAACCGGCGATGAGGTGTGTCAATATCTCTATTTCGTCTTCATATTCTACGAATGGTCTGAGGTTCAGGCCCATTACGTTCTTTATGGAGTATTTGTAGCGGATTCTTTCCGTGAGTTCCTGGTCTGCACGTATGTCGTCACGTATTTTTCTGATTCCGTCGATTATTTCCTGATGTGTGGTTTTGAAAGTGCGGATGCTTTCTTCTGAGCCTGTGTCCAGGATGGTTCCGTCTGTGAGTATCAGTCTTATGGATTCGAGGAGTTTGTCGCTGTTCGCCCATGTTCCGCAGCTCATTCCGGAGGCATTGTTCATGACTATTCCTCCTACCATGCAGGCGTTCAATGATGCAGGGTCAGGTCCGAATTTGCGTCCGAAGGGACGTAGAATGGCATTGACCCGACCTCCTCTTATTCCCGGTTCGAGTTCGATGGATTTTCCCTCATCGAGGACGCGGTGTTTGTTCCATTTTTCGCCGATGACGATGAGTATCGAATCGGTGATGGCTTGTCCTGACAGGCTGGTTCCGGCCGCGCGGAATGTCACAGGAAGTTTCATTTCGCGAGCGTGTTTCACCAGGGTTGCCAGTTCGTTTTCGTTTTTAGGGAATGCAACTACTTGGGGGATAAGTCGATAGAAGCCTGCGTCTGTGCCCCATGTGTAACGGATGACAGGTTCTGTGCTTGTGGCTTTGTCGTCGTGCATTTCCTGGCTTACTCGTTTAACGTAAGTCTCGTATGTTGCAGTATTTATCATAGTATAGTGTAATATCCTTCTCTGTTGCTCGTGGCGACGCAAAGTTAATATTTTTTCTTGTCTTTCGCGTGGTAGCGGAACTTATAGATGTGACGAACCTTAAAGCATGGTCGCGGTGGAAGTTGTGTCATCGTGAACGGTGATGCATTTCAATAATTCTCGACGTAGTAGTTATCTCCGCCCTGGTCCCGAGTGCCGTCGAAAGGTTCGCTGGAGCTCATCCTTCCCACTGCGTGGGCCCCTTCCGTTCATATGGCCACGGACGGCCAGACCTTTCGATCGGCACCCGAGACCAGGGCTCGGCGCTCTCCGCCGGCATCCACGCTAACATTAACTTTACTAGTGCGCGCACAAAAAAAAGAAGTCAACCAATTTTGGTTGACTTCTTTGTGATCCCAATAGGATTCAAACCTATAACCTTTTGATCCGTAGTCAAATGCTCTATTCAGTTGAGCTATGGGACCAGTTCAGGACTTAGTCCTGTAACTTATTTGGTTTGTGCGTCAGCAGCACCTTCTTCCTTAAGAATCACAAGCTTCTTATCCTTGATTCTAGCCTTCTTACCAGAAAGTCCTCTGAGGTAGAAGATTCTTGCTCTACGTACGTGACCTACCTTGTTAACTTCGATAGATTCGATGGATGGTGACTGGAATGGGAAAATTCTCTCAACACCTACACCGCCTGAAATCTTACGAACTGTGAAAGTCTTCGTGAATGGTGTGGATCCGCTGATCTGGATAACTACACCTCTAAACTTCTGAAGTCTTTCCTTGTCACCCTCTTTAATCTTGAGGCTTACAGTGATTGTGTCACCTGCCTTGAATTTTGGATAACCTGCAGCTTTCTCGTTTGCAAAAGACTGCTCTACTAATTTTATCAAATCCATTTCTAAATCACTTTTTAAGCGCAACGTTACTCAAATACTCAACGATTGTAAGAGGTTGCTTTGTTAATGCGATTGCAAAGGTACAACCTTTTTTTTAATCTGCAAGCATTTTTAGAAATTTTCTTTCATTTTTTCGAAAAGATTTCGATCCTCGTTGCTGAGTACAGGTGTAAACGTGTCACTTGACCTCATTCCTTCGAGGGCACTCTTCTCGTTGCTCTTCAGTTTCTTAGGTATCCAGACAAGGTATTTTACATATAGGTCTCCGGTGCCTGAACCATATCCTTTCACTGCTGGAAGTCCACGTCCTCTCAGACGTACGATTGTTCCTGACTGTGTTCCCGGTTCTACCTTTATCTTATAGTTGCCGTCTAAGCAAGGTACTGAAACTTCTCCTCCGAGGATAGCGTCCGTAACAGGTATTATCTTGGTATAGAACAGGTTCTTGCCTTCTCTCTTCAGTGATTCGTGTGGAATCTCCTCGATAACGACTAGCAAGTCTCCGTTTATGCCGCCGGCTTTTGCTGAATGTCCTTCACCCTTCAGGGTAAGCTGCATTCCGTCTTCCACGCCTGCAGGAATGTTAACCTTTACAGTAACTCTCTTTCTTACAAGTCCGCTACCGCCACAAGTGTGACATGGGTTCGTGACGATCTTTCCTTCACCGCCGCAACGTGAACAAGTTGTGTATGTTACCGTCTGTCCGAAGATGCTGTTTGCCACTCTCTGTTCCTGGCCGGTGCCGTGGCATACCGGACAAGTCTTCACATCAGAAGCATTGACAGTACCCTTTCCGGCGCAGTCTGGGCATTTCTCATAGCGGTCGATGGTGACCTCCTTGGTCACGCCCTTGGCGATTTCTTCGAGCGTCAGCCTTACGCGGGTACGGATGTCGCGTCCGCGCATTACTCTAGGCTGGGCCTGGCCGCGTTGTCCGCCGCCGAACCCCCCAAAGCCGCCGAATCCGGAGAATCCGCCGAAGCCGCCACCTCCGAACAGGTCGTTCAGAATGTCGTTCAGGTTTCCGAATCCGCCGCTGAAGTCAGGTCCCGGGTTTCCGCCCAGGCCGGCCTGTCCGAAACGGTCATATTTTGCACGTTTGTCAGGGTCGCTCAGGACTTCATAAGCCTCAGATGCTTCCTTGAATTTCTCTTCTGCGGTTTTCTTCTCTTCGTCAGTTCCGTTTATCCACCTGTCAGGATGCCACTTGAGAGCCATCTTCTTGAAGGCTGACTTTATGTCATCCACACTGGCGTTCTTATCTATGCCGAGTACTTCGTAGTAATCTCTTTTCTCTGCCATAATTTCCTCCTTCGGAATATCGATCTGCTATATTCCGACCACTACCTTAGCGTAGCGCAATATCTTGCCGTTGAACAGGTAACCTGTTTCCACGACATCGTATACTAATCCTTTTTTCTCTTTCTCTGTTACTGGAACCTGTGCGACCGCCTCGTGGAAATCAGTGTCGAACTTCTTTCCTTTGGCCTCGATAACTTCCAGTCCTTTGCTCTTGAGGTACTTCATTAACTTATTGTAAATGAGACCAGTACCTTCTTTGGCTGCCTCATCGCTCGATTTTTCGAGCAACTCGATAGCCCTTTCGCAATCATCCAGAACAGGGAGAAGCCCTTTGATGGTGTCAGCCGAAGCCGATGATACGATGGACAACTTTTCTTCTGCAGAACGTCTGCGGAATGTCTCGAACTCAGCCATGAGGCGGATATAGTCATCCTTCTCTTTGGCCAACTTCTCTTCAGTTTCCTTCTTCTCCTTCTCGAGTTTCTCTATCTTTTCTTTCAATTCTTTCTTGTCTTTGCACTCCTGCTTTTCCTCACCTTCGTGATTCTCACAGCATTCATGTTTATCTTCGCATTTGTGCTTTCCGCAGCACTCATGCTTCTCTTCGCAGGACTCTTCAGTCTTGCTTTCCATCTCTTCTTGCTGCTTTTTCAGCTCTTTCTCTTCTTCTTTTTGCTTTTTCATATCTTCTTAACCTTTTATATCTTTTTGAAAATAGACCATATATGGTCGCTATCAATATTGCCCAAAGCATATTGTTTCAGTGTCATGTGCGGGGTCTTCAACAAGACACCGCCGATCTCTCAGCAAATTATCTGCCAAGTTGTCTTTTTATGACATAATGGCAGTCGCGTCTCTCTCCCATCCCGTCCCAGTTTTGTGAAGCTGGCAGTTCGTCTCCCAAATACAGCCTTTCATCCATAAAAAACCGCAAATCATTTTTCCTTCTTATATAATATGTATACTTTCGCGTAAGTGAAACCACAATCTCGTATATTTATGAAACTTTTGTTCAGAATTACATACCAGACCTCTTGGGGAGAAGAAATTAAACTCGTTTCTGGCGCGAACCGCATAAATATGTGTTACAATCCAGGCGGTATCTGGGAAATTTCCCTGCCAAGCGATAACCTTCCGGCCGGAACCGAATACCATTATGAATGTTGGAAAGATGGCAGGCGAGTGCGTCGCGAGTGGAGGAACCACACCATCCCGGCTACCATGGGTAAGTCGCTCGAAATGAACGATTCCTGGACCGACATTCCTGCTGCGGCCCCATTCTACACCTCGGCATTCGCCGATAAGGTTTTCGCCATCGACCAGGATTCTCCCAGGTTTAAGGTCAATGCCGATGTAACGCCCGAGAGTATGTATGCTTCCGGCTGGAAATGTGCCGGCACTGCCGTTCCCGTATTTTCTCTCAGGACCGAAGACAGTTTCGGTATCGGAGATTTCCACGATTTAAAGAAATTAGTGGACTGGGTAGTGGCTACAGGTCAGCGAGTTATACAGCTTCTTCCGGTAAATGACACCACTATGACCGGAACATGGGTAGACACTTATCCATACAGCGCGAATTCTATATATGCGCTTCATCCTCAGTTCGTGTACCTCCCGGACGCCGGTGTCCGCCGCGACAGCAGTTATAAGGCCCTGAAGGCTGAGCTCGAGGCTCTCCCTGAATTGGACTATGAGAGGGTCAATGCCGAGAAGGACCGTCTGATGCGCAAGGCTTTCTCCGCGACTTGGGCCAAGGTGAGCAAATCCCCTGAGTATAAGGAGTTTGTTAAGGTCAATGCCAATTGGCTTGATGCTTATTGTGCGTTCCGTATCCTGCTTCACAAGACAGGAACTGGTGACACTTCCAAGTGGGGCAAATATGCTTCATATAGTGAAAAGAAAGTTGCTGCAGTCCTTGCTGCAGATAGAGCAGAGGCTGATTATCACGCATTTGTACAGTTCCACCTGCATAAGCAGCTTGTGGAGGCCCGTGATTATGCACGTAAGAGGGGAGTGGCGCTTAAAGGCGATTTGCCGATCGGTGTCAGCCGGACGAGTGTGGATGCATGGCAAAATCCGTCTCAGTTCAACATGAATTCTCAGGCCGGAGCTCCGCCTGATGCTTTTTCCGCTGATGGGCAGATGTGGGGTTTCCCTACCTATAACTGGGACAAGATGGAAGAAGATAATTTCGCTTGGTGGAAGGCGAGGTTAAAGAACATGGAACAATACTTCGACTTCTTCCGCATTGACCATATCCTGGGATTTTTTAGAATTTGGGAGATTCCGGCAGGCGTGAGTAGCGGTCTTCTCGGGCATTTTAACCCGGCATTGCCATACAGCTCTAACGAGTTGGCTGACAAGGGGTTCGATGTCTCGACGGGCTGGTATACTTCAGATGGTTTGGATACTCTTTTCCTGGAGGATTCGCATCGGAAGGGCTATTGGTATCCGAGTATTGCGGCGCAGAATACCGATCATTACCATAATCTTCCTGATTGGCAGAAGGATGCTTTCAACAGGTTGTACGATGATTTCTTCTACAGGCGTCACAATGCGTTTTGGCGTGACTCTGCTCTTCGCAAGTTGCCTGATTTGCTGGCTGCTACACGTATGCTTGCATGTGGTGAGGATTTGGGTATGATTCCTGATTGTGTGCCGTCTGTAATGGATGAGCTCCGTATTTTGTCGCTTGAGATTCAGCGTATGCCGAAGGATGTTTACAGTGAGTTTGCAAATACATGGGGTTATCCGTATCTTTCTGTGTGTGCGACTTCTACGCATGATATGAGTCCGCTTCGTGCATGGTGGCATGAGGATCGTGGTGTTACTCAGCGTTTCTGGAATCAGGTTCTGGGCAAGTATGGTGAGGCTCCGTCTGACTGCACTCCTGATATTTCACGCAGTATCATTATGATGCATCTGCAGTCTGTGTCCATGCTGGCGATTCTGCCTCTTCAGGATTATTTGTCTCTGAAGCCGGAGCTTTGTTTCGATGACCCGAACAAGGAGCGTGTGAATAATCCTGCGATTTCACCATATTACTGGCGTTTCCGTATGAAGCCGACTCTCGAGGCTCTCATTGCGGATGATATAACTCCTTATATACGAACACTTGTACGCGATTGTGGACGTAAATAGCGGTTGTTGGCGTGGCTCGGTTGTCGGTGATCGGTTGTCGGTGATCGGTTGTCGGTGATCGGTATGCTTGAATGCGTCATGAGGTCGGACTCGTCCGCTCAGGTGCTTCGCAATTCGCGTCCTGAGTTCCGCCTTCCGGCGCTTGCGTGACGTGGATTTGCACCATTTGTTTGTATCAGATATCCGTGGAGCAAAGAGCCCGGAGGCCGGATGCCGATCGAAAGGCATGGCCATCCGCGGCCATGTAAGCGGAGGGGACCCACGCAGTGGGGAGGATGAGCGCCAGCGAACCTTTCGACGGCCCCCAGCCACCGGGCGGCGCTACATGATTCGCGTTCTGAGTTCCGCCTCCTGGCGCCACTAGCCATGGACGTTTTCATCTTTCCGAGTGTTTTCTCGATGATGGCAAGAATGGTTATTTTGTACAGCGAAAACGTTTTAGATGGTACAAAGTCGGTTTGCTGATGCGTTTCGTTCCGCGGAAACGTTTTAGATGGTACAAAATCTCAGTGTTGTATGGTGTCGTGGTCGGTCGTCGGCGCCTGAGTGACGTGGATTGTGTCTCGGTGGGTATTGGTGGAACTGAGAATTTTGTGTAAAATAGGGCACTTTTTTACACCAAACGAATCAAATGAAATAAACGGGGTAAAAAACCGCCTTTATTTACACCATTTTGTCAGCATCGGTGTTTGTGGAGCAAAGAGCCCGGAGGCCGGGGGCCGATCGAAAGGCATGGCCATCCGCGGCCATGTAAGCGGAGGGGACCCACGCAGTGGGGAGGATGAGCGCCAGCGAACCTTTCGACGGCCCCCGGCCTCTGGGCGCGCGTCCTGAGTTCCGCCTCCTGGCGCTTGCGTAGCGGAATTCTGCTTGGATATCGTTTCGTGGCTGGTTACGTATTGAGCCATGAACTCCGGCACCAGGGGTCGGCGGATTTGCGCTTTATAAAATCTTAATAATCAGGCAATTAGAAAATCATCATCCGCCGACACCCCTGAAAATTGTGGGGTCGGCGGATGTGAATAATGTAACTCATTGACACTCAACACTTCCAGAATCCAAGATCCGCCGACGGCCCCTGGCCTCCGGGCGGCGCCACTACTTTTTCATGCGTCGCAACGCTTCCGATTTGTCGATGACCACCCATACGGTGTCCACCACACTTCCACGTGTCTGCGAACCGATATTCCGCAGCGGATTCGCGAAATCTTTATCCAGTACCGTCACATCATCGACGAAATAATCCGTCTCACCGCGATTGTAAAAACAATTGCGCAGTCCCCAGACCTCGTGATACCTTATCTTTAACTTCCAGCCCTCGACCTGCGCCTGCTTCATGAGATTTATCAATGAATCCTGGTCATGTCTGTCATTGTCGAAACTGAACGAAAACGGCTCACCACTCGTGTTCATTCCGGTCTGCGTCATATTTAATCGGCCTTCCCATGAATCCCAAAAAACACCCTTCTTGGTGAATTCGATAAGATTCCCGACCTTCTCGCCGTTCGAATAATTCTCCTTGCAACTGCTCATGCAAATAACTGATGCGCAGCAACATAAAATGCTGATAATCTTTTTCATAGATGCTGAAATTTAATACTTATCTTCCGTTAATTTACGGTTCGCATAGTTGGCTATGCAGTCCGGAATCTGAATCTGATAGTCCGGATCGTCGAGCAACGGTGACGTCAAAAGCAGGTCGGCCGTAGTCCTGTTCGTCGCAAATGCGATGTTGTACAATGAGGCGAGTCGGGACAATGCCGATACGTCATTCTGGTGTCCTTGGACAATGAGATTGTCGCAGAAGAAGATAAGCATATCTATCTTGCGTTCAGCAATCATTGCTCCTATCTGCTGGTCACCGCCAAGAGGACCTGACAACAACCTTGTAACTTTACCCTTGAATGGAAACGTCTCCTTTCCATCCACAACCACAGGTAACTCACTGATAAGTCTGCCAGTAGTTCCGGTAGCAAACAAGTTATGTTTGGAAAGCATAGTCGCATTAAACTTAACCCAAGACAGGAGCTCATCCTTACGTCCATCATGCGCGACAAGCGCGATATTCAAATGCTTCATAATAATCTTCTATAATATTACTAATCGACTGATGTGTCAAAATCCCTGACATATCCAGGTCATAAGCCATCCCCTTCAGCCATCAAATATCGTGCATATGGCATCCAATTACTATGAATTTATCATTTCAACTAATCCTCCGCCGTCGTTCAACCGTCGAAAAAAAAGCCCCGAAAATCGATTGTCGCGACTTCACTATTTTCGAAGCGAAACCGCCAAACTCCATGAATCTTATAATATTTAAGGAGTCGACTCCGCAAATCTTTTAAGATTTACGGAATTTGCTTCTTTTAAACCACAACAAAAAAACGTGGCCACCCGCAAGGGTAGCCACGTTTTTAGTAACTCGAAAATACCCGATTATTTCACATAACCTCTGGTGGCTTTAAGAAGCCTGTCAGGGTAGTTGGAGATGATGGCGTCGACGTGGAGGTCTATGAGACGCTGGATCTCGGCAGGATCATCAGCGGTCCATGGAACTATCTTTATTCCGTCCTCGTGACATCTCTTTACGATAGTCTCATTTACAGTCGAATAATGAGGACTCAGCCAGTCTGGCTTGAAATTCAGCTTGGACATGTAGGTATCATAATCCACATCCTTCGAACCTGTCAGATAAGAAAGCTTGAGCTGCGGATACTTCTCATGCATATAGTTCAATGCCCTTACATCGAAGCACTGTACTACGAGTCTGTCACCCAGATTCTTCGACAGAAGAAGCTCTATACACCTGTCTACAAACTCGTGATACTCAGGCCAATTGATACCCTCTGTCTTGCCCTCTTTGCACTTGATCTCGATATTGTAACGCATAGGAGAACGTCCGAGTCTGGTAGTCAGAGTCTCCATGGAATCGATCAATACAGATGCGAGCGGCTTGATTTCAGGCTTCTGCTCCTTGCCAGGCCATACAGTGCTCGGCCTCTTGCCCACGTCATACTTCGCTATAGAATCATAAGGCATAGTATAAAGATACTCCTTAGGATCCTCAGGCTTAACCTCTGTTCCGTCAGGACGAGTTGCATAACGCGCATGGAAATAAGCATCATGAGAAACCACAATCTGCTTGTCCTGGCTGATCTGAAGATCCAGCTCCAGAGTATTCACACCCATTTCCACAGCATTGGTCATGGAAGTCAACGTATTCTCAGGCCAGAGACCTGCACCGCCCCTGTGAGCCTGCGCATCCACGTAAGACGACATGTCCACATCATAAATCCACTCCTGTCCGAACCTGCTCGTCACGCAAATAGTGACCTTCTTCGCATACTGGCTCGGAGTCGCCGTGAAATAATGAGTATTCAGCTTAGGACTCCTGAAAGCCGGAATCTCCTTGCCCAGATCCTCGTAGGTTTTGTCAATGATCTTGATATATGATGGAGAAACATCCTTTACACGGACCATCTCGCCCATATCCTTTCCATCCTCGAACCACTTCACAGTCCAAGCCTCATCCCAGTCCCAAATATTGGCAACGATAGAATTCGGATGATAAAGACTCTGTCCAGGCTTGATAATCTCTACCTGGTAATTGTCAGGAGTCTCAAGAGTATGATAGAACCAGTTAATCTTGTCACCCTTTACGCTGAAAATCTCATATCCGGAAGGGGTACCGTCCCTGCACCAAGGCTCCTCGATCCACCATGAACCGCTGATGGCAGCAGCATTGTGATCCATAATGTTCTCAGAGATGCTGACATTGTTCATGATATGTGAATGACCTGAAAGGAAATCTACCTTATGTCCTTTCAATACATTGGCCAGTTCATCGAAACCCTGAATGCGGCTCGTGTCACCGAGATTCCAACCCTTGCTTATAGGACTGTGATTTGCGATGAAAATATGCATATCCTTGGAAACGTGTGAAAGCAAACCCTTTACGAATGCAATCTCTTCCTCGGAATAAGCCTCGATATACTGCTTCTCGGCTACATACTGGATATTCTTCAGTCCGATAATCAAATCCTGTCCCATGAAGAAGGCATAGTTATAAGGACCGAAATTAGCATTATAATCTACAGAATAATCCTCGAAAGGACGCTCCTTGTTATAATCATGGTTACCGGTTACAACATAAACTGGGAAACCGAGTTTTGCACACTCCTTCTTGAAAGACTTGAAAATTTCAGGAAGAGTCTTGTCCCAGCCGAGGTCACCGAGCATGATGGCTACAACAGGACCGCTGGCACTATATTTCTCACCCTGAGCCTTGAGATCACGACAAGGCTTGCCGGCGAACTGCGCCACCTGTGCCTTGTTCCTCACCTGAGGGTCAGAAATGGAGAACAATGTGTAAGAAACACGCTCATCGGTCTTCTGCAAATTGAAATCGAACTTGCTCTGACCTTCGGCAGCCCTGTAAAACTCAGGCGTGCCGTTACTGAAGTCCGCTACGAAACCTGCAGGAGTTACTACAGACACGAACTTGGCGTTGTCTTCGATGTCAAACTTGAAAGTACCATTATTCTTCGTGACAGTGAAGTTGGTACCGTCAGTTACAAGCACTCCGGACAAATTCTGTCCCTCACAGTGCACCCTGCCGCTGACCTTCCTTGCATCTGCAACCGCAAACACAGAAAGGAACACCAGCATTGACAAAAATAACTTTCTCATTGTCTTATATTTTATTCGGTAGCCTTCTTTTCGCTCTTGATAAGCATCGCGCACAGGATCACTCCGATTCCGGCACCGATTGCAACTGTCAGGTTAGCAGCATTCCAGCCCATAGAGTTGGCCACGCCGCCGACGAAAATCTTGGAGCAGATCGCATCGCCGAGGAAGTATCCGAAAAGACCGACGAAACCTGCGGCTGTTCCTGCTGCGTTCTTAGGGACCAGGTTCAATGCCTGTACGCCCGTAAGTGCCACAGGGCCATAGATGAAGAATCCGATGAGGCAGAGAGCCACATATACCAGAGTCTTCTGGATGGCAGGGCTCATTTCCATGTAACCCGCACCTACGAACCAGTAAATCACGACGCCGACCATACATGCAAGCATGCAGATGACATTCATAGGAGCGCAACGGCCCTTGAAAATCTTGGAGGTGGCGAGACCGCAGAGAATAGTACCGAATGCACCTACGAGGTTGTGCACAGAGAATGCGACCTTGCTCTCGTCAGCAGTCATAATGCCCGCACTCTGAAGGAAGGTAGGAGCCCAGTCACCGATACCATAACGTACCATATATACAAATACGTTGCTCAAAGCCACAATCCACAGAAGCTTGTTCTTGAATACATAGTCCACGAACAGAACCTTGAACGGAAGTTTCTCATCAGCAGCACCTTTGCTCTTCACACCGCTGAAATCCTTCCTATATTCCTGAACAGAAGGAAGACCGCAAGACTCTGGCGTGTCACGGATGGCCCACCAGCAGAAAATGGCGATAACGATAGCTACTACGGCAGGGAAAATGAAGTTTCCTCTCCAAGCCTGAGACGCGTCCATTCCGAAAGTCGGCGCAAACAGAACAAAAAGCGAAACACCTGCTATAGCGAGGAATCCGAGTGAAAAACTACCTATTGTGTGGGATACGTTCCAGATACTCATCTTGAAACTGCGCTCGTTCTGGGAGAACCAGTGAGTCATGATTCGTCCGCATGGAGGCCAGCCCATACCTGAAAGCCAACCGACTACGAGCATGAGCACGAAAATGATGGTCGTGTTCAGCGCAGTGTTCGCACCATAAGGGAATACACCTGTAAGGATCATGATCAATGCCGATAGAACGAGTCCTACACAGAGGAATTTACGTGAATCGGAACGGTCTGATACACTTCCCATTATGAACTTGCTGAATGCATAAGCGATAGAAACCGCCGACATGGCGAGTCCTACTTTTCCGGCATCGAGAATGCCGCTTTCGATCATATCAGGAGCCGCAAGAGAAAGATTCTTGCGCACGAGATAATAACCTGCATATCCGAGGAATGCACCGATGAAGACTCTCCATCTCATCGAGTTGAATACCTTGGGTACTTTCTCCGAAGGAAGTGGTTGCTTCGGAGCAGGTGGGTCAAAAAATCTTGCCATTGATAATTGAATTTGTTTTGTGTTTTATATACGTCGTTTTCGAAACATAATACCAGATTACGTTTCGAAAGCAAAGTTACGATTATTTTTCGTAAATCTAATAACTTTCTTGAAGTTCAAGCCATCGCATCTCCTTTTCATCCAGCAGGTCCTTAATCTCGCCGAAACGTGCGGACGCTTCCTGAATCTTGTCGTAGGGGAGTGTTCCTGATGAAAGCTGCTTCTCTAACTCTGCCTTCTCTTTTCCGAGCGAATCCAAGTCCATTTCCAGCTGCTCGAGCTCCTTCTGCTCCTTGTAGGTCAGCTTCTTTTTCTTCGCCGGAGAGGCAGCATTGACCTTACCAGCATTGGCCTCACTATCATTGGCTTTAGCCTTGGCGGCGGCAGCCTTTTCCTTGGCTTTCTCGGCGGCCTCGTACTCCTTTATATAATCGTGGTACTCGCTGTACGAGCCGATGAAGTCCTTCACGACGCCATTCCCGCAGAAGATGAACAGGTGCTCCACGAGGCGGTCCAGGAAATGTCGGTCGTGCGATACGATTATCAGCGAGCCTTTGAACTCCTTAAGGTATTCCTCCAGCACGTCCAGCGTCACGATGTCGAGGTCGTTGGTCGGCTCGTCCAGGATGAGCAGGTTCGGGTTCTGCATCAGAATCGTCATCAGGTAGAGCCTTCTGCGTTCGCCGCCGGACAGCTTGGACACCTTCGTGTTGAACATGTCATGGCGGAACAGGAATTGTCCAAGAAGATGCGTGTCGTTAACGGTCTGCAGAACTGTCTGTTCCTCATCGAATTTCATTCCGCTTTGGCGGTAATAGCCGATTTTAAGGGACTCGCCGCGCTCGATTATTCCACTGAGCTGCCCATCTTCCGGAACGTTGCCGGTAAGGATGTTCAGGAACGTGGATTTTCCGGTTCCGTTCTTTCCGACGATGCCCACGCGCTCGAATCTCTGGAAATTATATGTGAAATGATCGAGGTAAACGTCCGGACCATAACTGAAGCTGAGGTTCTTGCAGTCAATGATTTTGCTTCCGAGTCTGGAGCCTTTTCCCATCTCGTCGAGGCTTACCTTGCCGCTTGTGTAGACCTGTTCGGCCCTGTCCTTCAACTCGTAGAACGCATTGATACGGTAACGGGCCTTGCCGGTGCGGGCGCATGGAGAACTGCGTATCCACTCCAGTTCGCGGCGCAGGATGTTGTTCACTTTCGCCGTCTCAGAGTTATAGTTGTCGATACGTTCCTGCCTCTTTTCCAAGTAGTTCTCGTAGTTTCCGCGATAAGTGTAGACCGCGCCGTGGTCCAGTTCCATGACTGTGTTGCAGACATGGTCGAGGAAATATCGGTCGTGAGTCACCATGAGCAGGGTACTGCGTGAGTGCCCGAGATAATTCTCCAGGAACTCGATGGCATCGATGTCCAGATGGTTCGTCGGCTCGTCCATGATGAAGAAATCCGCCTCGGAGGCCAGCATTACTGTCAATGCTACCCTTTTCACTTCTCCTCCGGAGAGGTTCTTCATAAGACTGTCAGCCTGGAGTCCGAAACTGGTAATGAACTTCTTGACCCTCAGTTCATAAGCGAAAAGTCCGTCGTCGTCCAGTCCCTCTGTGAACTGCTTGCTGGAGTCCATTACCTGTGTGAAAATGTCCTTTTCGGGGTCATGGGCGAATTCCTGCTCCAGAAACGCTATTCGGATATGCTTGAGAAACGTGATCTTTCCGCCGGAATCAGACTTTTCGTTGCCAGCCAAAATTCTGAGCAACGTGGACTTGCCGGTGCCGTTAGGTGCGATGAGAGCGATTTTGTCGCCCTCATTGATGTTGAAACCGATATGCTCGAAAAGCACTTTCGGTCCGTAACTCTTGCTTATATTTTCTATTTGTAAGTATGAAGCCATCTTTATCTGAAAAATCTGTCCACTTCCTTCACTGCTTTAGGGAGCGCGAATACAGCCACACGGTCGTATGCCTCGATTTTCGTGTCTCCGACTGCGATGAAATAATCATTTCCCCTGATGACACCGCCGATGATGGCATCGGTAGGGAAGTCCATATCTTTCAATGCGCATTTGGTAATCTGGCTGTCAGGTGCCACGATATATTCCAAAATCTCCGCCTCGGTTCCGCTCATATATTTGATGAAACGCACCTTGTTGCTCAGCGTCATCTTGAAAATCTTGCCGGCAGTGATAAGTTTTTTGTTGATAACGGCATCCACACCCATCTCCTCCGCCAGTCGGATATACTCGATATTCTCCACCTCCGCGATAGTCATCTCCACGCCGAAACGCTTCGCCACCACGCAGGACAAGATATTTTCCTCATCATTTCCAGTGACAGCCACGAAAGCGTCGTAGTTCTTTATGTTTTCCTCCAGCAGGAAGTCGGAATTTCTACCGTCTCCGTTCACTACCAGCACGTTATCGTCAGTGTTCTCGCTGAGTTCCATACATCTCTGCATGTCTGAATCGATAACTTTCACCGTATCTACCTGCGCGCAAATCGTCTCAGCCACCATCTCGCCGATGGCCCCGGCTCCGAGAATCATCACATTGTTTATCTCGATATTGCTTTTTCCGAGGAAATTCATCAGCGGAGTGATACCCTCGCGCGTCGTGATGATAAACACCAGGTCATGATACTTGAACTTGGTGTCGAACTTCGGCATAATTGTCTTCTCGTCCCTCGAAATCGCAACGATTCTGAATTTCTCCGCGAAAGTCACCGCCGCCACGAACTCCGCAATCTTCATGTCGACGATAGGGGAGTCGTCCTCCAGCCTGAACACCGCAAGCTGAAGTTTCCCGCGCGCGAAATCCATCGTCTCAGTGGAGGCCGAGTGCTTGAGAAGACCGGCGATTTCCGCAGCCGCAATCTTTTCAGGATAGAACATAAGGTCAATGCCCATTTCCGTAAAGAGGTATTTGTTCTCGTAAGACAAATACTCCTCATCGTCGATTCTGGCACAGACCTTCTTGCAGCCTAACTTCTTGGCTAATAATGCACTTACGATATTAGCGTCCTGCGAAGTGCTCGGATTTACTGCGATGAACAAGTCAGCATGTTCCGTTCCTGCATCTTTCAAGACACGTATGGATGAAAGATTACCCTCGATGGTGACCACATCAGCGCTGTCGCTCAACTTTGCAAGCCTTTCCGCGTTGCTGTCGATGACAGTTATGTCGTTAGCCTCGTTGCTAAGCATTTTAGCCAGGTGAGAACCGACCTCTCCCGCTCCTTCAATGACGATTACCATAAGCTTATTGTTTTGTCTTGAAATAATCCCTGATTATTCCGAAGAATTCTTTTCCATGAATCAACACTCTGGGAATCATGCACTTGTCATAAATTCCACGTACTTCGGCATTGGCATGAGCCGAAAGATAAGCCTCGATTTCGATGGCGACCGGTCTGCGCGACAGCTTCTCGAACTCGCGGTGCGCCTGGACGACGGCATTGAAATAACCGGCCTTCATCTGCAGCAGGTAAGCTACCGCCGTGCACCCGTCGATGATTTTGCGCACGAAAATCCGCCTGCCCGCCATCGCGCAAGCCTGCTTCGCAATTTGTTGCAGGTCAATGTATTTGTCCGCTGACCGGAGGAGCTGGAGCCCGTACGTTTTCGCGAGATTGTTCTCCAGCAGCAGCAAATTGTTGCGATAGTTCAGCTTCAGTTTCCAAGGTGAAGACTGGGGCAATGTTCCTCCGCCCAAATGATATACGACGGACTGCGGAACTACTCTTACACGATATCCGTTCAGCTGGATTCGCCAACATAAATCTATCTCCTCCATGTGGGCGAAAAACCTGTCATCCAAACCTCCGAGCATGTTGTAGAGCGAACGTCTTATCATCAGACAAGCTCCGGTTGCCCAGAAAACATCTGCAGGTGTATCGTATTGGCCCTCATCGGTTTCCAACATCTGCATGATTCTTCCGCGACAGAGCGGAAAACCGAAACAGTCGATGTAACCGCCTGCTGCACCGGCATATTCGAACTTGTTTCGTTCGTACCATGAATGCAGTTTCGGGGCGCATGCTCCCACTTCAGGGTTATTGTCCAGAGTCTCCACAAGCGGCTGCAGCCAGCCTTCCGGAACCTCTATGTCTGAGTTCAGAAGCACGAAATACTCCGAATCGAGCTGGGCCAATGCCTTGTTGTATCCTCCTGTGAATCCGTAGTTCTTGTCCAGGATTATGCGCTTCACGTTCGGAAACTTGGACTCCATCATTTGCATGGAGCCGTCGGTAGACGCATTGTCAGCCACAACCAGTTCCGCATCCATTCCTTCCAGGGATTTCAGTATCCCCGGAACGAACTTTTCCAGATAACCGGTTGTGTTCCAGTTTAATATGACAACGGATGTCTTCACTTTAGTCCTTATTGCAGTGGCACTCGTGACCTTCCTCGTGTCCGCCGTGCTCATGACCTTCCTCATGGCAGTGGCACTCATGTCCCTCTTCATGACAGTGGCACTCGTGTCCCTCTTCGTTGCAGTGACACTCGTGACCTTCCTCGTGTCCCTCGCCATTGCATCCGCCGTGACAACCACCGTGGCATCCGCCATGGCATCCTCCCTCGTGAGGTATGAACTCACCATGAAGTCCCTCAGTGAGTTCCTTCTCTGTAGCGTCCCTTACAGATACGATTTTGCCGGTGAAGTTCAATGTCTTGCCGGCCATAGGATGGTTGAAGTCCATAGTCACGACGTCTTCGCTGATGGAAGCCACGACTCCTTGAACGACCATGCCTGCGCTGTTGAGCATAGGAACGATGTTGCCGATTTTGAGGAGCTCTTCCTGAACTACACCGTCTACCTCGAACGCGCTCTTCGGAAGGTCGAATTTGTGCTTAGGATCGTATTCGCCATAACCTTCTTCCGGGGTCAATGTGAATGCGAATTCGCTTCCAGGTTCGAGCCCTTCTATTTCGGTCTCGAACTTAGGCAGAAGCATATGAGTACCATGAATGTAGTCAAGTGGCTTTGTCTCAGCCTTGTCCACAACTTTTCCGTCTACTGTGAGCTCGTAGGTCAGCTCTACAACCTTATTGTTCTCTATTTTCATATTTATCGAATATTCTTTGATTCAAATTACAAAATTACATAAAAAAACGGCCCCGACCAATCTTGTCGGAGCCGAAATTATGAATATCTGCCGATTATTTATATTCGACGATGTCAGAGATGGCACTTTGGAGATTATTGCTGTCCAGAGCCGTAACGAAATATTTGCCCTTTTCAGTGAGCTGGAATGACAGCCCGTCCACTGTTTCTATGAGTGTGGCTATCCTCTTGTCTCCGTTGCTCTTGTATACGGCATAGTATTTCGCATTCTTCACCTCGTCCCAGTTCAGGGTATTGCCCGAGAGTACGATGTTCTTCGGCTTTTCCGGGGCCACATCTGCGCCAGTACCTCCTAAGTGAGGAAGTAATGCCTTGGTGCTGAATGATTTGCTGATGACGGACTGGATACTCTTAGGATTTGACTTTATAGTCTTTGCACTATAAAGTACATGGCCGTGACTGTTGGATTTCCTGTCGGCAAGGCTGAACTGAGTCTCCAGTTCTGAGGATGATTCATATCCCGCCTTGTTTTCCTTGAATCCGCTCAGGCTATGGCCGACCATCATCGGTATGCCGCTTACATTCTGTGACCACCAGTCAAGTCTCGGAGTGTAGTAATCCTTGCTTGCTTTGGTAGACCAGTAAAGCTGAGGTATAACAGCGTCGATAAGCTTGGCTGCGCAGACCTTAGGCATATCGATATACTGGGATTTGTAGTTGTTGTCGTAATTGCCCTGTGGTCCGATTGTGAATGCCACTTCAGGTTTGTTCGCGAGAAGTGTGCTTTTCACTAACTTGACCATTTCGAAGATGTTGCCTCTTCGGAAATCCTCTATGCTGTTATATCCTGACCCATACTTCTTGTAGTCAGACTCATCGTTGAGCGGAAGGCTGGAGGTCTGGTAGAAATAGTCATCCATATGAATGCCGTCTACATTGTATTTGGTTACGATTTCCTTTACGATGTCGGCGATTCTCTGTCGGACTTCAGGAAGTGCAGGGTTGTAAACCCAAATCTTGTCGTATTTGATCACCATGGATTCCGGAATCTTCTTGTCGAGTCCTTCCTGGAAATATGATGGTGTAGATACGCGGTACGGATTTATCCATGCGTGGAATTCCATTCCTCTTTTGTGTGTCTCACTTATGAGGAAATCCATGATGTCATATCCCGGATTCTTTCCCGCTGTTCCTGTGATTGTGCGGCTCCAAGGCTCGTATGCAGACTCGTAGTAGGCATCGGCCATTCCACGGACCTGGAAGAATATAGCGTTGATGCCCAGCTTCTTGAACGAGTCCAGATACTCGGTATAGAGCGCCTTCTGGGAGGCCTCGTCATATTTTCCGTCAGGCCAGTCCAGCCCCCATACGGTAGCCATCCACGCTGCCCGCAGTTGAGGTCTCGGCAGTGTAGGATTCTCTTTTATGACATTTTCAGTATTGTCTTCTTTGTTATCCGTCTTATCCGATTTATCCGGATTTGCCCGTTCTTCATTGCAGGCAGCCGCCAGTATGACGGCTGCTGCATAAAAGAAATGTCTAAAGCGAAATTTCATCATTCTTCTTCTTTTTTGATAGGGAATTCGGAAATTACGAATCCTGTGTCCATACGATATCCAAAGATAATGAGTTTTTCGTCTTTTCCGTCACTATCCTTTACGATATGATAGTTCGTGGCGATACCAGGTGCTGTGATTCCGGAAGCGCCGCCGATGATGGCGGTGTAGTCGCTCTGATGAGATTCTGCGGCCTTGAAGTTCTCCATTGCCTCTTCCACATTCGCACCCTTTGTCAAGTTGTAAACGTTGAGCGAAGGAGTCACCTGGCTCGCACCACCATACTTGGCTACGCAAGACATCAGATAACGCTCTCCGTTGAATGTGAAGATTCTCGCTGCTACGGATTCCTTCGGAAGAATGTTGTCGTCCAGTGCCAATGATGTTCCTCCAGGAGTTACGTTTTCATCTGTCAATGTCACCGGCAGGCGGAGTCCGCTCCAGAGATACTTGTCGGTATCATCGATTCTGTATACGTAAGTGTTCGCAGTAGCGTTAGGGTTACTTGCGATAACGGTAGGCTCGCTTGCTGTCTTATGATTTGTAATCTTGATTCTGACGATATCCTTGGAAGCATTGGAACCGAAGAATATATAACCGTTTCCATTCTTGTCGATGTTTACGGAAATGGCATCACCATGTCTGGCGTCGGCGCCTGGGATATTAGTGAAGTTTCCGATTACTTCCGGCTTGGATGACGGTGTCTCATAGTAGTAAATCTTGAGCGGAGATACAGCAGATCCTGAAAGTGAGCAGATGTAAATGTGACCATTGGCCAATGCACCGCAGTTTACCGCGAATGTTCCGCCAGACACGTCAGTCATATCCAACTCGTGAGGAACTATCTTACCCTCTTTCAAATCAGAGTATTTGAGGACATATGGAGGTGTTCTTCTGACTATGAGAACGTGTTCGCCGTCGAAGTCAGCGCATCTTGAGCTTGCACCTGGCACTCCAGGTAACTTACTTGCATCCAAGAACTTATATTCCGTAGCATTCTCGAAATCAGCTCCGAATACAGGGATGCGACGCTTCACAGTCATGAAGTAGTCAGTGTATCTCTTGTGGTTCTGGACTCTGATTACAGTGGTTTTGCTGGAAACGCCTTCTTCCATGGAGAAGTCGTATGTGGTCTCTGTAAGTTCAGCTCCGTCGGAAACGGTAGCCTCTACTTTCAGTGCTGACAACGGAGAGTCCTTGTCCAGCTTAGGGAAAGTGACTTGCTTGTTGTCTTCGTCCACGACACCTTCCACGACGGTGTTCCCGTCAGCACCGGCATTGACAATCTTTATCGAAATCAGTGAGGTCTCGTAAGGGAAAACTTTGCTTTCCGGGAGCTTGTCCTCGCACGAAGCCAACAGGCTCGCGCAGGCAGCGACCGCACTTGCGAAGTATAATATTCTATTCATATTATCGATTTTTTAAATTTTCGGTTTGTGCCCGATTTACTGGGCGTCTGGCCATCCCTCTGTCTGTGTCAGGGTGTAACCGCGTTTCTTATAGTCGCTTATCTGGTTTGTTCCGATAGGGCTGAGATAAGGGTTCACGTTAGGGATGTTCATGTAAGGCTGACGTCCGAGGGTCTCAGGAGAGTAGAAGAATCCCTTCATCTGAGCTCCGTTGGAACCGTTGTAGATGATTTCCTTGCCTTTCATGTCCACTACACGGAGTTTCTTCGCGTTGGCAGGTTTGAGCTCGCCGGGAGCGTCTGTCTCGAAGTTTACCCATGTTCCCATGAGGAGGTCTTTGTGGGTGTCGGTATCCATGTAGTCCAGTTTGCCCCATCTTCTGAGGTCGATGATTCTGGAGAACTCGAATGCGAATTCCATTCTGCGCTCGCGTCTGATTTCCCAGAGGAGCATAGGAACTGAAGGGTCTCTTGAAGGGTCGTCTGTCATGGATGCAATCTTGAGGTCAGCTGTCTGCTGAACTCCGAGCGCCTTGGCTTCAGCTGCGATAGGACGATGTCTTATGGCATTGACAGAAAGGTCGATATCCTCCTGGGAAACTGAACCTTCTCCGAGGGTAGAAAGCTCTGCTTTAGCCTCGATCCAGTTGAGGAGAACCTCAGAGTATCTGAGCACAGGATAGCCTGTCACGTTCTTCTCGCCCTGGAATTCAGGTGCAGGTGTGCCGCCTTCTTCATCCAGGTATTTGAGCGCTGAACGAGGGATGAACTTGGTCATATAGAGGTAGCTGGCCTTGTTCTTAGGAGTAGGCTTTCTGTAGAATGTCGCTTCGAAACGTGGGTCGCGGGTCTTGATGAGGTTATCGAGACTGAAGTCTGAAGCGTGTGCTACAGATGATGCGTTCCATGCTTTACCGTCGTTGCAGATGAATGACTTGATGAGGTCGAGGTTCGCACCGATATCGGTAGGGTCGTTTACGTTGCAATATGAAGCGATACAGTGTGTTACGCCCTGAGATGCTTCGTATTTCCTATAGAGGATGACGTCCTTGCTTGAAGTTAGGTTGGTAGAGCCGAAGAGGGTTCTGAACTCTTCAGTGATGGCATATTTCCCGCTGTTGATGACTTTGTCTGCAGCTTCTACAGAGAGGTTGAAGAACTTCTTGGCTCTGTCATCGTTCTTGTAATAGTATTTCTGCCAGCTTCCTTCGTAGAGGGCCCATCTGCTGACGAGTGTAGCTACGACATATCTGTTCACGTTCTGGGCGCCGTCGTTCAGGCGGACATTTTCCAATGCGAATGTAAAGTCGTCATACACTTTGTCCATTACGGCGTCTCTGTTGTCGCGGTCTTTGTAAAGAGCATCGACGTCAGTGTTCTCAGGAGCATAGTCATAATAAGGAACGTCACCGAATACGTTTACCAGACGTGCATATTCCAGGGCTCTGAAGAAACGTGCGATACCCATCCAGTGGTTGGTCTGCTCTTCGTCGAGGATGCCGGTCATGCGGGATTTAATCCTGTCTGACATGATGTTGGCTTTGCGGATCCATGCGAAGTTCCATGTCGGACCGGTGTATTCGCTCTGCCATACGTCCAGGTTCAGGCTTGTGCTCTGCTTGCTGGTCGGGACGGTGCGTGTAAACTGTGACTGTGAGGAAAGACGTACTACGTCATCGTTGAATGAGTAACTGTTTCCCGGTGCATATGTAGTGGTATACTTTACACCGTAACCGGGGAAGAAGTAGCCGTAGAATGAGTTGGCATAAAGCCTCAGACTCTGCTCGTTCTTCCAGTAACTGTCATCTTCTGCTGTGGTCAGCGAAGGCCTGTCCAAGACATCGCAGCTGCTCATCAGGAGCGCGACGCTTGCAAGTATGTATAAAAATTTATGTTTCATGGTATTGGACATTAGAATGATAACTGGACGCCGAATGATACTGATTTGAATACAGGAGTACCGGTTCCGGTACGGCCCATGTTATAGTTGCTTGAGAACATCGAGTATCCTGAAATGGCTTCCGGATCGATAGGAAGTCCGCGGAGTTTGTCGAATGTAAAGAAGTTCTCGAGTGAAACGTATACTCTGGCCTTGGTGATCTTCACCTTGGAGAGGATGGATGTAGGCATAGAGTATCCCAATGTGATGTTCTTCACTCTCAAGTATGCCATGTTGAGCAAATACTTGCTCTGTGTCTGCATGCCGAATCCTGTGTTTGCACCGTTGAGGTTCCATGCGCGAGGATAGAATGCGTCGGTGTTGTCCTCTGTCCAGTAGTCTTTTGTGAAGGTCTTTGGCAATGCTCCCTCTTTTGCGAAGTATCCGGGGATTGCCAGCTGGCCGCTACCCCAGATTTTGCGCTTGCCGATGCCCTGGAGGAATACTGATACGTCGAATCCTTTCCAGTCAGCTCCGAGACGGAAACCATACTCGTAACGAGGAGTAGAGTTACCGATGACTACCTGGTCTCCAGGATTTCCGTTGGTTCCGTCACCAGGAGTGATGTAACCGTCACCGTCCACGTCTACGAACTTCACATCACCAGGAGCGAAAATGACCTTGTCGCTGTTCTCGTAATGAACCTGATATACAGGGTGTTTGCCTGACTGTCTGTATGTAGTGCGGGCAGTTCCCTTGTAGATGACAGTAATCTTTTCGATTTCACCTGCCGCATTATATACGAAGTCGTCTTTCTGGAAGAGTCTGTCTGTCACGAAACCGTAGATGTCACCATAACGTCTTCCTGTAGAGTATGCGTTGGAAAGAAGTCTGTTCTCCCAAGGAGTAGCCCAGTCAGCACCCTTGGTGATGTCGGTGATGGCATCTGACAATGTTGCCATACCGTTGATGCCCAGACCGTTGTCGAATCTGAATCCGAAATCCAATGCGATTTCCCATCCTCTTGTGCGGAGACTTCCGTAGTTGCCTCTTGGTGCTTTGTCACCGAGTGTCGCAGGAAGGTCTTCTCCAGGGATGATCATGTTCTTGGTATCTCTCTGGAACCAGTCGAAGGTGATACCGATCTGGTTCTTCCAGAATCTGAGGTCAGCTCCCACGTCGAGGGTCTCGATTCTCTGCCATGTGATATCGTAGTCCACGAGTGATGGTGTACCATACTGTGTGTTCTTGTTGCCTGAAGCGTCGAGCCAGTTGGACTGTGAACTGCTCAATGTCGAGCGGTAAAGCGTGTTGGCTACAGACTGATCTCCGATGCTTCCCCAAGATGCTCTGATCTTACCGAAGCTGAGTACAGGCTCTATCTTCTTCAGGAATTTCTCATTGGTGAAAATCCAACCGCCTGAGAATGAAGGGAATGTCTGCCATCTGAGGTGAGAAGGGAACTTGGACGAACCGTCGCGGCGGATATTCGCCTCGATGAAGTATCTGTTTCCGTAAGCGTAGTTGATACGTCCGAAGAAACCGAGCTGGGCATCCCAGTTAGTGTTGCCGTCAGCGAACTGGTCGCCTGTGGCGGTGTTGAACTGAGGATTGTCCATATTCATCAAATCAGTCTTTCTCGCTGTCACTGATTCCCACTTGGAAGCTACTCTGTTCAGACCCGCCATGAATTTGAAATCATGCTGTCCGCCTGCACCGAGTGCGAGATGGTAAGTGGTGTAAGTGTTGATGGTATTGGTAGAACTTGCGTATCTGTATCTCAATATCTCTGAAACACTTACATTTGAGTAATATTTCTGTACAGGGAAGCAGAATCCCGGCATTGCGCCTTCTGCAGACGCATCCACGATTTCTCCTGCACCATTTACATATATGCGGGAACCGTCAGCTGCAAACCATTCGGTAGGAGAGTACCACATCTGTCCGCCCTCGAACTGAGATGATGAGGCATTCTTTTCCTGTGTCCTGTGGTCGTAAGTATAGTCGAACTTCACATCCCAGTTGCGTGTGATATTCACAGTAGCACCGAGGTTCACGTTGAAATACTTGTTTCTGAGGTTATCAGTGTTGGCTGCTCCGAGCTCGTATGCGGCTTCCCTGAGGTTATTTCCGTTTTCCTTCACTCCGATAGGGAAGAGCGGACTCCATCTGTAGAGATAAAGCCAAGGGTCGGCCACTGTCGTACCTGTTCCTGGATATCTCTTGTTTCTGTCTGAGAAGATAGAACTTGCACGGACGCTGAGATATTTATTGATCTCAGAAGTTACGCTGATGGAAGAGTTGTATCTGGTGAAGTCATCATGCTTTGCGGTTTTGGCCATACCGTTCTGACTGAGATATCCGAGACCTACATTATATGATGTCTTTCCGGAAGTACCGCTGATGGAAACGTTGTGTGACTGGCTTGGAGCCCACTCGCGGATCATCGCCTTGGCGCCGTCGTAAAGTCTGTAACCATACTTGTTGGTACCGTCATAGTACCAGTCCCTGCCATAAACTACAGGGTCGCCGTTCTTCACCTTACCTCCATACATCTTCTGCCATTCCACAGCCTTCTCGTAGCTTTCAGGGCTGATTCTCCAGAAACCTCCGGCTGGCATGGCTGCACCCATATTCTGCTGTGCGTCAAGTGTATACTTCAACGCGCCGAGTCCTCCGATTTCGATTTTCTTCGCGGTATTCTGCCAAGAGAAGTTGTCCGAATAGGTCACCTCGATCTTGTCCTTTCCGACACCGTTCTTAGTGGTGATGAGGATAACGCCGAACGCAGCCTTAGCACCATAGATGGAAGATGCCGCCGCATCCTTCAGCACGGAAATGGACTGGATGTCGTCAGGATTGACCATCTGGATACTAGGAATCTCCACGTTGTCGAGGAGGATCAGCGGACTGTTGTTACCTGAAATGGAACCGATCTGTCCGCGGATGTTGATGATAGGGTCAGAACCTACCTCACCGGTCGGGATTCTGATGTTCACTCCCGGAACAGAACCCTGAAGACCACGGCCCACGTCAGCGATAGGTCTGCTGTCCAATGTCTTGTTCACATCGACTACTGCCACTGAACCTGTAAGGCTTGCCCTCTTCTGGCTACCGTAACCTACGACAACGACTTCGGACAAAAGCTCGCTGTCATCTTCGAGTGTAATATTCAGCGATCCCGAAGTGGCTTTTACCTCGGTTTCCGCATATCCGATGGAAGATACGGAAAGCGTCGCTCCATATTCTACAGAAATGCTGAAATGTCCCTTGCTGTCAGTGATGACTCCGTTCATGGTACCCTTCTCGATGACACTGACGCCAACGAGCGGTTCACCTTTGGAATCTACTACAGTTCCAGTAACAGTCAGCTTTTTAGTTTGGATAACTGTACTTGCTGAATTAGAGGCAGTTGCACTAGGAGCCCCCGCAAAACAGTCTGCTCTGCCTGCAGGGAATAGTGAAATGGCTGCCAAAGCAATGAGGAATCGGTACCCGGCCAATCCCTGGTGTTTAGTTGCTTTAATCATAGTGGTTAATTTTAAAATACTTCAGTAGCTCTCTAAAAATAACCTACCGCATCTTAGGGTATCTTTTCGGTCTATATCTTTTTTCTCATCAGCCATGTGCCACCGGCACACTCCTTCTTCGAAAATAGATCTATCCTCGAAAATCTTCTCCTAATCTGAGGTCGTTTATTTTTTTCGAGTTACTCTAACATGTTTACCGGGTATAATTACCCAGTGTATCACATAGATTTCTAAAGTTAACCCTTATAACGTTATATAGCAACTATTGTAATATTAATGTAACACCTTTATATCAAAATGTAATTAGCTACGCACTGAAATCTACATTTTCAAACGCCAATGTAGGCACCTGACGGCTGAATCCATCCATCGGATCCGTTCCCGCCGCAAGCAAATTTCCCCACAATTCACGCATGTTTCCAGTAATCAACATTCCGGAAACCGGCCCGGCAATCTTCCCCTCCTCGAACATAAATCCCTCGATTCCATAAGAAAAATCGCCTGTCGCCGCATTGCAGTTCCCGCCATTGAGGTCCGTCACCAGAATCCCGCTCCCGCAAAGCCCCAAAATCTCCTTTTCCCCAAAATGGTTCAGGTCAATGCCTTTGTCTCCTTCAGCCAGGCATTTGCTTATATAAGGCAGCACCACCGGCCTGATGGCATTCTCTGAAGTCGCCGGCATATTCATCTTACCTGACATATAAGTATTTATGAAATACTCTTTTACGACACCATTTGTGATGATGTCCCTGTCCAGACAAGCCCTTCCGTCACCCTCGAACAATATGGAACCGCATTTGCCTTTCTCCCTCGGTCGGTCCACGATGTTCAGACCATCACTGAAAACTGTAGTTTCCAACGTATCTGTCAGGAATGATGAATTCTGTTGTATTGCTCTGCCTGCCAATGCGTTAAGTACTGGCTGCAGGAGTCTTCCGGAGATTCTGTTCGAAACCACCATACGGTATTTGCCTCCTTCAGCATTGACCTGACCTATCTGGCTCGCGGCCTGCATCACGGCCTTATGGCCGCAGTCGGAGTTCATCACTTTTTCCGGGCTGATGCTGTAATCCCACCATAGGCCGCTGTACTTGTTCCCTTCGCGGTCCTCGATGGTTACGTTGCTGCAAACCTCGAATGAGGTCTCGATCTGGCGGCAATGAATCCTGTCGGAGTTAGTCAAGTAGGTGTCTGTCAATGTGTTGTTGTATTCGACTTCTTCTGATACTAATCTCCAAGCCCTGTCGGATGATTCGCCGGAGAATTCCCCGAAAACCGACACGTTCTTGGCCATGCGGATTTTCTCCTCAGGTGTTACCGTGTCGTAGCCATGCCAGCAAAGTCCCATTTCTTCACCTGTGACGGCATCTTTTGCAGTGTCGGCAGTGTCGGGGAGTCTGCGGAATTTGTCCGGTGCGAGGAGTCTGACGTTCTCGACTGCCTTCACCAGGAAATCCCTGATGCTGTTTTCTTCCAGCCTGTTGGTCGAGAAAACGCCGTATCGCCCGTCCGCGAATATCCTGAATGTCAACGCCCTGTCGCCGGTTTGTCTGATGTTGTCGATTTCGCCGTCGAGGAGAGCGTAAATCTCCGTTCTCGCTTTGTCCAATGTCACCTGCACTGCTGACGCCCCAGCTTCCAGGGCCAGGTCAATGCTCTTGTCCGCTAGTGCTTTTTCTTCTTCTGATATGATGAATTCCAATTCGTTATGCATTTTCTTCTCCTCCTACAGTCAGGTTGTTTACAAGCACAGTCGGCATTCCGCAGCACACCGGAACTGATTGTCCCTTGCCGCAGGTCCATGCGCTGTCGTCCAATTTGCAATCGTTGCCCACTGCTATGATATCTTTCAATGCCTGCGGGCCGTTGCCTATTACGTTTATGTCTTTCACCGGCATAGTGAGTTTTCCGTTCTCTATCAGATAGCCGCTTTTCACGAAGAAAGTGAAGTCGCCTTCTCCGATTTTCACCTGTCCGTTACTGAATTCATCTACATAAACGCCTTTCTCGACGGAAGCGATGATATCTTCGGGATTTGCGTTCCCGCTCTCCATGTAAGTGGCTCTCATTCTTGGGATTGGGCTCGAACGGAAAGATTCGCGACGGCCGTTTCCGGTAGGTGCGACGCCGTAGAATTTCGCACTGATGCGGTCATGCAGATATGACGTCAGGATGCCGTTTTCCACCATCATGGTGCGCTGTCCAGGTACACCTTCATCATCGAAATTCAGTGAACCCCGGTTTCCTCGAATGGTCGCATCGTCCACTATATTAATGCCTTCCGGACATACGCGCTGTCCCATTTTGTCAGAAAAAATCGACTGTCCCTTTCTGTTGAAGTCGGCCTCGAACGCGTGTCCCATAGCCTCGTGCAGCAAGATTCCGGATGCTCCGGCGCCCATAACCACCTGCATCTGACCGCCTTTCGGGCGCTTCGCTTCGAATGCGTCGTCCATGCCTGCTGTCAGTTTTTCAGTAATTTCTTGAATCAATGCCTCTGTTATCATTTCGGCTCCTTGTCTGAAGCTTCGGGATGCGTTTTTCTGGATTTTGCATTTGCCGTTGTCGGCGATGAGCATGGCCTGGACAGTAGTCATCGGACGAGTCTCGAATTTCATTTCTCCGAAGGAGTTGAACATAAGGTAATCGCTTGTCTGACTGGATAGTACACAGATGACGCTCTGGATTCTGGAGTCTTTCGCTTTTATGGATTTTTCCAGTTTTCCGAGATATTCCACTGCTATGGCAGGGCTGACGTCTCTCCAGTTCTGGAGAATAGGATACCTGTCTGCACGTGGATTCGGTTGTCCGGGATATAGTCTGCGGACCAGTCGTCCGCCGTTGTTTTCCTGTGCCGTGTACGTGGCGCCTGTGCTTCTCGTGTCACGCGGTCTGACTGCCTGGCCCTGAGATATGGCCGATGCAGCAGTTGCGGCGCTTTCCATGTCGCTCCATTCGGTGCTTTCAGAGTAGGCGTAACCTGTTTTTTCTCCTTTGAGAACTCGTATGCCTACGCCATAGTCGATGTTCACGCCGCCTGACGAGACTTCTCCGTCCATCAGCTGGTGTGTCTGGAGCATGGTGTTTTCGAAGTATAGGTCGCAATAGTCACCTCCATGGGACAATGCTTTGGTAGTCAGTTTAGTAAGATCTTCTTCCGCTACCTTGAAGGTGTCCAGATAATATTTCTTGTCCAGTATCATAGTTCTTGTTTATATTTTATGCACTGCAGGGAACGTGTTATGTCGTTCCTTAGTCATCGTTCTCTGAGAGTGATTTGATTTTCTCGTAAGTTGCACTGTCTTTCACGAAAAGTGCGTCTTTGGTTCCTTCTGCGACCACCTTGAACGGAATCTCGGAGTTGTCTGCGAGGATCCAACGGTCCACAAGTGACGTATAGACATTGAAAAAATACTGCAGTCCGGCGAAGTATCTTCTCCTGATGGTGTCCTCCGGTATGTTGTGTCCGCCTGCAGCGACGCGTGCTTTTACTCTCGCAACAGCCAGGTCGGGGGAGTTCAGCCAGAAATAGAGCAGCGTTATGCTATAACCTTCTTTCTGTGCTTTCGCTATCATTTTTTTTAGGCTTCGTGTGGCCAATGTAGTTTCGATGGCGAAGTCTTCATGCCGTTTGAACAGATATGTGATTTTCAGCAGCATGAGTTTGCTGGCCTGTATGGATGCTGTGTCCGGACTGAACGGTGAAAGGCTTTTCGCAAATTCGTCAGAATTTACAAATTGGCTGCATTTCAGCATTTCCGGCAGTAACGCGTATGACGCCGTGGTCTTTCCCGCGCCGTTGCATCCTGATATTACATATAAGTTAGGCATATCCGTATTCGTTAATCCATCACAATATACGAATTTTTTCCCGTCCTGCCAAAAGCATGTTGCCTTTTATGCCGGCGAACGACAGTTCGCTGGAGGGATGAGCGAAGCGAAGGTCTCCGCTGCGACAGTCCCCCGCCGGCGCCAAAGCATTCCGCCTATAACTCCGTCGCCCCGCCGCGCTACTGATGAGTCACCCCGTAGCCGAAGAGCGCGAAATCACCTTTGCAGGGATCGCCGGGGAAAATCTCGCGGAACGCATCCGTGATCTCCATTACCGTCTTGATATCCTTGGGCTTGCGCGAAGTCAGCCCCAGCTCCGTCGCCTGCTCATACACATGAACATCCAGCGGAATCAGCAACGACTCCGGCGACGTTCCTTTCCAGACACCCAGATCCACCTTGCCGTCTTCCCGCACCATCCACCGGCGCATCATATTGATCTTCTTGTTCGGCGCCTTCGCATCCTCCTTCTGCCCGAAAATCCCGACCCGCATCTCGTTTACTGTCAATGCCTCCAGACTTTCATGCCCTTCATAGAATTCCTTCAGCCGTCCGCAAATCGCCGCCACCTCACTCCACTTTATGGTCCGGTGCACACTGACAGCCTCGTCACGCCATGCACCCCACATGACGTAATCATATGGCCTCCAATCCATTTCATCGAAAAGACGACCACAATCGCGAACAATCATTGACCTTCGCCCCCAAGCGAAATGCGCGGCGAAGACAGCAGCCACCTCCACATCTTTCAGGCACCTCTCCCCGCGGGCTGACAACTCGGCGAACCTGGTCGGGAATGCGATGGGATCCTCCTGGAAATACTGCGGAGCATTATAAATATCAGCCCATTCCCTGAGCTGAGCGACGATTTCTTTATTCATCATAAATCATTTTTTTTCTCAAGTTTCGCAAGTTGTCGGAATTGCTGACAGGGACTTACTTTCGCCATTGCAGACTTAAATGTCTGTGTTTTGCATTTGCGAAACTTTAACTCTTGAAAAAAAATGAGGCAAACCGTCAGGCCTGCCTCATGTAGTAAGCGTTAAGGATTACATAATATCCGAAACTGCGGTAAAAATTAGCACTCAGTAGCAGACTCCAACTTCTTCATTATAGAGAAGATGAACAGAGCTGAAAGGAGACAGAGTGTAATGAGAAGTCCCCAAACACCTGCGAGCGGAATCTTGTTCCAGAGGAGACCAGGAATAGACACGAGATAATTACCCAGAGCAGTTGCGGCGAACCAGCATCCCATCATAGCACCCTTATACTTAGGAGGAGCTACCTTAGAAACGAATGAGATACCCATCGGAGAAAGCAACAACTCAGCAAAAGTAAGAACCAAGTATGTGGAAATCAACCAATCCGGAGAAATAAGATCAGGGCTCACAGTTCCGCCAAGCTCCTTAGGAGAAGCGAGATTCAGAGAAGCGAATGTCAAGATGCTGAATCCGACAGCAGCCACGATCATACCGAGACCTATCTTTCTAGGAGCTGAAGGCTCCTTGCCTTTCTTCGCAAGAGCTCCGAAAATTGCAAGTGATACCGGGGTCAATGCTACCACGAAGAATGGGTTGAACTGCTGGAAATCAGAAGGAAGAATATTTACGATTTCATCCATCTTTGCATAGCTTGCATAAGCGCAGATCCACAGAATGACGGTAGCTACTCCGCAGGTAATTTTACCTGTGGACTTCTCAGACTGGAATGCTCCGAACAATGTGTAAATGGAAATCGCGATGAGGAACAAGCTGACGATGTTGAAACCGATTCTCGTAACACCTGTTACCACGTTAGATGTATAGTCACGCGCGAACAATGTCATAGTCGCACCATTCTGATGGAATGCCATCCAGAAGAAAATAACGACTGCGAAAACGAGCATGAGAGCAGTGATACGGCTCTTTGTCTGCGCAGGAGTGAGCTCTACGTCGTCCTTGTGAGCAGCCTTGGCCTGAGCAGCATTTACGTCAGCATGCTTGAACCATGAACGGCAGCTGAAATAGATAAGCACAGAAACCACGAGAGAAATACAAGCGATACCGAAACCATAGTTATAAGCGGTAGAAAGCTTCTCGATGTAAGTCTGGCTGAAAGTAGCCAAATCCATTCCCTCTGCACCTGACATGCTGCCTGCGATAGTCTGAAGCTTCTCAGCGTTCTCTGGAGAAATTACTCCATTCATAACCTGATGAGCGAGAGCAGGAACATTTGCGTCATAGATGAGACCTGATTTGCTGAGGAAGAAATTAGTCACAGCCTTAGCCATAGAAGGAGCGAACATCGCACCGATGTTGATGGCCATGTAGAAAAGGCTGAATGCTGAATCTCTCTTCGCAGAATATTTAGGGTCGTCATAAAGGTTTCCGACCATAACCTGAAGGTTTCCCTTGAAAAGTCCAGTTCCGACAGCTATAAGAGCCAATGCGCTGAACATGAGTATCTTACCTGCGATATCCGGTCCTGTAGGGATAGCGAGGCAGAAGTAACCGAGGAACATCACCGCGATACCGGTAGTTACGCATTTTCCGTAACCGATTTTGTCGGCGAGCATTCCTCCGAAGAGCGGCATGAAATAAACCGCTGCGAGGAAAATAGAATAAATCTGAGTAGAAACTGCTGCGCTGAATCCGAACTTGGCCTGAATGAACAGGAGGAAAATGGCGAGCATAGTGTAGTAGCCGAATCGCTCTCCAGTGTTGGCGAGAGCGAGGGCGAACAAACCTTTAGGCTGGTCTTTAAACATAGTTTACAGTCTTTTTTTTATGGGTTATGATCAAGTCAGGAACCTTCCTCCTTGAACTAAAAATTTTACGTTACGGCTACAAACTTACATAAAATTTTCTATATTTGTTCTTTGTGAACGAAGATTATTATGCGATTTGGAGTAAAAATAATGGAAAGTATCATGAGACTTGCGGCATTGCAGCCTCTGAGACTGCACTATTTCTGGGGGAGATGCATCGCATGGCTCGTGTCAGGTCCGATACATTACAGACGCGATCTCGTCATGATGAATCTGGCTCGTTCTTTTCCTGAAAAGAAGTATAAAGAGCTGAAAGTCATTATGAAAGACTTCTATCGCCATTTCGGGGACATCGTAGCCGAGACCTTCTGGTTCGCGGGAGCACACGATGAGAAAAGACTGAAAAAATCACATATTTGCGAGGCGGAAAACGAAGAAATGCTCGATCGCCTGTTTTGTGAACGTCCCGGAGTCATCGTCATGAGCTCACATTTGGGAAACTGGGAAATTACCGGCGGCATCATGAGTTATCTTCATAAAAAGGTCCATTTCGGTGAAAAAAGTGTTACAGTAGTATATAAGAAACTGAAAAATAAATTTTGGGATGAAGTCTTTGGTGCGAACCGCTGTGCTCCCATCGCCCGTGAAAACCGGGAAACCTGCTATGTCGAGTCGAACAAGATAATGCGGTTCACCATCGCCCACAAAAATGAAAAGAGGCTCTATATTTTTCCTACGGACCAATGCCCTTACAAGCATGCTGCCGGTCATAAAGTGGACAACTTCATGAATCAGCCGACATTGACCATGACAGGCGGGGCCTCGCTCGCGCACAAATTCGGTTTAGCGGTAGTCTACATGGCCTTCCGCAAGAAAGAAGACTATGGATATACGATGACTTTCCGGGAAATCTGTCCGGACGCGTCACAGATGACCCCTGAAGAGATTATGAACATATTCTACAGATATTTGGAGGAGGACGTGAAAGCCCAGCCTGCGAACTATCTGTGGACACATAACAGATGGAAAAAATGAAAACATTGAATTATGCTTTGGCGGCTGCGCTGATGAGCGTAAATATCGCCGCGTTTGCCCAATCAGGGCACTCGGATCCTGAAGGAAGCCTGGTTTACTCCCTGCCGTCCACCTCAGTGAAACTCGAAGTCGAGGCAAGACAGGAAACTTTCCATGCAGGACCTTATGCTAAATATGCGCAGAAATATCTCGGTGTCGATGCCAGACAACAGGACGCCACCAAGTTCGAAGTGACCTCAGTGAAAATGACTTCCGCCGTCGAAGCCGACCCTGCGCTTCGCTATACAGTAAATCCGGGTGCAGGCATGCCCGCCTTTTTGGCATTGACCTCACAAGGCCTGGTATCGATAGCAGATGCGGCGGCAGAATCGACCGAATGGCGATTCCCTTCAGCTTCGAAAGGCGACTTCTCAGACAAGGGACTCACCTCGAACCTGACCTCCGAGGCGGCAACACTTTACCGCACGGTAAAAAGCGAATCCGCGTATAACAAGGTAGCGGTACAGCAGGAAATGGTCGTCCAGAAATCCATGGACGCACGTGCCAAAGAAGCTGCCGACATGATCTTCAGCCTCCGAAAGAAGAAAGTGCAAATCATTACAGGTGATACAGATGCGACATTCAGCGGCGAAGCGATGGCCTCAGCCGTGGCAGAAATCACCCGAATGGAAAACGAATATATGTCCATGTTCATCGGCTACAGCGACATTTCCACACAGAAGATGAACTACGACGTGGTGCCGACTGCCGACAACGATGCACAGCTCTATGTCGCATTCCGCCTGTCGGACTCCAAGGGCCTCGTCCCTGCCGATGACATCTCCGGCAAGCCATACCTGCTCGAATTCACCCCGTCTCCGGTAAGCATCCCTGACGCCCGCAGCATGAAACCGAAAGGCGCCGTCGCTTACTACCGCGTACCTTCGGTATGTACGGTGAAGCTCTCGGATGGGGTCAATGTCCTTTTGCAGAGCAGGATTCCGGTTTACCAGCTAGGAGTCGTAAGCTCATTCCCGATTACGAAATAACCACATAAATTTATAATTATATGAATATTAGAGATCTTGAACCAAAAGGCGTCTGGACTAATTTTGACGCCCTGTCACAAATTCCACGTCCTTCTAAACACGAGGAGAAAGTAGAACAATACCTCCTCGACTGGGGAAAAGCTCATAATGTAGATGTCCGTAAAGACGAGACAGGCAATATAATCTTCACCAAACCTGCTACACCAGGTTACGAAAACAGACGCGGCGTCATCTTCCAGGCCCATATGGACATGGTACCTCAGAAGACAGCCGAGACTGTACACGACTTCCTTACCGACCCTATCCAGACAGAAATCGACGGCGAATGGGTAAAAGCAAAGGGAACCACACTTGGAGCAGATAACGGTATCGGCGTATGTATCGCCCTCGCCGCCCTCGAAGACAACACCCTGAAACATGGTCCTATCGAGGCTCTCATCACATACGATGAAGAAACAGGAATGACCGGAGCTACCAAGCTTAAGCCAGGAGAACTTAAAGGCGACATCCTCCTGAACCTCGACTCTGAGGCTGAAGGCGAGCTCTACATCGGTTGTGCAGGCGGGCTGGACGGAATGGGCGACTTCTCATATAAGACGATCGACGCTCCTGCCGGATTCGAGAGCTACAAGCTGACTATCAAGGGAATGAAGGGCGGTCACTCAGGACAGGACATTAACCTCTACCGCGGAAATGCGAACAAAGCTGCCGCCAGAGTACTGCTGCCGCTCCTCGAAAAATTCGGCGTGAAAGTCGCTGACTTCACCGGTGGAAGCCTTCGCAACGCCATCCCGTTCGAGGCTGAAGTTGCCATTCTTGTGCCTTCGGCCAATGTGGCTGAGGTCAATGCCAAAGTGGAGGAGCTGTTCGGCATCATCAAGTCAGAATATGCTGACACTGACCCTGAAACAGTCTGCTTCTTCGAGAAACAGAATGAGCCGTTTACCTCTTATATAGAGGATGACGTAATGTTGAGAGCAGTGAAAGCCATAATGGCATGCCCTAACGGCGTGGAAAGAATGAGTCCTACTATGCCTGGCCTTGTGGAAACATCTGTGAACATGGCAGTGGTGAGAACTAAGGACGGACACCTCACAGTTCATTCACTTATAAGAAGTTCTGTAGATACAGCCAGAGAGGATGTGGCAGAAAAGATGCGCTGCGTATTCGAACTTGCAGGTGCCGGTTTCACCACATTCGGAGCTTATTCAGGTTGGACACCGATTCCTTCAGCACCTATTATCGGCGTCATGAAAGACGTTTACAAGAATCTGTTCGGAGTCGAGATGAAGGTTACAGCTATCCACGCAGGTCTCGAGTGTGCTCTTCTCGGAGCCAAATATCCTAACTGGGATATGGTATCATTCGGTCCTACCATCAAGTATCCGCACTCACCGGATGAGAGAGTGAAGATCGACACTGTGGATAAGTGTTGGAAATTTGTGAAGAGTGTTCTGGAGAACATTCCTGAAAAGAAATAATGCAGCCGGTTTTTCTCGTTTTTCGCGGGCAGGGGGGTGCCTGTCATGAAACTATTGAAATATTATGATAATAATAGCAGAAAGTGGCGCTACTAAGACTGATTGGCGCTCGATATCGGATAACGGGACGATTTACTCGCTCCGCACACCGGGAATGAACGTGGCTTCGGCGACACCTGAATTTATTTCAGGCGTGTTGGCAAGTGCTATACCGGAATTGGACCCGTCTGGGGAGACTGTCACCGAAATACATTTTTATGCGGCTGGACTGATTTCGGATGGTAAAAACGTGCCTGACAGCGCCAAGAATCTGGATGCTGAATTTCATAAGGCATTTCCTGAGGCTGAGATAGAATATGCGTCTGACCTTCTGGATGCGGCTCGTGCAGTGTGTGGCAGAAAACCTGGAATCGCCGTGATTTTGGGTACGGGTTCTAATAGCTGCGAGTATGACGGAGAGAAAATCGTGAAGAATGTGCGCTCGGGCGGTTTTATTTTAGGAGACGAGGGCGGAGGAGCATGTTTGGGAAAACTGTTCATGTCAGATTTCTTGAAAGGACTTGTTCCTGAACCGCTTGCCACGGAGTTTGCTGAAAAATTCCAGGTGGACTATCTGACCGTAGTCCAGAACGTTTATAAGGGAGGTGCACCTTCAGGGTATTTGGGCTCGTTCTCACCTTTCATTTCTTCTCACTATAATACTGTTCCTTATGTTAAAGAGCTGATAGATAATAATTTCAGATCTCTTTTCACACGCTGTCTTTCACAGTACGATATCGCAGGAAAGCCTGTCGGTGTAGTAGGCGGGTTCGCGGCGGCACATAAAGAGACATTGATCAGAATCGCTTCTGAATTCGGTGTCACCATATCAGAAATTACTGCATCACCTGTGGAAGGACTGGTGAGATTCCATACTGAAAAATAACTGTTCAAATTCTATAGGACATGAAAACTACAGAACAATCATCGAATTATCAGCATCTGGACGAGATGTCTGTAAAAGAAATCCTTACGGGAATAAATAACGAGGACAGCAGCGTTCCTGCAGCTGTGGCAGAGGAGATACCTCAGATTGAGAAACTCGTAGAAGGAGTGGTCGCAAGAATGAAAAAAGGTGGCCGCGTGTTCTATCTCGGTGCCGGCACGAGCGGACGTCTCGGCGTGGTAGATGCTTCAGAAATACCTCCTACATACGGAGTTCATGATAAATTCATCGGTCTTATCGCAGGTGGTGACAGGGCTATCCGTGACGCAGTAGAGGCAGCAGAAGATAATCCTCAGGGAGGATGGGCAGATATGCAGCCGTTCCATCCGACTGCAGATGATATAGTTATCGGTGTTGCGGCTTCAGGTTCTACACCTTATGTCATAGGTGCCGTGAAGATTGCTCGTGAGCATGGCCTTCTTACCGGATGTATAACATGTAACAAGGGTTCTGACCTTGCTGCTGCCGCTGAGATTCCAGTGGAGGTGGTTGTAGGCCCTGAGTTCGTGACTGGAAGTACCCGAATGAAATCCGGTACAGCTCAGAAACTTGTGCTGAATATGATTTCTACTGCGACCATGATTCGTCTCGGTCATGTGAAGGGAAACAAGATGGTGGACATGCAGCTTACTAACAAGAAGCTTGTAGACCGCGGTTCACGTATGATTATGGGTGAGACCGGTATTAAGGATTATGAACTTGCCAAGAGGTTGCTCCTCAAATATGGTTCTGTCCGCAAGGCTGTGGATGCCTATAATGGAGGCGACAAGGATGCGAAGTGAAAAATATCCCTCTGAGCTTCTGGAGCAGGCTGTAGATGCCATAAGTTCGCTTCCGGGAGTGGGGGAGAAGAGTGCTCTCAGGCTGGCGTTGCATCTGCTTCGCCAGCCTGTTGATAATGTGCGGCATTTTACGGATTCCATAAGAAATCTCAGGGAGAATGTAAAATATTGCCGTACCTGCATGATGATATCTGATGATGAAGAGTGTGCGATATGCAGGGATGGCAGCCGTGACCATAATACTATATGTGTTGTGGAAAATGTCCGTGATGTGATGAGCATCGAGGCTACCGGCCAGTATCATGGGGTTTATCATGTGCTGGGCGGAAAGATATCGCCGATTGATGGTGTGGGGCCGTCGGATTTGAACATTGTAGAACTTAAAAATCGTGTGGCAGCATTGACCCAAACCACAGGGGCGGAGAACTTGGAGGTGATTTTGGCGCTCAGCGGGGATGTCGAGGGGGAGACGACTTCTTTTTACATTTTCCGGCAGATTGCGGGTTTCGGGGTGAAGGTGTCGGCGTTGGCGCGCGGACTCGGTTTCGGCGACGATTTGGAATATGCTGACCAGCTCACGCTCGGGCGTTCTATCGTGAATCGTCAAGTGTTTAAGCCATAATGTGTTATGGAGGAAATATTTAAGGATATTCTGCTCTCGGCCTCGCTGTGTGCGGATTGTTTTGCGGTGTCTCTTTGTGCGAGCGTGGCTATGAAGCGCATTTCGTGGGGCGAGATTTTGAAGATTTCCCTGATATTCGCGGTCATTCAGGCGTCCTTCCTTTTTGTTGGTTGGGCGTTCGGCGATTTTATCGCGCGGTATGTGTTGGCCTACGTGAAGTATATTGGTATGGGCCTGCTGCTTTTCGTCGGCGGGTCCATGATAAAGGAGGCGTTTTCCGAGGAGGACTCGCAGAATTTGTCCGGGTTCAGGAATATCGTCATAGCCGGCGTGGCCGACAGTATCGATGCCTTGGCAGTGGGAATCTCCATGTCCATGGCCGGAAGGGGATTGCACGGAATGACAGTCCCTCTCGCGGCGGTGTTCCTGATTACAGCCCTGTCCGTGGTCCTGGGAATTAAAGGCGGTCACGTCATCGGCCGTCGTGCCGGAAAACCAGCCTCCATCGTGGGCGGTTGCGTGCTCATCCTCCTTGGGCTGAATATCGTTTTCGATGTTGTGTGATGTCGATCACTTACTTTTTCTTGCTGTATGTGACGTTGTTGAATTTTATCTCTCCATTATCCATGAACTCTATAGGCATTTCTTGGAATTTTCCGGAGCCTGAGTAGAAGACATCAGGAGAGCAGTTCGAAACAAATACTCCCATAGGTAGTTCAAGGGAGAGAATTCCATTCTCAAATTTGTACAACAGTGGTTTTCCAATCTCTTCTTGAGGAGATTTCTTGTAGAAACGGATATAGACGTTTTTTCCGCCCTTTTTGAAGAAGCGTATCCCAGGGATGATCATGGTGCTTTCTTGCTTGACATCCGGCTTGGATACTCCTACATATGTTATCTGGATTTCACCGTTTTTGTCTACTTCTCCGTCAAACAATATGTTGTAGGTGATACCATTCTCTTGGCCGCAGGCATATACCGGTACCCACTTTCCTAGTAATCCTTCTTGTGATTCGTCGGATGAACCTTTTTCGCAGCCGACTAAAAGAAGCAGGCCAGCAAAGATGGCCAAAAATTGATAAAATTTCTTGAACATAACTTAAATGGTTTTATAAGGTTTCTTCCTACATAATGCAAATATATTCTAAATCTTGCATCGATATCATCATTATTTTTAATTTTTTTCTGTGCATATGAGGATTAAAACCATCTTTTATTACAATAATGAGAAACGTTAAATAAAAAAAACTCCAACAAACGATTTAAAGACAAATTTATTTCATATATTTGTGAATGCAATAATATTATTAACTGCTAATTATATATGCCTATGGATCAAAAAAAGATGATCGGCAATGTAAACATTTACATGTGCCTGGCTGCAGCTTCATTGTTCACGGCTATAAACGTCGGAACAGCTGTTCCTGCTGCTGGAGCCGAATCTCTATCGGCTTCTATGGTTTCTCAGACTGACCGTCTTGTCGTTTCCGGTAAAGTGCTTGACGCTCAGGGACAGCCTGTTCCTGGTGCCAGTGTCATCGAAACTGGCACTACTAACGGTGTGAACACTGATGCTGACGGAAAATTCTCAATGGAAGTCAGAAGGGGGGCTAAACTGGAGGTTTCCTGCATTGGTTATACCACAGTAACAGTTGTTGCCAATTCCGAGATGTCCATTACCATTCATGAGGATAAGGAATTCCTCGATGAGGTTGTGGTAGTCGGTTATGGTACTCAGAAAAAGGCAAACCTTACGGGTGCCGTTTCTACTGTAGATGTAAGTAAAACTTTGGAAAACAGACCTGTGGCCGATGTCGGAAAGGCTTTGCAGGGAGCTGTTCCTGGTTTGACCGTTTTGAACTCAAGTGGTGCAGTCAATTCTTCACCGAAGATTACTATCCGTGGTCTTGGTACCCTCAGTAATAAGGCTACATCCAACCCTCTTATTGTAGTGGACGGAGTTGTAATGGATGATATTTCATATCTTAACCCTAACGATATCGATAATATCTCTGTACTTAAGGATGCTGCCTCTACTTCCATTTACGGAACACGAGCTGCTTTTGGTGTGATTTTGATTACAACTAAATCTGCTTCTACAGCCGAAAAGGTATCTGTAACATACTCGAATAATTTTGCATGGCAAAAACCGACAGTCCTTCCATCTTATTCAGATGTTCCTTCTCAGATTGTTGCTTTCCAGGATGTTAACAATCGTATAAAGGCTACGCCGGAGTTGTTCGGTATGGTGTTTAACGATGAGTTCTTGCAGAATGCTCAGAAGTGGCAGGAAAGACATGGCGGAAAGAAGTCCGGTTATCGCGAGATGGTTCTCGGTGATGACTTTGAGATCCGTGCAGCTGATGGTAAAGGTAATTACTATGCTGATTGGGATGTTGCAGGTATTATGTTCAAGAATTGGACACCTCATCAGTCTCATAATTTTGCCGTTCAGGGTACAAGTGGCCGTACTTCTTACTACATGTCTGTCGGATATAACAAGGAAGAGGGTACAGTCAGATTCAATCCTGATAAGATGAACCGTTGGAATGTTTCTTCTAACGTTACTACAAGTCCTACCACATGGCTTCAGCTGGGAGTACGTTTCAATTTCGACAGAAAGAACTATACCACAAGTTATGGCATGGGTCAGGGTACCTATCAGTATATCTGGCGTTGGGGATCTATGTTCGGACCTTATGGTACATACAATGGTCAGGATTTCCGAACAATCAGTTATCGTAAGCAGGCCGGCTCAGACGAGTACGTTTATGATTATACTCGTGTAGGAGGTTTTGCGAAAATTAAGATTATCGATGGCCTTACTGTAAACGCTGACTATACCTATAATATTTATGACCTGGATGAGAACTGGAATCAGAACCCTATTTATGGATACGACAGTTGGGGCGCTATTGCTGAACCGGGGTATATCAGTACAGCTACTACAAAGGGTGAATACAGCTCCAGAAATCTCGCTTATGCATTCAATGCCTATGTAGATTATACCAAGACTTTCGCACGTAAACATAATCTTCATGTTATGGTCGGTATGAATGCTGAAGAGGGTAGTTTCAGAGACTTCTCAGGAACCAGAAAAACACTTTTGGACAACACTCTTCCTGAGTTTAGTCTTGCTACGGGAGATATGACTGTTTCAGGTTCTCATTCACATTGGGGAACAGCCGGTTACTTCGGTCGAATCAATTACGATTATGACGGAATTTGGCTCCTCGAATTGAATGGACGTTATGACGGTTCTTCAAGATTCCCTCAGCATTCTCATTGGGCATTCTTCCCATCGGCTTCTGCAGGTTATAGGATTTCACAGGAGAAATGGTTTGAGCCTATTCGCCCTATAGTAAGTGATGCGAAAATCAGAGCTTCTTTTGGTGAGATCGGTAACGAGGCTATCGGAAGCAATATGTTCGTTTCCTCTATCTCTAAAAAGGGTGACAGCTATGTTTACTGGACAGGAGATGGCACTCAGAAAGTTTCTATGTATAATATGCCATCCCTTGTAGATGCAGACCTTTCTTGGGAGAGAATTCAGACATTGGACGTTGGTGCTGACCTCGGTTTCATGAATAATGATTTGAAAGTCACATTCGACTGGTATCAGCGTACAACACTTGACATGCTTGCACCTGCAGCATCTCTTCCTGGCGTTCTTGGTGCTACCGCTCCTTACACGAACAATGGTACACTCCGTACACGCGGTTGGGAACTTGCTATCGATTGGCATCATGTATTTGGTGACCTCGTTGTTTATGCAAATGCTTCTGTTGGTGACTTCAAGTCTAAGGTTACCAAATGGTCTAACGACACCAAGAGCCTTAATTCTACATATCAGGGAATGACCTATGGTGATATCTGGGGATTTGAGACTGACAGATTGTTTACACCAGAAGATTTCACCGGATTTGATGCTGACGGAAATCCAACAGGATATGCTCCTGGCGTTCCTACTCAGGTAGGTATTCAGACTGGTTCATTCGTCTATGGTCCTGGTGATACCAAATACAAGGATCTTAATGGTGACGGCAAGATCGACGGTGGTGAAGGAACTGCAGATAATCATGGAGACCTTAAGGTTATCGGTAATACCCAGCCTCGTTATCAGTATAGCTTCAGACTTGGCGGTAGCTGGAAAGGATTCGATTTGGATATCTTCTTCCAGGGGATCGGCAAACGTGATGTATGGTCACAGTCTGCATTCGTAATTCCTTATTATAGAGGTGCTGATGCTATCTATTCTAATCAGATGGATTATTGGAAGGGTACTTTCTCAGGCGGCAAATGGACTGTAACAAATGCTGATGCTGAGTATCCAAGACTTTATGCAGGTAATAATGGTACAGGTAAAGTCCCAGGCATAGATCGTGGTGACAAGAACTTCTATCCACAGTCTAAATGGTTGTCTCACATGGCATATCTCCGTTTGAAGAATTTGACTTTCGGATACACTCTTCCACAGCATTTGACAAGAAAGATATATCTTGAGAAGGTACGTGTCTACTTCAGCGGTGAGAACCTGTTTGAGTTGATTAACAATACCAATGGTGCATTCGATCCTGAAATCAATACTGGTGATGGTTCTATGTCAAATGGTGTATTCGGCCGTACAGATCCTATGTACCGTACTATTTCATTCGGTATACAGCTTACTCTTTAGTTCTGAACTTGTAATATAGACACAGATATGAATAAAATTTATAAATTTATTGCTGCTGGCGTTATCACGATTGCATCCGTTGCATCTTGTGATAGTATCTTGGACAAAAGCCAACTTGATGCGTTCGAGGATAATAACTTTTGGTCAGGAGAAGGTAACGTCGAGTCCTACGCAAATACGTTTTTCAATGAGTTCGTAGGATATGGAAATGGTGGAGGTTCAGGCTCTTTCTATTTCCCTACTTTGAATGATAACCAGGCTGGTTCTTCATTTAGAGATTGGAATTATTCCAACTATATGGTAACCAACAGCAGTTGGACAGGTGGATATGAGTCTGTCCGTCGTGCTAATATTATGATAAATCGCGTGGAGGGTATGACTGCTTTGTCAGACGCTCAGAAAAAGCATTGGATTGGCGTTGCCCGCCTTATGCGTGCGTTGGAGTATTATTGGCTTGTAAGACAGTTTGGAGATGTTCCACTTATTTCCACAGAACTTAAAACCAATTCACCTGAACTTTATGGTGCACGTGAAGACAGGGATAAGGTTATGGATTTCGTTTTGGAAGATCTTAATGCTGCGGTAGCTGGTATTACATCCAAATCCAAGGTCTCTTGGAGTACAGATTTGGCAAATGCCATCAAGTCTGAAATTTGCCTTTATGAGGGTACTTTCTGCAAATACAGATCTGTAGCAGATAAACAGAAGGCTCCGGATGAGGCTCGCGCGAAGAAGTTCCTCGAAGAGTGTAAGACAGCTTCTGCTGCTATCATGGGTAATTCAGCATACAAGCTCAGTGACGATTATAATAGCAATTATAACTCAATCGACCTCAAGGCCAACACTGAGATGATTTTGTACAAGCACTATGTCAAGGACTTGATGCACCATTCATTGGTGGATTATACATGTTCTTCTACAGAAATGTCAGGAATGAACAAAGACGCATTTGATTCTTATTTGTTCATTGACGGTTTGCCTAAGTCTGCTACTGCCAAAGACAAGTCAGACAAAGGTGTACTCGATGGCAAGATTGTGAACATCTCTAATCTTCTCAGTGTACGTGACCCGCGTCTTGGTAAAGTTATCGATGATAAACTCGGATATACCTCGAATGAGGGATTCAAGAGGTACACAGACAGGAAGGATGGTATGTTGATGACTTCATCTACTGGTTATACTGTTTGCAAGTTCGATACTAAGGCATTGGATATGGGGTACAGGGATCAGACTAGCAAGAACTATACTGATGCTCCTATTTACTGGCTGTCAGTTATTTATTTGAATTATGCTGAGGCATGTGCAGAACTTGGAAGTTGTACACAGAATGATTTGAATATTTCTGTCAACAAACTCCGTGCACGTGTAGGTATGCCAAATATGACTGTTTCTCCAGTTGCTGATGCTGCCAACAACATGAATGTAAGCAACTTGATTTGGGAAATTCGCCGTGAGCGCCGTGTGGAACTTATGTTCGACAACGATACTCGTTTCTGGGATTTGATCAGATGGCATCAGCTTGACAAGCTTGACAGCTCCAAGAATCCTAATATCTTGCTCGGTGCAAACGTTTCTGTTGACACAGCTCTTGATACCAAGGCAACTGCCAAGAAGGGTGATTACATCGATGCTTCAAGAAATGGCGTTAGGAAGTATGAGGCTAAGTACTATCTCTATCCTATACCTACCAGCCAGATTCTTTTGAATAAGAAACTCTCCCAGAACCCAGGTTGGGAAGAGTAGTTTTGACTTGACTTTATTTGACTTCACTCCTTTCCAACCTATTGGAATGGGGTGAAGTTTTATTTTCCCGGTTGCACAGCGCCGGGATATTTTGTATATTAGCAAGTTGAATAGTAAATAATGATCGAGGTTATGGAGAAGAAAAGATTATTTCCTGTGGGGATACAGACATTTGAGAAACTGCGTAGAGGTGGATTTGTGTATATAGACAAGACGGACTGTGTTTATCAAATGACTCATTCCGGATGGAAAAACGTGTTTCTGAATCGTCCAAGGCGATTCGGTAAGTCTCTGCTTACCTCTACATTGCATAGTTACTTCGCCGGACAGAAAGATTTGTTTGAGGGGCTAGCTATCGAAAAGCTGGAGACAGACTGGGATAGTTATCCGGTGCTTCATTTTGATATGAGTCTAGGTAAGCACATGGATAAAGATGGTTTGGAGGAGTATTTGTCCAGCAGGCTGAGAGACAAGGAACGAGAATACGGATTGACGGAGGTTCCGCGTCAGGCCAATGACCGTTTGACGAATCTGATAAGATCTGCGTATGAGCAGACAGGAAAGCCAGTTGTTGTTCTTATTGATGAATATGATGCTCCACTGTTGGATGTGGTGCATGAGGAAGAAAATTTGCCGTTGTTGAGAAATATCATGCGTAATTTCTATAGTCCTTTGAAGGCCTGTGACCCATATCTGAAATTCGTGTTTTTGACCGGAATAACGAAATTTTCTCAAGTGAGCATATTCAGTGAGTTGAACAATATTAAGAATATCAGCATGTTGCCGGAGTATGCGGCGGTGTGTGGTATCACGGATGAGGAAATGCAGACTCAAATGTGTGATGGCATTGACAGAATCGCTTCGAATTTGGATATTAGTCACGAAGAGGCAATTGCGCGTCTGAAATATAATTACGATGGTTATCATTTCACGTGGCCGTCTCCGGATGTGTATAATCCGTTTTCTCTGATGAATGCCTTTTCAGATGGGTTGCTGAACTCATATTGGTTTGGTAGTGGCACACCGACATATTTAATAGAAATGCTGAATAAGTATGGTATGCTTCCTTCTAAATTGGGAGAAGAACAGGATGTTCCTGTAGAGTCGTTTGATTCTCCTATGGAACGAATGACGGATATAATCCCGCTTTTATTTCAGAGTGGATACGTAACAATAAAAGGTTATGATCCGACTTTGCAATTATATAAGTTAGATATCCCAAATAACGAGGTCCGTTTGGGTCTCATGAAGTGCCTCCTTCCAGAGTATGTCAGTCGTGAAACTACTTCTGGGCTTGTTACGATGTCATATGTGTATAAAGATTTACTTAATGGAGACATGAATTCAGCATTGACCCGAATCAAAACTTTTTTAGGAACAGTCCCTTATTGTGATAATACTAATTATGAGGGACATTATCAGCAGTTGTTGTATGTGATTTTTAGTTTGTTGGGGCAATTTGTTGACGTGGAAGTTCGTACACCTCGTGGTCGTGTGGATATGGTTATAAAGACGCCTACAGCATTATACATTATGGAAATTAAACTTGATGGAACTGCTGAAGAAGCAATGAATCAAATCAATGTAAAGGATTATCCTGCTAAGTTCGCGCTTACAGGTTTACCTATCGTCAATGTTGGGGTGTCGTTCGATAGCTCAACGAAGAATTTTACAGACTGGATTATAGCGTAGCTGTGACGATTTTTGTGGGTCTATCAGGGAAAATTTGTAAATTCGCAAGATAAAGTTACTAAAACTGTAGGCCAATGTTTTCATTTGTGGTGAGCCTGGTGGCTCTTGTTGCCGGTTATTTTATTTACGGCAGAGTGGTGGAAAAGGTGTTCGGTGTGGATTCTTCACGAAAGACCCCCGCGATCACTAAGGCAGATGGCGTGGACTATATTCCTATGCCGGCTTGGAAAGTATATATGATCCAGTTCCTTAACATTGCCGGAACCGGTCCTATATTCGGAGCTATCATGGGTGCTAAATTTGGCCCTTCTGCATATCTGTGGATAGTTTTCGGCTGCATCTTTGCTGGAGCTGTCCATGACTACATGACAGGTATGTTGTCCATCAGGAACAACGGCGCCGGACTTCCGGACCTTGTCGGCGAATATCTCGGAAAAGGTACCAAAACATTCATATTGGCATTCTCCATTATCGTGCTGATGCTGGTCGGAACTGTATTCGTATTCAGCCCGGCACTCATCTTGGGAGACATCGCCGGAGACGGCAGCAAAATCGCCATAATGGCATGGGTGGGCGTTATTTTCCTTTACTATCTTTTGGCTACGCTGATGCCTATCGACAAGATTATCGGACGTATCTATCCGGTATTTTCTTTCGCGTTATTATTTATGGCTGTGGCACTTATGGTATGTCTGTTCGTGAAATGGCCAGTTCTTCCTGAAATTTGGGATGGGCTCGGTAATCTCGGAGAATCCAAGGGTCTTCTTAGCGGACAGCCTGTGTTTCCATGCCTCTTCATTACTATAGGGACTGTCCGGAAATGCTGTGCATTTCCTAACGAATTGATTGCTAATGTGTT
>OBKS01000302.1_pt1 | contig 52447 bp, 53 predicted proteins | sample 1517381 | NCBI WGS metagenome assembly OBKS01 (sample SAMN04571686, study PRJEB22368) | human gut metagenome | biome: human gut; material: stool | host: Homo sapiens | place: Luxembourg | collected 2012-08-03 | reverse complement strand
AAATATTCTCTTTGTAAACAATATTTATATAAAAATATAGTTATTTTAGACATTTAATTTACAAAAAAAGAGTATTTTAGGATACTCTTTTCCTCATATATTACAAAGTTGTGAAACGCCAATCTATTTCCAGCTAATTACATTTTTTGCAATAACATCAAAACATCAATTTAACCACTAAAATTGATACAATAATTCCTATTGCATCAGCAATAAGGCCGGATGCTAAAGCATATCTTATCTTAGTAATTCCAACTGTTCCAAAATATAAAGTTATAACATATAAAGTTGTATCTGAAGAACCTTGCATAACTGAAGCTAATCTACCAATGTAACTATCAGGTCCAAAAGTTGACAAAATATTAGAAGTAATTGCTAAAGAAGCCCCACCTGATATTGGTCTAACTAAAAAAAGTGAAAACAATTGCGGTGGAAGATGAATAAAACTAAAAAATCTTGCAAACAGATCTAATACTCCACAATTGATAAATATATTAATTCCAAATATCATAGCAAGTAATCCTGGAAATAAATTAATAATCATTGAAAAGCTTTCTTTAGCACCTTTTATAAAAACATCATATATATTTATTTTTTTTATTAAACCGCTAATTATGATAATTAAAACGAGAATTGGTAAAACAAAATCAGACATTATGAATTTCTCCTTCTAAAAATCTTATCAACTATAATAGCTAATATTGTTGAAATGATTGTCGCTATTACTGTAGCTAAAACAGTTTCGGTGGGATTGGTACTTCCATGCATTAGTCTAAGAGATATAACTGTAGTTGGAATAATAGTAAGACCACTAGTATTAAGCATTAAAAAAGTAATCATACTTTTAGTTGCTGTTTTTTTGTCTTTATTATCTTTTTGTAAAGCATTCATTGCCTTTAAACCAAATGGTGTAGCAGCATTCCCAAGCCCTAACATATTTATTACTACATTGCTGGAAATATATCCTAATGCTTCATGATTAGAAGGAAGTTCTGGAAAAAGCTTACTCAATATTGGTTTAAATATATTAGATAATTTAATTAGTAACCCAGATTCTTTAGCTATTTCCATAATACCTAACCATAAAGCTATAACAGGAAATATTTTTAAAATCATTTCGATTGTAGTAGTAGTTGATAATAAAATATTTTCATTTATAACACTTGTTTTACCATTTATAATTCCTAATAATATACCTACTACAATAAAAAATCCCCATATTTTATTTACCATAAGTTTTTAAACCATTTCTTTAATTTGCTAAAAAAATTTTGTTTTTTTTCGATTTTATTTACATATATTTCTGTTTCATAAATATTAGTATCACCTAATTTAACTACTACTTTCCCTACTACATCATTATTTTCTACTGTTTCTTTTTGTTCTAATTTGAAATTTAAAATTATACTATTTGTTTCATTATTGTTAAGCGGATAAGAAAAGTTATCCTTAATATAAAATTCATAATTATCGTAATAATTGTCATCAACTATATCTATTTTACCTTCTTTTAATATTTGATAATTATTAAAAGTATCGAAAGTTTCTTCATATAGCTTTTTATGATCTAAAAAATCATTTCCATCATTTAAAGTAACTACAACTAAATTTATATTATTTTTACTAGCAGTAGTTACTAATGTTCTTTTAGCTATTTCAGTAAAACCTGTCTTACCACCAGTTGCATATTTATAACTATTGAGTAATTTATTTTTATTATGCCATATATATGTATTCATATTAGTTTTTAGGGTGTATTTTTTTGTACTTGTTACTTTCCTATACAATTCATTCTTCATAGCGTAACTAGTTAATAAAGCCATGTCATATGCAGTAGAATAATTACTTTTTGGTGTATCTAAACCACTAGGATTATTAAAAGTAGTATTTTTCATGCCAAGTTCTATAGCTTTTTGATTCATTAATTTAACAAAATCTTCTACACTTCCACTTACATTTTTAGCTATGCTTAAAGCGGCGTCATTACCACTTCTAAGCATTAATCCATAAACCAAATCTAACAATTTCATTTCTTCATTTTCTTTTATATATATTCCTGAACCATATGCATCTCGTATTTCACTTCCTATTTTAATAGTATCATTTATTTTACCACTTTCAATAGCTAAAATAGACGTCATTATTTTTGTAATAGATGCTATACTTCTTACTGTATGTATATCGTCAGCATACAGTATTCTTTTACTATCCATGTCCATCAAAATAGTACACTGACCACTTGAATTAAAAACATTATCTTCAGTTGCTTTTACATTAAAAGGTACAAGAAATAAAAGCAAAATTACTATTCTTTTTATCACACTATCACCTAAAAAAATATATGAAAAAAAGGACTAGTTTATGTCCTTTTTATAAATCATTTGTTTCATTAGTTACTATTACATCACTTTTTTTCACAATAATTACTGGCATAACTTCACAAATTGATGACTTATCTTCTCCATATATTTTAGAAGTAATCGTATCTATTTTTGTTAAAGCAAATGCTTGGTTATCATTGTAATTATCACCTAACCAGTAACAACTATTAGATGTATACAAATACTTAAATTTATCATTTAGGAATGTAAAATAACCATTATATGAAATAGCTTTATTTGTTATTTCAGTAATTCTATTTGAATTTTTCATATTTCCTATAATAGAGTTTGATAAGGTTGGCGCAACTAAATAAGAATTTTTAACATCAGTTGATATAACTTTTAGTAAATCACTTACGGTAAGACTTCTATGTTCTACCGTCCAACCATTAGTTACTCTATTAAACGTATTCTGATACTCATCATAAGTAGATGATTCATAAGTACTATATATATTTGGAAGTAATGTAATTGTTTCACTATTTAATTTATTGTTAGCATCTATAACTGTTGTACTCATACATGTAGTGCTAAGTTCTGTACAAAACTTATTATTAACTGGATCAAAAAGTATTTTTTTACCAAACACATAATCTCTTGAACTAGACTTTTCACTTTCTACATATTGCTCAGCTGTTACATTTATTACTATTTGAATGGATGGTCTTATTACATATTTAGAATTAAATTGTTTTTGAAATTTTTCATTTTTATCGAATTGATAAGCATTTTTCCCCCATTCGCTATCAAGACTATCATTTCCAGAATCAAGTGGCCATGAAACAGATACCTCAAATGAACCAGTACCAGTTTCTGCTAAAACAACTTTATTGCTTAATCCAATATTTACATGGAAAGGATATTCGTGTGATAAAGTATCTTCTAATGTGTCACTATCTAATTCTTCACTTGTCACAAATTCATCATTTAAAATACGAGCTGATATTATTTTGTAGCTAAGCTCTGCATCAGAGTCACCAAAGTTTTGTATATCAATTACTTCACTAACTGTATCCATTCCGGGATATATTGTTGGTAAAGATATTACAACATTATTTGATACTGTCTCACCAGATTTGCTTAATTCTATATACCAGGCTTTAACATCTATTTCAGTTTCTAATTTAGAAAGTCCACTATATGCGAACCATGCTAAAGTGGTGAATATAAAAGAAGCTACAATGAAAAATAGTGAAATTAAATTTAACTTTAAATATAATTTGTGTCTTTTTTTCATTGTTACACTTCCTTATCTTTTTTTCATTTCTTCTTCTTTTTTTTCTAATAAAGTTGATATTATTTCAGAACCAATTATATAAAATATTGGAACTATTATAAATAAGTAAAAGCCTATATTTGTGCTTACAATTTTATATACTAGTGAAAGCATAATAGACTTGTAAACAACCACACCATACACTTGACTTTCATCAACTATAGGGTCTTCCACTAAGTTGGCAAGCCCTTTTGTATGAAAAACATATTTGCCATTTTCATCTTTTTCGATACTTACAACTTGATGAGTAATAACTTTACCATAAAAATTAGAACTTTTTCCTAAGTAGCTGATTGTATCTCCTACTTTTATTTTATCTGGACTAATATCTCTAGAAATAAGGACATCACCTACTTTATATTTAGGTTCCATACTTCCTGTCGCTACCGCAAACATTCTATGATTAAATAATGACATTTTGTTATCACTGAAGCGTTGTAAGAAAACAACTAAAACAAATGATATAAGTGCAATTATTATTATTGCTTTTATTGTCGTCATTATAATTTTAAAAATTTTATTATCCTTTAACTTCTGCATTTTATCTCCTTTGAATTATTATAAATCTTGCACTTTTTTCAAATATTCATCCATTTCTTGTTTGAACTTGTTTTTTATATCAGTGCTTCCTAATTCGCTTCTGCTTCTACCATTATTAATTTCAATGGAAACTAAACTTAGTAATTGTTCTTCCGTTACTTTAATTCCATTATTTAATAATATTTCCATTGCTCTTTCTACTTGCTCCATTATCATAATCATAGCATATTGAGTAAGTTTTTCTCTTTGATCTTTTCTAGTGCTACATATTGAATCTAATACGAAATAATCCATTAAGAAAGAATCATCTAACATCTTTCTTAGTGTTTCATTTCCACTTGTATCCAAAGATTTACTTTTTTTCGATTCATCTTTAACATAATTAAGAATAAAATCCCATAATTTAACTGCCATTTGAAAATTAGGGTTTTTAAGAATCATATTAGTTTTTTTGATAGGTGGTACAACAAATGAAGCATGTATTTTATCTAATGATCTAACAAGCTCACTTCTTTCCCACAATGTAATATAATCTCTTAATCTTTTAATTCTTCTCTTAGTATCTTCAATCTGCTTTCTGAAATTACCACCTTTTTCACCATTATTGGTTTCTTTAGCACTAATTCTTAGTTCAATTTTAAGTCTTTCTTCACCATTTTCAGTAGATGATGAATACTCTAATTCTTTTTCATTTTTAGAATCTAACTTTTTTAACATTTCTTCTTTTTCTAAAACAAACCTTGATACTTCATGTATTAATGTATAAATGAATCTATTTTCGTATGTGTTAAATGTTTCTTCTCTAAGTAGTACTAGTATTCTAGATGGTCTTACATCACGATTTTTTTCAATTTTTTCTATATAGTTGGTATGCTTGGCTAAATCTTTAACACTTTCTACACCTATTTTCTTTGCTTTTTCTATTTTTTGCACTTCTGTTTCGGTAATAAGTGCTACTTTAGGATTTCTTACAATATTGTCAACATAAGGAAAGCATTCTTCTAATATTTCTAACCATTCCAATGAATTTAGATTGCTATCTAAATCAGCTTTATAATGCATTCCTGATTTAATATTTTTGATAAACAAATCACACTTATTTTTTAAATGTTCATCTACTTCAATATTAAAGGTTTTAGCCATCAAGCATCACTCCTATACTGTTTTCTTTAATCGTTCAAGGAAACTAATACATTCTTTCATTTTTCCTTTTCCAACTTCTTTATCTAGGTATTTAATAAATACATCAATTTCATCACGAATTAAAGCAATGTTTAATTGTTCAAATTTTCTTAATACTTTTTGTGCTAAGAAATAATCAATTGCTTCTATTTCATCGCCGCCGCATGCTACATAAACAGAAGTAAATGTTTTTAATTGCTTCATGATACGATTACCAAAAGCAATTCTAAAATGCTTTATTACATAATCATCTAATTGTCCTACTAAATCAATACTTTTTTGTGAAACAGGATGTGTTTGTAATGCTTCTCTAAACAAGTTTTCTAGATAACTTGAATTCATTGCAATTGCATCTTGTTCACGACATTCAAATGGGTCAATTTTACTATTGATATCAATTGGCATTGCTCTATCATATACTTTATCTGTAACCATGAATGTTGAGTCATCGTTATTGATTGTACCTATGTACCATAAGTTACCTGGTAATCTTAATTTACCTTTATCTAAACGTTTTGGGTCATCTGGCCAAATTGTTGTTACAAGTTCAATTTTCCATTCACTTCTTTGTGGAATTTCTAGAATTGAAAGCATTTCTGCAAAATAGTATTCAACACGTGCTATATTCATTTCATCTAGAATTATTGTATGAACATTATCATCATATCCAGCTTTATATAGTTCTTCTAAAACGTTTGATTCATTAAATTTCTTTGTAAATTCGTTGAAATAACCTAATAATTCTGTCTTATCACGCCAAGATGGTTGAACTGACGCTACACAAGAATCGTTTTTAACAAATTTTCCCCAAGCATATGCTAAGGAAGTTTTACCTGTACCAGAAATACCTTGTAAAATTATAAGTTTACCACAAGCAAGTCCACCTATAAATGCTCTTAATAATGATGCATCATAATATAGACGAAGTTGACTAGCAGCAAAGCATCTTAAATCATCAACTAATTCCTCTAATGTAAAATTATTGTTATAATTTTTAATCTTATAATTAGCGTATTCTTCATCGATTCTAACAAGTTTAGGAAATCTAATATTTCCTTCTTCTTCCATACTATTATCTGGAGTTTCTTCAGGATTTTCTGGATTATCGTTACTATTTTCTTCTTCATTAGGATTAAGTCCTAATTGAGAAACTTTCATAGCCATTAACTCTTTCTTTTCCTGCATTAAATCTCTTACTTGATTATTTAATTTACCTATCTCATCTAACAATTCATCTTGATCTAGTTTTCTTTTTCTAAATCTTAATATTTTTCTTATTCCAAAGAATATTAATAATAATATCGCTACTAATATTAGAACGAATATAGCTACAGCAAGTCCTACAAATAGCCATTCAATTCCTTTAAAACTTCCTTTATAATTACTGATTATTTCTTTATAATCATAATAATTAAACATTTGGATTACACCATTTATAATCCCTTTGAAAACTTCAATAACACCATCAAAAAATATGGAAACAAATTCGTAGAAAAATCTTAAAAATGTATTCATATTTTATTCACCTCCAAAATCACCCAGTTTTTTTGCGTTTTCTTTTATTATTTTGTCTAATAATTCATTAGGTACTATTTCTATTAAGCTTGTTATATCTTCTTCTTCTTTATCTATAAATAAGTAGTCTGCCATATATAAGTAACCTAAACTTTTTTCATTCATATTAATTTTTTTATTTATTAAAATTGATAAATTATAACCATCTTTCTTTAATCTAGTAGTTGTTTTTTTATTAGCAAATATTGTTTCTATATCTACTAAAATAAACACATGATTTTTAGCATAATCATCATCTATTAATTTTAATAAGCCATCTAATTTTTTCTCTTTTTCATATAATCCTTTAGGAATATGAATTATGTATTTCTTGCTGTAATCAAATGCCATTATATCACGAGCTATTTGTCCTGATAAAAGTGTTAGTAAAACAGCAATTTTATCTTCAGCTACGATTCCTTCGTTATAAGTTTTATCTACTATATATTCACTATATACTTTGCTGAACGATATATTATGGTTAAGAACTACTGCATATAAATCTTTTTTAGAAACTATTTTATTTAATTCAATTTCAAATGTATTTGTTTCTAATTTTTTTAAACTTGCATCCATTATATCCATGCATTTTTCTTGAACTTCATTAATATTATAAATAACATAAGTTATATAATCTTTATCCCAATCTTTACATTTTTTAATTTCTTTTTCATATATCTTATTTTTATTTTCTTCGTTTCTATTTTGTTCTAAAACCGCAATTAATTTTAATGTTTCACTGTAAGCATTGATTATTATTTGTTGTTTTTCATCTCTAATATATTTTTTTGATAATTTTTGTGATAAATCAGTAATGGCTGATTTAACTTTAGTAATATTTTTTGAATCTTCACCATTATGATATTTTGCTGTCATATAGGCTACTATGAAATCATCTCTTAAATTAGATTTCATAACATAAGCTCTTTCTTTTTCTAATAAAATATCAATTATTTGACTAATTTCAATTCTTTTAATTTTTAAGGATTTTTCAATAATATTTTTTGATTTAGTATTATCACATTTTACTTTTAATCCTTCTAAATCAAGTGGTGCTCCTTTTTCATTTTTACCAGTATTATGTTTATCTAATTTTTTTACTACTTTTTCTGCTTCTAATGTTACTTTATAAACCTTAGTTGGTTCTTCTTTTTCTTTTTTAACTTCCTTTTTTATTTTTCTATCTATATCACTTGTATCAGCAGATATAATTCTAAACATAGAAGTTTTGCTTAATTCTTCTTCACTCTTTATTTCTTTTTCTTCTTCATTTTTCTCTTCTTTAATTTTTTCTTTAGCAGTTTCATCTTTTATTTTTACAACTCTAAACATGGAAGTTTTACTTAATTCTTCTTCTTTTTGTGATTCTGTTATAGTAGGTTCTTCTTTAATAATTGTTTCTTGTTTTATTGGTTTTATTTCTTCTTTTTTCTTTGTTTTTTCTACTTGTTTTACTGCCTCTTTTTTTATGTATTTATTTATTAAATCATTAATTATTGTTTTTATTTTATTTCTTCTTTTGATATTTTCTTCATTAGTATTAAACACTAAATTAAATAACCATAATGTAATAATTAAAGCGATTATAACATTAGGATTAAATATTGTTTTTCTAAATATTCCAAATCCTCCTAACACTTTAACTACTTTACCAACTATTTGTGTTTGATCTATTGGTTCATCTTTTGATGAATTAGCATCTCCCTTAGTTATATAAGTTCCATTATAAGCTTCTATTATTCGATGTGTTATATAGTTGCCATCTTGCTTATAAGTTATAACATCGTTCGTGTCAACATTTTTAGTTAATTTTAAGATTATCCAGTCGCCTGCTTCTATATAATCACTCATACTACCAGTCTGTACTTCAAACATTGAATAACCAAAAAAATTAGCATAATCATTTTTTAAAACTTTAACTTGGAATCCAGAATAAATGGAAACAAGTAAAATAATAACAAATATGCCTATTAATATATTCAAAAAAATATTAGTTGTTTTCTCTAAAATAATATTTTGTTTTTTCATAACATAACCTACTATCTCTACTTTAAACATTTTATCATATTATGTCGTTTTGTGCAATAATAATATAAAATTTTAATCAAAAAAAAATACTAATTTTATAGTATTTTATTCTTCATCGCCATACTTAATTTCAACGATTAAGGCATACACTTGATAAACAAAGAATAAGAAGCTTGGTACTAAAACAGCAAATAAAAATCCCCATCTAGATTCAAGAATTGATAAGATTGAGCCGATCCCACTATATTGTTTCTTTCCTATTCCTATCACAAATTCATATGAATAGTTATCTCCATTTTCAAATGATACAGCCTCACTATCTTCATGTACTTGTCCAACTTTTCCTATCTCTATATTGGCATTGCCCTTACTATCAACACGATAAACAAATAATTCGTCGCCCTCTTTTATATATCTAAGTCTTTTTTCTTCGACAATAACTAAGTCTCCTTTTTTGTATTTTTCGCTTGCTATATCATCTTTAATTATTACAAATGAAGTATCACCAACTTTAGTTACTCCATAATCATTAAAGTTTAATAATAGAAATGTCATAACAATCGCAAATGTAAAAAATGCGACAGTAAGAATTCCTAAAAATATTTTTTTTATTACTTCTAATGCTTTCATCTATACCACCTATTCTAATAATATCACATAATATTTTAATTCGCAACTATTTGTTACATTCAGTTTGTGTTTGAATAACAAAATCATCGTTTAAATTGTCATTATTATCATAGACAATATAACTTAAACTGGTTTTGCTACTTATTAATAATTTTATTTCTGACACGTTTCCAAGTTCATCTTTGTTTGATATATACTTTGAATCAATGTCTATTACTTTTGTTTTGCCATCAAAAGAAACACTTATACATTTATCTGTATCATAAGTATTTGTAATTGTTAGTCTATTGTAATTTTCATATTTTTCATATGATTTTTTTATTTCTCCTACTACTGTATCTGTGTAATGTAATTTATATGTTCCTTGTAAAGTTTTTTTATAAGGGCTTATACTTTTTGCGTACACATTGACAGTTACATCATTCATAGTATAGTCTTCGTTATTTTTAACTATCTTAAATGATAAATTGTTGGTTGCGACTTGGTGAGTCCAAGTATATCCTTTTAACTCACATTCTGTTTTTGTTAAACTAGATGTATCTATGCTTTCATTATTAGTACATACTTGAAAACTTGATAAAATTCCAGTATATTTGGGCTTATCATTAACTAAGCAAGTTAAATAATCATTACCCACCACTTCGCAACTAACTTCATATTCGATATCAAAGTCAGTAATTAAGCTTTGATTTAAGTTGTTTCTAACATTAAAAGCTATATCACTACCATCCCAAAGGGTATTAACATTATTTTTATTGTCTTCACTTAAGTCATCACTCTCAAAATAAAAACCTTGACTTTTCAAATAATAATTCCATACAGAGTTTGAAGCATATTTGGCAAAAGAAATAGAACGAATGCATACAAAACCACCAAATATAATTAGTAAAAATAATAATATTTTTTTCTTTTTCATAAATATCCTTTCTATGTTTTTTGCCAACTTTTTATTTCTATATTTATATAATCAACTAAATTAGAGTACATTTTATCACTATATTCGCTTGGAAATGTAACCTTTAATTTATAGTTGTTTTCTTTTGCTTCTTTGTAGTTTAATTCTTCTACATTAGAATTACATATTAATTCATTTGATTCGTTTCTACTATAAGTCTCATCGCAAGTTAAAATTAGGCTTTCACCATTTTCTTCTACTTTATATAACTCTATAGTAAGTGGTACTAAATGATAAGTTTTTACAATCATTTGATATTCTATTGTTACATTACTTATTTTAGTATCTTTACTATTACTTACTGAAAATGCATATTCACTATCTTCTCCTGGATTTAAATTTAGAATTGGTAAATTTAATTTATCTACTTCTTCTGCATTAAATATGAAAGTAGCTACTTTTTGATCAATCGTTCCTAGTTTGCTTGTACTAAAAAATGAATAAGTAATGCCAAAACCAAATATTAGTAAAATTAGAGTAGATAATATTAACAATGTTTTATATTTCATAACTACCACCTATCTAACAAGAAAATATTTTGAAATTGAACTTACTTTTTTTGTACCATCATATAGTTCAAAAACAAATTTATATCCAGTGTTTTCTAATTCGTTTGCTTTTAATGTAATACTAAATGTAGTATTGGCTAAATATGTATTATTACCAATATTTTCTAAATTTTCTACTGTATAATTATTTAAATCAATTAGGGAGTAATCTTGATTGTACGCAGTTAATTCATCCTTTTTATATAAAGATGCTCTAACAGTTGGATTAGTTAGTCCTTTTACATTAATACCAAAATCGATTACAGTATTTTCTTTGCTTATAATTCTTTTACTATCATCCATAGTAACATTAAATGAATAATCATTACTAATATTATCATTTACAATTGTTACTGGTATTTTTATCGTATTTATTAATTCGTCATAATATGTATTATCATATGATACGAAGTTAGATACTTCTATGTAGAAATTACCAGCTTCTAAATTAGCACTATTGTTGTGAGTTACTATTGTAAGTGTCTTAGTAACACTTCCTACACTATCACTTATTGGTATCCTTACAATACTATCAGTATCTGGCACATAATTAATTTCGTTTACTTTAAATTCTATATTTTTTAAATATGAACTATTTAATATATTACCATTAGAATCTACCATTTTAATAGCTAATCCTTGTTTTTTATCCTCATATGTTGTATCAAATACTTTTAAACTATTGATATAATCATAGCTAACACCGCTAGTAATACTAATATCTAGTTTAGAATCGCTATTATAAACTAAAGTATCATTATTATAATTTGTACTCATACTCAAATTAGCACTTTTATTTACATAAATATTAAATGGCTTAATATTATCTTCAAGTGTATTTCTTACTAAATCATTGTTTTGTAATTTTAAATAAGCTTTTAGAACACTAATATTTTCATCAATACTTGCGCTTTTAAAATCAATTATAATATCTATACTTTCTGTACTAATAACACTATTTTCCTCGTAAATATTTGTTTTATTTTTTTCAGTAAACAATGTAAAGGCATAACTAGCTTCTTTTTCACAGGAATTAGTAGCGCAACTATCATTATAACCAAATATATCTTCTGTAGTATCAACTACATATTCATATATTTTATTATTCGTTTTTAGCGTAATTATAGTTCCTTTAGGTAATAATTGATTAGTCACTAAATAATGTTTTCCTGTTATTGTATCATCACCAGTATAGTTAAATTTTAATGTCATTTTTGAATTATTAGTTATATTTAAATCTGTATTACTATGACTACCGGATGATATATTTAATGAATAACCATTATAGATAATATAATCAGTATTAGCGTATGTTACATAACCTGAATTATCAATTACTTTAACATATACTATATATTTACCAATTGTGTTTAGGTTTATTTCTCCATCATAATTAGTCCATGTTACTGAATCTAATTTTGAACTATCAATTATATTACTTGAAATATAATATTCTATACTTTTAACACCTGATAATTCATCAGTAGCGGTTACAGTAACTTTGTTAGCTTTATTTATGTATGTATAATTCAAATTATTTCTTAAATCAGTCCAGTTTAAATCATTTAAAGTTATATTAACATCTGATCCAGATAAATCTAAAATCAATAAATCTGAATTAATATAATAAGTATTTACACCATCAGTCGCTTTAACATAAATAATATAAGCGCCCTCTTCAGTTATTGAAACTATATTTTCATATTGTATCCAATCACTAATTTGACTTAATTCAGAATATGTTAATTTTTTATTGCTGATGTAATAATATTTATCTATATTACTTAATTCATTTATATTTTCAATACTAAATGTTATATTTTCTTCTAACTTAATTTTTGTTAATTCATCACTAAAACTATCAAAAGTATATGTTTTTACATGCAAATTAACAAAAGGATTATTAATATCATCACTATATAGTAGTGGATAATTATCATCTACATATATCCAAACATTATTAGGATTGTCTTTTAAGTTTTCACTCGATATAAACTCATTATAAATTGTAGACATAAATTCTTTACTTTTTAAATTTTCTAAAGTTGTCTTTGTAAATAAATTACTATCTTCATTAACTACATATGAAGATGTAACTGTTATATTAGAATCGTCTAATTCATTAATCGCAGGTTTACTAGATATGTTAAATGAATTATTTATTACTAATACGGCATTTTCTACCTTTTCAATTAATCCTGAATCATTAGAAGTGTTATATGTGTTGGTTAAAGTAGAATTACCTGTTACTTTATAAACTAAACCACCATTACTATTTATTAAGCCATTATTATATGCATTAATTAAATTTGAATTATTTAGTATTCCAACAATACCACTTGCCATGTTATTGGAAATAATTGTACCTTTATTAATAGCGTTTCTTAAAGTCGAATTATCTAATACACCTATCATACTAGCTATATTATCTTTATATGTTATTTCGTAAGTTACATTACTTAATGTCGCTTGTGATTCAGTATCAGATAAATAACTTATAGTAAATGTATTACTTGGTAATTCTAATTCAAATTGATTATTTGTTAGTATGGTATCATTTATCTTTAATGTACCATCTTCTAAAGTATAATCACCACTTACTTTGACTGATATAATGTTAATTAAATCATTTGGTATTGTTATTTTTCTTATTTCACCACTATTTAATTGTTCAACAGTAATGGTACCTGTTTTTGAAAGAATATTTTTATTACTAATCATATATCCTTCAAATAATATATTTTCTATATTGGAATTAATTGCTTTATCTATAACCCCAGTTTGTTCACCAATTAATAAAGTATTTTTTAAATAAAGATTAGATATGTTTCCTTCTAAATTAGTAAAAAATGAGGCATTTTCTTTATTCAAATATAATCCATATATTGTATAAGAATCAAAATCAATTGTTCCTTTAAAATTATCTAATGAATTAAAAATATTTACAGAACCTACTTTATTAGTAAAGTCTATACTATCATAATAAATATCATCTTTTACATAATAATCAATATTATCTAAAGTATAAACTATTTGATTGTTTTCATATTTGAATGAGCCTTTATTTAATATAATATCATTGCTTAAAACAAAATATTTATTTTTATAATTATCTGATTTTAAGTTTTCAAAGAAATAAGCAAGTTCACTGCCATTTGATATAACGTAAGGATCACTAGATTCACCAGTTCCTGATTTATAAGAGCTGGCAATGCTTCCATCCCAGACATTTACATCGAATGTAACCCTATTCTTAAAACGTGCTAGGGATGGAATACCAACCGATAACATCATGATAAAAATTATGCCAATTATTAAATAAGTTATTTTATTTTGTTTTGAAACTTTTTTTAATTCAGTCAACTTTTATCATTCCTTTCATTATAGTCCTTCATAACCAGCTAAGTCTTTGATGAAATCTATTCCTAAATCAATAGGAGCCCCTACTGAATTAGTTTCAATACTATCAATATCTTGACCTTCAAGCCATATATATACACGACATTTAGTTATACCATTAGGTATTTGAAATAATGGTGTATCAAAATCTTCATCTCTTCTAGTTGTCTGTAAAGCAAAATGTTCTGTATCTAGATCTACTCCAGAGTTAACGAAACTACTTTTATGATTCAAGTACATTCCGTCTTTATATACACCATAAGTTGGAACATATTCTCCATCTGTTAAAGTTATGCCAAACCTAGCAGCATCGTCTATTGACTTTTGCGTATGAACTGTGCTAAATGGTTCATATATTACTGACACACAATTATTATTGCATTTTAAATTTTGAATTTGTTCTGGCGTTGCTTTTAATGTAGTATCACCTATTCTAACAATACCAAGGCGCATAGAATTCATTATTCCTGACATTTTTTCTCTTTTTTCATCATCAACATCTTCATCAAAGTCAAAGAATGTATATTCAGTTAAGTATAAATTATCGCTTTTAGGTGAACCACTAACATTCTTGAAGAAAACATCAAACGCAACAAAACGGTTTCCTTCATTTTTAGCATTTTCTCTAATAGGAACTGTTATTAAATATTTTTGTCCTCTTTTAGCTCCATATCGATACTTTTCTATTTCTCCATAAAACATACTAAATTTATCAGCATTAGGATTATTTATTCCTATGGTTGAAACAGTCCATAAACCATTAGCAGCCCATTGATTTGTATGATTTGGATAAATATTAGTTATATTATCGATAATAGATTCTCTTGATACTTCTATTTCACTAGAGAAATTAACACCATCTAATGAAATAAACAATCCGGTATCTGTAGATACTTTCATATTAATAAATTTAACCTTAACATTTAATGAAGCTGAAAACCAAGCATATGTCGAAATAATTAGAAGTGTAGTAGCAAATAAAACTACACCAAATAACACTTTAGTCCTTTTAGTAAACTTAGGCATTTCAAATTTCTTTTTCTTTTTTTTCTTTTTTGATTTAGTACTCATCAAAAACCTCCTATAAACAATTAAAGAATAACCAACTTGTGATTATTCTTTAATATTTATACACATATTACTAACATAACCATTAGTCAGTATATTTTTATTATTCAGTTACAATAACTGTTAATACTTTAGTACCTAAGTTACCAGCAGCATCTTTAACAGAGTAAACTACTTGATATGTTCCTGCGACATCAGTATTAACTGTACCTGTTTTAGTTATAACACCAACGCCTGTTTCTTGAACAGCGACTAATTCTGTATCAGTAACTGTATTTACTGTATATACATCTTCGCCATTTTCATTTGTTTTAGTGAATGTTGTCACTTTATCATAAGCTTTAGCTGTTACTTTTGTATCTAAATCAAGTGTTGTTCCTTTTGCAGTTGTTAATGTATCATTTGTTAATCCTTCACCTGTCAACTTAATGAATGGTTTAGTTTTATCATTAGCTGCTTTATAAGCTTGTGTATCTTCATCCCAAACAAATGGTCCATCTCCTTCATTTGTTGTTGAGCCTTGATAATTAGTATCTTCTTCATTGAATCTTTGTTTAGTGAATCCAAAGTTTACAGATATTTTCTTACCAATTTGTGCGAAGTCATAGTTATCAACATCTTGTCCTTCTAAGAAAACATAAACTCTTACTTTAGTAATACTATTTGGAGCTAATGAGAAGAATTGTTGTCTAGATGTACCTGTTTTTAATTTATCACTATCAGTGAATGTTTTAAATGCTTCTAGTACAGTAGAACCTGTATAACCATTATAATCAGCTCCATCATATACATCTACTACTGGAAGATCTCCTTCTTCGTTTTTATAATTGATTTCGTCTGAAATTGCATATGTTTGTTTTGCAAGACCATCTACTAATGGTGAACATGTTCCTTCAGCACCATATGTTGTAGCATCAGTTCTAGATTTACATGCATTATTGTAGTTTGAAATTGCATCTGCTACGTGATTTCTATCATTTGGTTCCCAAATTGTAGCGGTACGGCAAATTCCTGTTGTTGTGTTGATAGCATTCTCATTATCTACTTTTCCTTTACAATCTAATCCTGTAATAATGTTAGTAGTTTTATTTGTAGCAATAACTCTACCAATTTGTGCAAATGCTACTCTGACTGAGTTTTCAATACCAGTTCCATCTACACCACCAGCAGTTGAAACTTTTACTGCAGAATCATTTGTTAGATAAATTGCTTCTTCATTTTTTTCATTATTTTCTACATAGTATTCTGTACCAGATAAGTTTTTAATGAATAAGTCAAATGCAACATATCCTCTTGCTTCTCTATATTTTCCATCTTTTTCTTCATAGTTTTTTACACGACTTGCAAGTAATCTATAACCACCTTCAGTTGTAGTTAAACTTGCTTTTTCGAACATTTTAAGTGTTGAAGATGTTTCATCTAAAACACCAACAGTTGATACTGGAATAAGTCCACTATCAGCCCATGAATTTGTGTTGCCAGTATAAGCTGTTTCATCTTTACCAACTTTTAATATTTCAGTAAAATGTTCTCCATCAAGTGATAAAGATAATCCATCTACAGCAGCAATTGTAACGTCGAAGCTATTAACGTTTACTGTACGCATACCTATAAACCATGCAAATGTTGATGCTACTAAAACGATTGTTGTTAGTGTACAAACTAAGGCAAGGTTTCTAACGCGCTTTTTTTGTTTTTTACTTCTTTTTGCCATAATATTTCCTTTCTATACTTTATAAATATTGGTAGTAAAGAGGGAGTTAAATCCTCTTTACTATCATAGTTTTTTATTCAACTACTACTGTTATGTCTTTTTGAGTGTAGTTACCTGCCCAGTCACTTACTACGTATGAAACTAGGTATGTACCTGCTTGTGCAGTATTAACAGTATTGTTTACTATATCAATTCTTGGAGTAATGTCTCCTTCTTCTGCGTCATTTGCAGTAACGATTGCTCTAGCATCAAAATCTGCATTAAGTGCTAATGTTAATTTGTCTTCTTGAGCCCCTGCTACTGTAATTACTGGTGGAGTTACGTCGCCATTAATTACTTCTTGAATATAATCTGGATCTTCAGCGAAATCATATCTGTCTTTAGTGAATCCAAATGCTACAGAAATCTTTTTACCAATTGAAGCTAAGTCATTGTTATCAATATCTTGTCCTTCAATATATACATAAACTCTTACTTTAGTGATACTATTTGGAGCTAATGAAATGAATTCTGGTCTTTGATTTCCACTTAAGTTTTTATCATGATCAGTAAATGTTTTATATGCATGTAAATATTTTCCTTCTCCTACATTTTCTGTATAAGTATTGTATTTTTCACCATCATATACATCTACTGCATCAGTTGCTGTTATTTCTTTTGCTATTACATAAGTTGGTAATGTATCAGTTGTTGCGAATGCTGTACAAGCATCTGCTGTATATGAAGTTTTGTCTAATACATCAGCACCAGTTCTCTTTTTACAAGACTCTTGATAATGATCTATTGCAGCTTGTACGTGTTTTGCTTCATTTGGTTCCCAAATTTGAGCTGTACGGCAAATTCCTGTAACATCAGCATTATCAGTACAAGTAATACTTGTGATTTTGCTTGGGTCAGTTGTTTTTGCTGTAACTCTACCAATTTGAGCAAATGCTACTCTGATTGAGTTTTCAATACCAGTATCTCTAACACCATCATTAGCAACTTTTACTATTGAATCAGTTGTTAAATAAATTGCTTCTTCATTTGCTACATTGTTTTCTTTATAGTACTCAGTACCAGAAAAGTTTTTAACAAATAAGTCAAATGCAACATATCCTTTTGCTTCATTGTATTGCCAATCGAAGTTTTCAACAGTTGTTTGGTTGTTTAATACTTGACTAGCCATTAATCTGTAACCCCCAGCAGTAGCTGTTAAGCTTGCCTTTTCATAAAGTTTCATTCTTGATGTAGTTGTATCCATTTCGCCAATAGAAGATACTGGTATAAGTCCTCCATTGCTCCATGTATTTGCATTTCCTTCATATACTACGTTAGTATCATTGAAGTTTGTACTGTTAATTGTAACAGTAGTATCCCATTTCTTACCATCTAGTGATAGTAATAGTGAATCTGTAGTTGCGATTGAAACATCAAAGCTTGATACATTAACAGTACGCATACCTATAAACCATGCAAAGGTTGCTACGATAAATACCATTGAGCTAAGTGTACAAACCACAATGAGATTCTTAATTCTTTTTGTGCGTTTTTTTGCTTTTTTAGCCATACTATTCTCTTTCTCCCTTTCCAACTAAATTTGCAAAATAAATAGATATTTTCTAGAATATATCCAAAACTTTGCCATCACACAACTTATAACAGACCCCTTTTAGTGTACTGCTATAATACATTTAAATTATAGCTTAGTAAAAAACAAAAGTCAATTATTTTTGTAAAATTATGTCGAATTTTGTGATTTTTTTGTAAAGCTGTCACACATTTACAATTTACATTTAGTGTACACATGACACATAAAAAAAGAATAGATTCAAGTATTCTCTATTCTTTCATAATTTATTAAACTTTAAAATCATCTAAAAAGTCATCTATATTAAGGATTTTTTCATCTATATCACTTAATGATGGTTTATTTTCAACTGTTTTAGTTTCACTAGTAGTCTCACAACTTTCTAATTCTTTTTGAACAAATACATCTAATAAGTCTAATTTTGATACTGAACTTCCAGTAGATACTCTATCTAATAAAGGTATTTCTGTAAGTTTGATGTAATCAATGTTGTTTTTAGTCTTTAAGCCTATATGGTTCTTACTAGTCGAAATAAAGGCTTTTATAATGTAATAAGGATTTGTTTTAACGTCTCTTATTACTAGTACACCTTTACGAGCTCTAGAAGTTATTTCAAAAGAGTTTAGTCTTATTCGTTTCATAGTATTTTTGTCAGTTGCGATTACTAAAACATCTTCAAGTTCATTATATATATCGCCACTGATAACATAATCATTCTTTAAAGTTATTGATTTTACACCACCACTTTTAATTCCGGTAACAGGTATTTCTTCAGTAAGGAATGTAAGACCATAACCATTATGAGTAACAATAAATGTGAATTTAGAATCATCAATAGTAACAGTTACTACTTTATCATCGTCTTTTAATTTAATGCAAGAAATTGGTTTTGAATATCTTTGAACTTTGAATTCTTTTAGTGGTGTTCTTTTTACCATACCGTTTTTAGTAAAGTGAGTTATATATTTGTTTTCTTCAAAATCATATACAGGAGTACTATAGATAATACTTTCTTCAGGTTCTAATTTTATTAAATTGCTTATGTGTTTTCCTAATTCTTTCCATTTTAAGTCAGGTATTTCATACACTGGTATATATAAATAATTACCTAAATCTGTAAATAAAAGAATTGTTTCTGCTGTATTAATTTGATATTTTCCAATAACATAATCATTTTCTTTTAATAATGTTTCCTCATTAGAATTATAACTTCTTAGAGAAGATCTTTTTATATATCCTTCTTTAGTAACTACAACTATTACATCTTCTTTAGGGATTATTTTAGTTGGTTCTATTTTTATTTCTGTTATTTCATCTCTTATTTCTGTTAATCTTTCGTGACCATATTCTTTTTTTATATTGTTAAGTTCATCAATCATAACTCTTCTTAATTTGTTAGGGTCTGCTAATATTTCTTCTAAACCATTAATTACGATTTGTAAATTATTGTTTTTAGTATTTAATTCTACTATGTCATAATTAGTTAAACGATATAGTTGCAAATTAACAATTGCAGTTGCTTGTTCAACGGTAAAATCAAATTTTTTAACTAAATTGTTAATAGAATCTTCTTTATTTTTACTTGCTCTAATAGTTGCAATAACATCGTCTAATATTGATAAAGCTTTAATTAATCCAGCAGTTATATGATGTTCTTTTTTAGCAACGCTTAAATCGAAATTAGTTCTTCGTGTTACAACTTCTTTTTGATGGGCTATGTAAGCATCTAAAATATCAATTATACCTAAAGTCATTGGTCTTAAATTAACTATAGCAACCATATTATAACTAAATGCTACTTGAAGTTCAGTATTTTTAAATAAATAATTTAAAACTAAATCTTTATCGGCATCTTTTTTTAAGTCTATTACAATTGATAAACCGTCTTTATCTGACTCATCTCTAGCATCCGCTATTCCTTCTATTTTTTTATCAATTCTTAAATCATTTATTTTCTTAACTAATAGTTGTTTGTTAACTTCATATGGTATTTCTGATATAACGATTTGTTCTTTTCCTTTATTTTTAACAAATTCTGTTTTAGCTTTGACGATTATTTTTCCTCGGCCAGTTCTAAAAGCCTCTATTATACCCTCTTTTCCTTCAACAATGGCACCTGTAGGAAAATCGGGACCTTTAACAATTTCCATAATGTCTTCTAATGTACAATTAGGATTTTTTATTCTCTTTACAGTAGCGTCTATTATTTCACTTAGATTGTGTGGTGGAATATTAGTTGCGTATCCTGCACTTATTCCATTAGAACCATTTACAAGTAAGTTAGGAAAACGTGCTGGTAAAACAGTTGGCTCCATTAATGTATCATCATAGTTGCGTGTCCATAAAACAGTATCTTTATCAATATCTCTTAAAAATTCATTCGATATTTTGGAAAGTCTTGCTTCTGTGTAACGCATGGCAGCAGCGCCATCACCATCCATTGAACCATTATTACCTTGCATATCGATAAGTGGTGTATTTTGTTTCCACCATTGACTCATTCTTACTATAGCATCATATATTGATGAATCACCATGTGGGTGAAAGTTACCCATTATATCTCCTACTGCTTTTGCACTTTTTCTAGTAGGTTTATCATAAGTATTCTTGCTTCTATACATGGAATACAATATTCTTCTTTGAACAGGCTTTAAACCATCTCTTACATCTGGTAAAGCTCTATCTTGAATAATGGTTTTTGAGTATCTACCAAAACTTGTTCCCATTATTTCTTCTAGCGAATATTCATGTATTCTATTTATTATATTTTCCATTTTGTGCCTCCTAGTGTGTTTATTTCATATAAATTATACCATTTATTAATTTTTTTTCAAATGATTTTTGATATTTTGTAGTTATATGTTATAGTTTTTTATAATTATTTATTATTTGCATATACTTAAATAGGTGGTTAAATGAGACTATCAGAAATTCAAAATAAGGATATTATTAATATAATAGATGGTAAAAAAGTTGGTAGAATAATAGATGCGGATATTGATAGTAATGGAAAATTAAACAGCTTAATAAGTGAAAAATATCGTTTTTTCTTATCTTTGTTTTCTAATAAATCTGAAACTGAAATTAAATGGTCACAAATAGAAAAGATTGGTACAGATGTTATATTAGTTAATTTAAACAACATTAATTATGTTTTACAAAAAGAAAAATCTAATAAATAGTTGATATCTCCAAAATTGGGTTCACATCATACTAGATATTAGATTTTTAATACTATATTAATAAAGCAGCTACTACGACAACAAGTATAATAACAACTAATAAATATAATAGATAACGCCATATATATTTAAACCATTCTTTATAAGAAATATTTAAATATGATAGTCCAGCAATTAATACTAAACTTGTTGGCAAGATAAACATAGCAAGTCCATAAACAGCTTGAGTTACAAGACCAATTATAGGATATACTGAAGTATCAGTATAAACTCCAATTGCTGTATTAAGAACATCAGATGATAAATAAGGGAAATAATTTATCACAAAACTATCAAATAATACTGCTAATCCATGAGCTAAAGCATTAAAGCCATCTCCTAAATTAAACAAGAAATTCATAATTGTATAATTAATAAATTGGCCTGTACTACTATTCATTAAAATAACAATTATTATATTAGCTAAAGTCGCATATATAAATGTTGGTATCATTTCTTTAGCCCCTTTAACAAAAGCATCTACTATGTCTTTTAATTTTAGACTATAAAGCCAACCAATTAATAATGACATTAAAATGATAACAATATTAACATCTTGCATTGACCAATTACCAATAACACTTACACTACCTAAGATGTTTTTAAATAATGGGTATCCTCCTACTGTTGCTTCAGTAATTGCAGTATAACTATCTTTAAAGAAAGATAAGCCATACATATCAGACCAGCTGAATGCTCCTACTAGGCAAATAACAAGACCAATTATAACAGTTATAACTAAAGGTACATAACTGTTATCAGTTTTTTTAGCCTCTTCATATAATGGTATTTCTTTAGCTTCTTCATCTTTTTTAGATAATTTTAATATAAATAATATTAATAATCCTACTGTAAAAATAAATAATAAAATTTTATAAATTATTCCTACATTTAAGTTTAGACTTAAATAGTAATTAATATATCCATTTATATCAAATGAATAAGTAGAACCAATTACACCAGCAAATAAAGCACCTACTGTTGCTAATAAGGAACTACACTTACCATAACCTAACTTTGATAAAACAGCTACAAAGAAAGGTACTAATAAAAATAAATAACTAATTCCACCCATAACAGAAGAAAGTAAAGCTAATGAAACTACAGTTATAATTAAAAATACTTGTGGTTTCTTTTTAAATTTTTTAGATACACTTTCTACTAAATTAGAATAAACAGAAGTTTTATTTAATACCCCATAGAATCCTCCAATTACTAAGAATATTAATGTAAATTGGAAAATTGTACTAAATGTCCATAATGGAATTTTTAATAAATCGCCTATTCCAAGTGGTGCAATTTCTCCCTTAGTGAACGTTCCATAACTATAAGAACCACTTGGTATAATCCAAGTAAGAATAGCTATGAAAAGCAAACTTGCTAATAACGCCAACAATAAACTATATTTCTTTTTCATATTTTACCTCCTACTAAATTATAACACACACTTAAAATTAATGATAATAAATTTAACAAAAATTAGTAAAAAAACATGATTTCACACAATATTTACAATATATATGTTATAATTTCTAGTATTGGAAGTGATTTTTATGTTTAAATATAGCAATTCTAACAAAAGATATCATACTTTAGATTATTTTTATAAAACTAAATTTAATTCAAAAGTTTTTAAAGTAAGTTTAAATGCTGGATTTAGTTGCCCTAATTTAGATGGAACATTAAGTAATAAAGGATGTATCTATTGTTCTAATAGTGGTAGTGGTGAATTTGCCGGTAATGTAAATGATGATTTAGTAACTCAGTTTAACAATGTAAAAGATATGATTAGTCATAAATGGCCTAATAGCAAATATATAGCTTACTTTCAAGCACATACTAACACATATGCTCCAGTTACTACTTTAAAAGAAAAATACGAAAGTGTCTTAAATCTTAATAATGTTATTGGACTATCTATTGCTACTAGACCTGATGCAATTAGTGATGATTGTTTAGATTATTTAGAAGAACTAAATAAAAGAACTTTTTTAACAGTTGAGTTGGGTTTACAAACAATTCATAAAAAAACATCTATTTTAATTAATAGATGTCATACTTTAGAATGTTTTAAAAATTGTGTTAATAAACTTAGAGAAAGAAATATTAATGTCGTTGTCCACATTATTAATGGTTTACCTTATGAAACTAAAGAAATGATGATTGGAACTGTAAAATATTTAAACAATTTAGATATTCAAGGAGTAAAAATACATATGCTTCATATTATTAAAGGAACAAATTTAGAAAAGTTATATAAAGAAACAAACTTTCATGTTCTTACAAAAGATGAATATGTCGATATTGTGTGTGATCAGTTAGAATATTTAAGAGAAGAAATTGTAATAAATAGAATTACTGGTGACCCTAAAATTGATGATTTAGTAGAACCATTTTGGTTAGTAAAAAAATTTGATGTTTTAAATTCGATTGATAAAGAAATGGTAAGAAGAAATAGTTATCAAGGTATAAAAAGTTATTCCACTATAGAATAACTTTTATTATAAACAAAAAATGAACTTTTATAGTTCATCTTCTTCATCAGATATAACAGTTAAATCGTCTAAATCATCATCATCTGTATCTAATTCATCTTCACTAGAAATCATATCATCTTCTACTTCTTCATCTAATACTTCTTCTTCATTTTCTTCTTCTAGTGCTTCTTCGTCATCTTCATCCTCATCGTCAAGAACAAGTTCTACTGCATGTCTTTCTCTTAAATCCCATTCATGATTCTCAAGTAAAACAAATCTTTTATCAATAGTAAGTGAAGTATAAAAGTCTCCTATTTTATCCATATATTCTTCTTCGGAATAACCAAGCAAATCACATATTTTTTTGAATATAGTTGGTGTATTCATTGAAGATTTATTTTCAGTTAAAATTAAATTAGTTAAATCAGTATAAGAAAGAAGTTCTACATCTTCTTTAGACATGTCTTTTAAAAGCATATTTTTCCTCCTACATTTTATCTTTAGTTTCTATTGAAAGTAATCTTAATGAATTTTTAATAACAATAGCTGTTGCTTTAATCAAATTAATTCTTTCTTTTGTTTTCATTTCATCATCAGTAAGAACTTTCTCAAAGTTATAAAAAACGTGAAAACAGTTTGCAACTTCATAAACGTAATTAGTTACAATGTGTGGTGCATATTTTAAACTAGCTAATTTAACAATATTTGGAAATTCATAAAGCTTAACTAATAGATTATATGCACACTCGCTATTAATTGTATCATATTTTTCTATATTTGCAATATCTTTTTTATAGTCCCTTAAAATTGATGAAATTCTTGCATATGCATACTGAATATAATAAACAGGGTTCTCGTTAGAATTGCTTGTAGCAAGTGTTATATCAAAATCAAGTTGAGTATCTAATGACTTATTAGCAAAGAAATATCTTGTAGCATCTACACCTACTTCTTCAATAAGTTCTTTTAATGTAATTGTTTTTCCTGTTCTTTTACTAAGTTTAACTTCTTCGCCATCTTTTAGTAATCTAACCATTTGTAATATTTTAACGGTAAGTTTGTTTTCATCTTCACCCATCATATGAATACCTGACTTAAGTCTAGCTATATATCCATGATGGTCAGCGCCAAGAACATCAATTAAATAATCAAAACCTCTTTGATATTTATCTAAATGATATGCAATATCTGGAAGTAAGTAAGTATTACTTTTATCACTTTTAACTAAGACTCTATCTTTGTCATCATTAAATAATGTTGTTTTTAACCAAATGGCATCTTCACTTTCATAAGTATAATTTTTAGCAATTAAAGTTTTTAGAGTATTATCTACTAAACCTCTTTTATATATACTTTTCTCACTTGACCAAACATCAAAACTTACTCTAAATTCATCTAAGTCTTTTTTTATTTCGCTTAATAAATAGTCTACACCATATTTACTTATTATTTCATCATCAGCATTTTTGCCATATTTGTCATAAATATTTTTAGCAACTTCTATTATTTCTTTGCCATGATAACAATTACTATCTAATTCTAAATTGCCACCACACAAATTATTATATCTAATTTTAATTGATCTATTTAAATTATTTATTTGATTTCCACCATCATTAACATAGTATTCACGAGTTACATCAAAACCGGCAAAAGACAAAATGTTAGCTAAACTGCTGCCATATACAGCTCCTCTACCATGACCAACGTGTAATGTTCCTGTTGGATTAGCACTAACAAATTCTATATTTACTTTCTGATTATTTCCAATATTTATTCTTCCATAATTATCTTGTTCTGTTAAAATAGTATTTATATTTTCAAATAAATAATCTTTTTTTAAATAGAAATTAATAAAACCTGGATTAGCAACCATTACTTTATCAATTATTTCATCTTCTAATAAAGTAACTATTTTATTTGCTATGTTTATTGGACTATCTTTTAGAGTTTTAGCTAGCTTCATAGCTATATTACTTGAATAATCACCATTTTTAGTATCTTTTGGTGTTTCTATCATAATGTCTTCTAAACTAATATCAATGTCTAATTTAGTTAAAGCTTTTTTTATTATTTCCTTTAATTTATTACTCATATACTTCCTCCAATACAAATCTTTTAATATCATCTATTTTATAGATGAATTCTATACGATTATTTAGAATAACTAGTTTTATAATAGAAAAATCATATTTTATTTTTTTATTTTCTATATTTATTATTCCATATCCTTTATTTAAATACATAATATTAATGACATTTTCATAATGAATTTTAATTGTCATTTCTTCTTTATTTATAGTTATTATACTATCTTTGTAATTATATATGTATTTATTATCATTTTTTATAGCATTTACACTATATTTTTCGTCATTTAACTCAATATTTAACTTAAGTTTCATAATATCACCTGATATCGATACAAATTATAGCATACTCAGAAAAAAAAAGCACTATTATTTATGCTTTTTTTATATTTTCTCTATTTTACTTATTTTTAACCACTTATTCTAATATTAACTCCATCTATATTTTGATAAACTCGCTTTTCATTTTTCTCTACTTTTTTTATTATTTCTTCTTCTAAATCACAACCTAACATTTCAGAAAGTCCTAATAAATAAATAAATGGCAACGTCAGCAAGTTCTTCTTTTAAATCGTCTTTCTTTTTTCTATAAGCTTCGTAGCTTTCAGAAACTTCTCCATAAAGAAGACAAAATTCTTTATTAACATCAGTTGTATTAAAACCTTTATTAATTTTATTTTGCCATATTTGTTTTTGTATATGTTTCATATCCATAATTAATCACCATAATAAAGTTATAAAATATATTAAAACAAATCAATACTTTAAGTTATATTTTCTCATTTTTTACCAATAATAAAATTGGTGAACTTGTTATGAAACATAAAAAAATATATTTATTACTTACGTCTTTATTTCTTTTAACAATAGTTAGTTATTTAAGTTTATATATTGTGGCTAAATTTATTGATAAATTACCAATAGATAAAGCTAATAGTTTTTATTTATATGATATTAATAATAATTTATATACATCCAGTCATAATAAAGAATGGGTCAGTATAGATAATATTTCTCCTCATTTAATAAACGCAACTATTTCGATTGAAGACAAAAACTATTATAAGCATATTGGTTTTGATTATTTAAGAATTTTAAAAGCTTTATTTATTAATATTAAAAATGGCAAGACTTTACAAGGTGCTTCTACAATAACGCAGCAGTATGCTAAAAATTTATTTTTAGATTTTGATAAAAATTGGTCTAGAAAAATAGAAGAAGCTTGGCTCACGATAAGATTAGAAGCTAATTATAGTAAAAAACAAATATTAGAAGGATATTTAAATACCATAAATTATGGTGGTGTTTTTGGAATTCAAAATGCTAGTAAATATTATTTTAATAAAGATGCTAAGGACTTAGATTTAGCTGAGGCGACTATTTTAGCAGGTATTCCTAAATCACCCAATAACTACTCACCTATTAATAATGAAAAAGCTGCAAAAAAAAGGCAACTTGCTATTTTAAATTCTATGATTGAAAATAAATATATAAATGAAGAGGAAAAAAACAAAGCATATGAAAAAGAATTATCTTATAATGGCTATACTGAACAACATAATTTAACTACTTTAATGTACTATCAAGATGCGGTAATGAAGGAACTTAAAAGTATTAAATCTATTCCAGATTCTTTTTTAAAAACAGGTGGTATCAAAATATATACAAATTTAGATATGAATGAGCAAACTATTTTAGAAGAAAGTATAAAAAATAACATAAAAGATGAAGATTTACAAACTGCTATTATTGTAACTGAACCTAAGAGTGGAAAAGTAATTGCTTTAGCAGGTGGAAAAGACTATTCTACCAGTGAATATAATAGAGCGATATCAGCTAAGAGACAAGTAGGTTCTACGATGAAACCAATTTTATATTATGCTGCTTTGGAAAATGGTTTTACACCATCTACTACTTTTACTAGTGAAAAGACAACATTCGTATTTTCTGAAAATCAAACCTATAGTCCTAAAAACTACAATGAAAAATACGCTAATAAATCTATTAGTATGGCAAGTGCTATTGCTTATTCTGACAATATATACGCCGTTAAAACTCATCTTTTTTTAGGTGAAAATACTTTAGTTGATATGGCTAAAAGAATTGGAATTAAAACTAATCTAGCTAGAATACCTTCTCTTGCTTTAGGTTCTATTGAAATAAATTTATTGGAAATGGCTACTGCTTATAATACTTTTGCTAACGAGGGATATAAAAATGATTTATACTTTATTAACAAAGTAGAAGATATGTATGGAAATGTTTTATATGAAAAAAAAGAATATTCAGAACAGGTTTTAAATAAAAGTTTAGTATATGTTTTAAATGAAATGCTTACTAATACTTATTCTAGTGCTTTTATTGATTACAATTACCCTACTTGTATTAATATAGCTGGTAAGCTTTCTAATAAATATGCGATTAAAACAGGTACGACTGATACAGATCATTTAATATTTGGCTATAATAAGGATTTATTGGTTGGTATTTGGCTTGGATATGACGATAATAGAAAATCTTTGGTTAGTACTAGTACTGATTTAAAAAACATGTGGGTTGATATTACTGAGGGATACTTTAAAAATCATGAGACTAGCTGGTATGATACGCCTAGTAATGTCGTCGGAGTTTTAGTGGATGCGATAAGTGGGGATATTGCGACTAACGAAAGTGAACATAAAAAAATAATGTATTATTTAAAAGGTACTGAACCTTATTATGAAGACATAAATTTAGATAATTTGGTTCCTACTATTAAAGAAGAAGGGAATGAAAAAGAAACATAGTTTTAATCTTTTTCTACTATAAAACACACTACGTTTTTTATAAAATCATAGTGTGTTTTTTATAAATATTTCATTTAATATTAAAAATTATCTTTTTTAATTTCCCTAACTAAATCTTTAATTGTCATATATATTCATGTATATTATAATATACATGTGTTGTCTTTACAACCACCAGTTCATAAATGAGTGTTATAAAATAAACATAATTATTTAATGTGTTTATTTTATAAAGGAGGATAATAGAAATGAATAAAAAAGACAATCGTCGTGTGGTAATGACTAAAAGAATTATAAAAGATGTATTCATAGAAATGTTAGAAAAAAAAAGTATTCAAAAAATTTATGTTAGGGAATTATGCGTTAAAGCAGATATTAACAGAAGCACATTTTATAAGTATTATGAATCACAATATGATCTTTTAGCTGAAATAGAAAATGACTTATTGATAGAAATCGAAGAAAAATGTAAGGATACTGATAACACAAAAGGTCTAAATAACATTTTACAATATATAAGTAGAAATAAGAAAACATATAAGGTTGTATTTAATGCGAATATTGATCCAATGTTTCCTAAAAAATTATTAAATTTGCCAATTATCACAGAAATTATGAATAATAAATTAGTTAATAAAAATGAAAATAAGTATAAAAAAATTTATATTTTAGAAGGTGGCTATCATGTAATTTTAAAATGGCTTAATAATGACTGTAGAGAATCCCCTGAAGAAATTACTAGACTTGTAATGAAATATATTAATCAAAATTTATAATAAGCTACTTAAAAATGCTTAATATTAACTAATTAAGCATTTCTTTTGGTATTTCAATATTATTTAACGATAATAACAAAGGAGCAACATCTTTAAGGCTTCCATCTTTTAGTTCAGCATTTTCTTTAGTAACAATAAGCGGAACTAAACTTGTCGTATGTGATGTTACTTTATTGTTATTTTCATCTAGCATTATCTCACAATTGCCATGGTCTGCTATTATAACCATTACACCATTTTTTTCTAGGATTTTATTGTAAATTTTACCTAAGCAAGTATCCATTGTTTCAACAGATTTAATAGTTGCTTCTATATTTCCAGTATGACCTAGCATATCTCCATTAGCAAAATTCAAGATAATATAGTCATATTTATCTTTGTCTAATTCTTTTAATAATGATTCTGTTATTTCTTTTGCTGACATATCAGGTGCTAAATCATAGGTAGCAACATGAGGTGAAGGTATTAATATTCTTTCACAATTTGGTAAATTTTTTTCTACCCCACCATCAAAGAAATATGTAACATGAGCATATTTTTCAGTTTCAGCGATTCTAAGTTGAGATAGTCCTAACTTACTAATATATTCACCAAATGTATTGTTTAATTTTTCAAGTTCAAAAGCATGTGTACAAACTACTTCATCACTTACTCCCATCATAGTTACTAATTTTAAATTATTAACAAGTGGTCTATCAAAACCTTTAAAATTAGGATTTGTTAAAGCACTAAATAATTCTCTTAATCTATCTGGTCTATAATTAAAAACTAAAAGACCATCATTTTCTTTAACTACACCACTTTTATCAAGAACAGCAGGATGAATAAATTCGTCAGTTATTTCATTATCATAATTATGTTTTATTACTTCTTCATAACTACCAAACTCTTCACCTTTACCATTTACTATAGCATCGTATGCTAATTTTATTCTATCATATCTATTATCGCGATCCATTGCATAATATCTTCCAGAGATAGTGGCTATAGAGCCTATTTTTGTTTCTTTTATCTTTTTTTCTAATTTATTTAAATAATTTAAAGCTACATTAGTTAAAGTATCTCTGCCATCAGTAAATATATGAAAGTATACATCTTTCACATTTTCTTTTTGGCATAAATCTATTAGCGCTAATAAATGATCTATATGTGAGTGTATTCCTCCGTCACTAAGTAAACCAAAAATATGAAGTCTTGAATTATTTTTTTTAACATGATTTATAACTGATAATAATTCTTTATTTTCAAAAAATGTTTTATCTTTTATCTTTTCTGTTATAAACTGTAATGGTTGATATACTACTCTACCTGCACCTATATTTAAATGACCTACTTCACTATTTCCCATTTGTCCTTTAGGTAATCCAACATATTCACCACTAGCTTCTAATGTGGCATGTGGATATTTATTCCACAAATAATCAAAATTAGGAGTATTTGCTTGTTTAAAGGCATTACCATGAATTTCTTCACGTAATCCTACTCCATCTAATATACAAAGTAATATTGGTTTCATTTTCATTTCTCCTTACCTTATAATTTTATAATAAATTTAAAAAAAAAACAACACTACATTGTAGTGCTATATTTTATGATTTTTTCTAGCTTCTTCAAAGGCAAGTTCATCAAAAGAACTCTTATAATAATCATAGCTTTCTAAAGGTTTGATATCTTTTCTTAGGTTACCATCACCTTTTTTGTAATTTTTAGAAGGTATTAGGATAATACCAACATTTTCATTTTTAGCATTAATTACATCATCTATAGTTATTTGATCTATACAATATAAAGCTATCTTTTTTAGTTTCTTTATATCTAAATCCATTTCGGTATGCTCTATTCCTTGTTCTAAAATAAGTATTTCATTATATGTATTATAACTACCAGAAGTTGTAATAATATCTTTAGGCATCATTAATGTATTTACTCTAGTTGTAGGTGTTTCAACACAATTTTTACCAAATGGTTTATATAAGGTAAATGAATCAAATGGAAAAACATGAACAACTTGTCTAGGATTTAAATCACTTGAGTCATATAAAAATGTATCTTCAGTATATACAGTAGTACATCCTTTACCTATTAATGAATAAGAATGACCTGTAGGGTATCTATCATTATTATTGTAATTACTAGAACCAGACTTTACAATACCAAAGAACGCTTCTCCATTCATTTTATAAACAGGAACACCGTATTCTTTAGTTAAAGTATCGTCTTTAAACTTTTCTAGTTTTTCTTTATTAAGAGAACTATCTTTAATTGCTTTACCAACTAAATATCTAGCATATGACATATCATCATAAAAGTTTTCCAACATATTATATTGTTTTAAATCTTCATGAAGCTTTTTCTTTTCTTTTATACTTAAGGAATCAATATTAATTATTTTTTTATATATTTTTATTTTTTCTTTACTTAATCTAATACTACCTTCATAGTATAAGTTTAATAATTCTTTTAAATCCAACATAACGTTATAATAATTTTCTTTAAAATGGTAATCAATTATATAGTCAGATAGTATTCTATTATCTACGTTTCTTAAACTATCATGGCTTGGTATTTTATAGCCATATTGTTCTCTAATTTTATCTAATGTTCTAACACCATCATATTCTTTTATGATAATATCTTCATAGGAAGACACATATTCATCCATATAAGTAGTATCAGTAACATACATAGCATTATTTATAATTGATCTAATTTTTTTGATATCATTATTATCAACAATGCTTTTTAGTAATTTTTTTGTTATTAAATTATTGGGTATATTAAAATCTTTATTATTAGATAAATAGCTTTTAGCTTCTTTAAAGAAATAATGACTATTAAATCTAGATAAATCAAGATTATAATTATTTAATATTTTTAATTTTACTTCAGAATAATCTATATTGTTATAAAGTATATATAATGATTCAATACTTCCTTTATAATTATCTAAAGATTTTAATAAATAGTTTAGTGTATAATTTTTATTAAAACAATTTAGTAATTGAATTATTTTAGTAATTTCTAAATAATTATGTGCTCTATATAAAATAGTATCATATGTACTTTCTTCTAAGCCACCTAATGAAGCATATTGATCTTCTATATTAGTCTTAAAAAAGAAATCTAAAAATTCATTATTTTTAAATATTTCATTTGCAAACCTAGAATAACATAGTATATAGCTTATTCTTTCACTAGGATACTTGTACTGTTTTAAATAGTTAATTCCTTCACTATCTAAAAAACTTAATATTTCACCTTTATAATCGCTCTCTAAGAATTTCATAAATTCTGATTTATTACATTCTTTTAGTAAATATTCTTTTGTCATTATATTTTCAAATATTTCTTAACAGCTCGCCATGAACCAAACATACCAACTAATATACCAATAATTACTAAAATGCCACTTACTGCGTATATAAAAGGTTCTGGCTGAATTAATTTAATAAATGGTGAAAATACTTGTCCATCAAAGTTTTCATATAAAGCATTATATCCATAAATAGTTAGTACAATAGGAATAATAGAACCTAATATTCCTAAGAATAAACCTTCAAAAATAAAAGGTATTTTTATATTTAAGTTGCTTGCTCCTACTAATCTCATAATTTCTATTTCTCTTTTTCTTGAGAAAATAGTGATTTTAATTGTATTGGCAATTAAGAACGCTGTTACAATGATTAAGGCTACAACTATAGCTATACAAACTTTTCTTACTACGTCAAATATAGATATTAATTGTTCTATCATGCCCTCACCATATTTAACAACTGAAACACCATCTATATTTTTTATATTTTCAGCAACTATACTTATTTTTTCTATATCTTTAACTTTTACTTGATATGTGTCTTGTAAAGGTAGTTCTTCTTCACTCCAACCTTGTATAGCGTTTCTAAAGTCTTCTGATGATTCCATCATTTGTTTAGCTATTTCTGCTTTAGATATAAATTCATATCTATCTACTTCATCTATGCTTTTTATCTTTTCTTCTATTTCTAATCTTTTATTTAGATCAACTGTTTTATCTAAGAATGCTACAATTGTAACATCTTTTTCAACTAATACAGTAAAATTATTAACATTATATGTAAGAATTATTGATATAGCTACTACTATTAAAGTTATTGCTATACAAGAAATTGATGCGAGTGATAAAGAGAAATTTCTAAAAACACTTTTAAAAGAATCTCTAATATCTCTTCCTAATATTCTAAGCCCTCTCATGTACGTAAGTTCCTTCCTCATAATCTTTTACAATTCTTCCATAATCTAATAATATTACTCTTTTTTTCATTCTATCAACTATTTCTGTATCATGAGTAACCATAATAACAGTAGTTCCTAATTTATTTATTTCTTCTAGTACATTCATTATTTCCATACTAGTTACTTCATCTAAGTTCCCTGTTGGTTCATCACAAATAAGAAGTTTGGGACCATTTACGATTGCACGTGCAATTGCTACTCTTTGCATTTCGCCACCTGACAATTCGGTAGGATAGTTTTTGGCTTTGTTTTTTAATCCTACTAAATCTAATACTTTAAGAACTTTACTATGAATTTCATCTTTGGGTAAACCAAATATTTCTAATGCGAATGCGACATTTTCATATACTGTTGATTTATATAATAGTTTGAAATCTTGAAATACAACTCCTATTTTTCTTCTAATTTTATATACTTTTCTATTTCTTAATTTAGCGACATCTACACCACCTACAATTATTTTACCTGCATTTGGTTTTTCTTCTCTATATAGCATTTTTATTAAAGTCGATTTCCCACAACCAGTTGAACCTATGATAAAAACAAATTCACCTTTTTGTATGTTTAAATCTAAATCATATATAGCAGTTACGCCATTTTTATATCTTTTACTTACACCTTTCATTCTTATTAAATCCATAAAATCACCTTCCTCCAGATACTTCATAAGCATCAGTTACTACAAAAAATGCATTTTTATCTATTTTAGCTATTTCTGCTTTTATTTTGAAATATTCTCTTGTTGGTACAATACACATAAGAAGTTTTTTACGGTTTCCTGTAAAACCTCCACTACCTTCTAGTACTGTAACATTGTGTTTCATATTGTAAATTAAATATTTTTTTACTGTTGTTTCATTTTCAGTAATAATATAGAATGCTTTTGAATTGGATATTCCCATTACTACTTTATCTGTTAAAACACTTAAAAGATATAATGAAATTATTGAATAAAGAATTGTTTCTACACCAAATACAAAAGCACCAATTAATACAATCATGCCATCTGTAAAAAACATAGCATTTCCTAGTGACATACTAAAATATTTAGAAACAATTTGATTTAATATATCGGTACCGCCTGTTGTGAAACCTGATTTAAATACTAGTCCCATCCCAAAACCAGTTATAACTGCTCCAAATAATACTATTACAATTAAATCTACTTCACTCGCATCTATTAAATGAATGTTTTCTGTCAATTTTACTACAATTGGAAAAAGAAGTGATCCTACAAATGAATTCATTGTTTTTTCTTTTCCAATCAATATAAAACTAAGGATTAATAGTAAAAAAGAACTTATAAATATAGTTATAAATGGATCAATATTATAGATTTTTTTAAGTATTACGCCTATTCCACCTACTCCATAAACGATATTAGAAGGAAGCACAAATGAATTATAGCTAATTGAAACAATAATTATACCAATTATGAAGTAAAAATATCTCAAATATTTTTCTTTATTCATTTATACTACCTCTTTTCAAATTATCATCTATAAATTTATCTATGTCACCATCTAATACTTTTGATACGTTGTTGTCTTCTGTATTAGTTCTATGATCTTTTACTAATGTATAAGGGCACATTGTATATGTTCTTATTTGTGATCCAAAATTGATATCTGATATTTCACCATTTATAGAATTTAGTTTGGTTTTTTGTTCTTCTAATTCTATTTGATATAATTTATTTTTTAATACTTCTAATGCTTTTTCTTTGTTCTGAATTTGGCTTCTTTCATTTTGACATGTTACTACTATTTTAGTAGGTAAATGGGTGATTCTTACGGCTGAATCTGTAGTATTTACACCTTGTCCACCACAACCTGAACTTCTATATACATCTACTCTTATATCAGATTCTTGAATATTTATATCAATATTATTGCTAAATAAAGGTGTTACTAAAACAGCTGCGAATGATGTGTGTCTTCTACCACCAGAATCAAAAGGTGAAATTCTTATTAATCTATGAACACCTTTTTCATTTTTTAAATATCCATAAGCATTAACACCTCTGATGATGACTGTAAAACTTTTTATGCCGGCTTCCTCACCTGGTAATTCATCTATTATTTCATATTTGTAATTATGTTTTTCACACCATCTCAAATACATTCTTTTAAGCATATTAGCCCAGTCACAACTTTCTGTTCCACCTGCTCCTGGATGTATTTCTAAAATGGCATCATTTTTATCATATTCACCATTTAATAAAAGTTCTATTTCTAAATCATTCATATCTTTAGTTATTAATTCTATATCAGATTCTAATATATTTTTTATTTCTTCATCATATTCATTTTTTAATATATCTAGCATTTCTAAATTATTATTTATTTTTGCTTTTAAATTTTCTATTTTTTCTTTTTTATTTTTCAAATTATTTAATTCGTTTATTATGTTTTCACTGTTTTTTTTATCATTCCAAAAATTAGGCTTATTCATAGTATTTTCTAATTCTTGGATTCTTTTTTCTACTTTGTCTACTTCAAAGTACCCTCCATAATTCTTCTATTTTTTTATTTTTTTCTAAATAAAAGTTTATTAATTCATTTATTTCCATCTTATCACCTATCTAACTTTTTTATTATAAAATACTTGCAATCATAAGAACATTCTTTTTTTAAATAGTCTTTATATTTTCTTATATCATTATAAGGTTTATATATACTATTTTTTTTATCACAAAAACCTTTTAATCTTAATGAGCCATAAGAATAGTCTCCTAGAACATAATCATATGGTTCAAAATAATCAGTGTATCTCTTTAATAAATCGTCTTTATTAAATCCATCTTTATAATCTTCCATAACTTCATAAGTTATATTTTCTATTTTTAATTTTTTATTCATAGTTCACCTTAAATGCTGTTGTAAATGAAGCATATTTACTAATATTAGAACCTGAATTCCAAGTCATCCATCCACCAGTCAAACCATTATTGTAAAGTCCTTTTATTTGAGCTTTAATTTGTTCATCACCATAAGTTATATTAGGTGAATGAATAGCATTATATGCTTGAATCCAAGTTCTTACAATTGCTGGTGTTTCAATAGTCTTTTGTCTTTCAGCTACATCTTTACCCCAAGAAGTCATTAATTTTTCAGGAACAGTCCAAACGATTTCTTTTATACCATAAGCATGAGCATTAAAATGATCTGGATAAGGCATACCACTAATAACATCAACTACATTGGATATAGCTGGCCAATATTGTCCATAGCCTGTAACATAATTTCCTGCAGATTCACCAAAAACATCTGCACTTAAATAAACATTTTTTTTATGGATTTCATCAGCAGCATACATTAAGAAATTCTGTACAGCTTGTGCTTTAGATTCTCCATATTTATCTCTAAAATCTAATTGATTATTCACAGAAGTAGTCCTATCTGGAAAACGAACATAATCAAATTGTACTTCATTAAAGCCCATTTCAATAGATTCTAGTGCTAATTTAACGTTATATTCCCAAACACTTCTACAATATGGACTAAGCCAGTATTGTCCTCCAAATAAAGCTCCATTTGCTTTATAAACAATTACATCTTCTTTATGATCTTGAGCATAATGAGTATCATTAAAAACAACAATACGCGCAATTAAATAAAAACCAGCATCTTTTAATTTTTTTACATTATTTTTAAAATTTTCTTTTGTATCGTTAGCGTATTTATAAGCAGTTGGTGCATATTCTTTAGCTGTTTCAGATTCATAAGCTAGTCCACCATCTTTGATATCAACAACAAATGCATTAGCACCAATATCGTTTGCTACTTTTATATAACTATCTGGATCTTTTATAGCAGCAACATTTAAATATAATGATTTTACTGTTTCAGGCATAACATTGTCTTCAAATTTTGGTTTTTCATTTGGGTAAAAATCCAAATTGCCAGCCATTCCTACTCTATATGGATCAGCTAATTTAGTTGAGTGGATTACATAATTTCCTTCTTCGTCATAATTCTTTTCAGCTAATTCTACAGTATCAACTAAATATTTACTATAAACATAACCAGTAGTATCATCAGCTGTTACTTTATACATACTGACTGTTCCGTCACTATTAAGTTTATCATAACCAACTATTTCTAATTCTTTTCCTTTAGGAAAATATGATAAAATATCAGCATTGTTATTATCTTTATAGACAGTTACATTAGTTCTTACATATTTTTTTGTTTCTAAAACAACATCTTTAACATCATCTTTGGTAACAACATCTTCTTTTAATAAATAATCTTTATCATTATATTTTATTTTTGTGTATACTTCATTTGTATCTTTATTGGTTACTTTTTTCTCATATTCTTCTACTTTAGTACCACGAACTATATCTATACTTTCAGTAAAATCTAATGAATATAATTTAATACTTGTTTCACTAGACGCTAAATATTTTTCTACTCTATGATTACTAAACTTTTCTTTAACAAAACTTGCTGTTTTTACTGTTCCAAATACTAATGCATCTAGAATCAAAATGAATATAAATATTTTTTTGTAACTTATTTTTCTTTTTTTCACAATCATCACCTATGTTATAAGTATAACATATATAATTAATTAATTCTATATTTTTATGTTAAATGTTCAAATCCATTTTATATTTATAAAAAAAATCATAAATGAAATGTCCTCATTTGAGTAAACAAATCAATATGATTTTTTATTATCTATGGTTACGAATTATGACAATGCCATCTTGTCCAGAATCATATCCTCTTCCTGCTGCACCACTATTAGCTTGGGTCGTTACTGTTCCATTTTTACCCCAACGGTTATTTTTAGCAGCTCCACCGCCACCTCCGCCTCCTGCGGCTTTATAACCCCAAGCAGAAGATTCGCTTCCAGCACTTTGGTATGATCCACCTTTACCAACTACTATTTCTTTACTTGAATTGGCTTCTGTTAAAATACTTTTAATCGTTCGTGTGTAACCGCCTCCGGCACCAGCTAAGCGGTCGTGGCCTCCACCACCTCCACCAACTAAGAATAAGTCAATAGTTGTAGCATAATTTATATTTAATGTTCCACTTGAAAGTAATTTGATTCGCCAATTTCCACTTCCATCACTTATTACATTATAACTTCCTGTATAACTAAAGTAATTCTTCCATATTGCATATAGTGTTACATTAGCACCACTTCCTACACCAGATACACTTTGTCCATCAGCATATGTAGCTGTTGATGCACTACTATTTGTACTCCATCCCGCAAATGAATATAACATACCACTTGTTCCTTCTGTTATCTTATAGCAGCCATTGCTTGATAGATTTTTAGCTACTCCATATGTATGAGAACTACTTGATGTAGAACCACTTCCACCATTACAATTATATGTTATTGTGTATGATTTTGCCGACCAAGTTGCTTTTAAACTTGCTCCACCTTTACCCATTGTAAATATATTATTTTCTATTTTACTTTCTTCACCGGATACTTCCCAACCTGCAAAATCGTAGCCTGCTCTAGTTGGTGTACTTATTTCCTTTGTTTCCTTATAAGCTATTTCATAAATTGTATTGCCTGTTTTTCCTTCGTACAATCCACCATTAGGGTTTATAACTAGGTTAAATGAATCTAACACATAGGTAGCTTTTATAGTTGTATTTTCTACGCCCATTATTAATTCTTGTTCATTTTCGTTATATTCACTAATTTGAGTTTCTGAACCAGTTCCCGCTACTAATATCCATCCTGCAAATTTATAATTTTGTTTTGTAGGGATACTTAATGTGTATTTATCTCCTACATATAAGTTTTCAACTACTAATTCTGTACTATTATTATATAATCCACCATCTGGATCTATTGTAAGTTTATACTGATTAGCTTCCCAATCTGCCGTAAATTTTGTATTTATTGATGCTTTTCCATCTTCATCTCTAGCAGTTGTTACTGATTTCCATTTAATAAATGTATAACCTTGCTTAATTGGAGCATCCAAACTCCATTCCTCGTCTATTATAACATTCATTTGTTGAATAGTTGTTAAGCCTTTTAAAGCTCCACCATTAGGATCTATCGTAATAGAATAAGTTCCAAGTACATAGTCTCTAGAGCACTTCCATTACACTCTCCTTTTGTTACGGTAATATTACCTATTTTACCTGAGCCACAGTATGTACCATCATATAAATAACTTCCTTGTATTTCACTATCATTTACTGTCATAATTGTGCCTGATTTAAATGTATTGTGCATTAAATGAAGTCTCTCATCAGTTACTTCAACCATACTAACTGTTTCGGTTGCTCTTAGATACTCATAAGCTTTAAGTGCACCTTCACAACTTCTTTTAAATGCTTCTATTTTTACATTTTCAATTATTCCCGATATTATTGGTGTACCTATTAAAGCTATTACGCTTAATATTACTATCGTTCCTAAAAGTTCTATTAATGTAAATCCCTTATATTTCTTCATTAAATACACCTCTTATTCTATACTCAATATTATATAAATAATAATAAATTTTTCAAGTATATTATTTAGGAACAATAAAACTAGAAGAATTTTTATCAATACCATTAAAATAATAATTAGGAACAATTCCTTGTATTAATTTTAAAGAAATAGGAATACTGTTTTGAAAACTAACTTTTTCTGTTTTGTAAGGAAGAACAATTTGTAATTTTAAATCAATTACAATACTGGTTTCAATTAAAGCATTATTGATTCCATAATTAGTTATTTTGGTATTTATATTACTGCTAGTACTTCCTAGCATAAATATTCTAACTGGTATTCTAGGTCCTAGATTACTAAGTAGTGGATTATCAAAAATTGTTGTAATAGCCATTTCAAAAATAATTCCTTTTTTTAATTTTTCTATGTCATAATTTTCTAATACATCATTAGATAGTTCAAATAAATTTTCTCCATTTTCAACATTTCTTAATAATCTATCAACTTTAGTTGTGATATTAGACAAAACACCATTTACTACGATTGGATTATAATCTATTGTTTTTATGTAATCATTATTGTCTTTAGTTATAATGAAAAGTTCTTCTAAAGAAATATCTTTTATTTCTGTACTAATAACACTATTTATAATTCTTGTTGTAAATTTCTCTAGTTCTGTTTCGGCATAACTAACAACGCCAGGTGTGATTTTATTACCTATAAAATTTATTATAAAAACTAAACTTATAAATATAAGAATTAAAGTAAAAATAAAAATATTTTTTTTAGAAATTATATGCTTTTTTCTTAAATGAATTCTCATAGTATTCACCAGTTAATTTTATGCATGAAATAATGTTTTTAGGAAATAATATAAATGGTGATAATTATGAAAATAGAAGATGTTATGTCTAAAAAACTAATAGTTGGTAAAAATACAGCCACTATTAAAGAAATAAGTGAATTAATGAAAAAATTTGATATTGGTTTTATTCCTATTAGTAAAAATAATAAAATAATTGGTGTTATTACTGATAGGGATATTGTTACTAGAATAATAACTAGTAATGCTCAAAGTAGTGATTTAATAGAAAGTTATATATCGCCTAATATAATTAGTTGTGATATTAATAGTGATATAGATACATTACTTGATATTATGAAAAAAAGTAAAATAAAAAGAATCATTATTACTGATTCTGAAAAGGTCGTAGGTATTGTTTCTATATCTGATTTGTTAAATCAAAAAAATGTAATTGATGCATGCAAAGAAATATATAAAATCAATAAAAATGACGATTATTTTAAAACTGAAATAGATGAATTCTACCTTTAATGGTAGTTTTTTAATCTATTAATAATTCTACTTCGTCTTGTTGATTAAGCAAAAATGCATTGCCATCATCAGTATCTAAATGTAATTCTAGATAAGCATCTTTCATTATTTTAATGTGAACATCATCTAATATTCCACCCTTAGCACCATTTATTTTTATTTTAACGATATCATCGTTTAAAAAGTTTAATTCTCTAGCTTTTTCTGGGCTTATATGTATATGTCTATTGGCAATAATACATGCATTTATTGTAATTTCTCCTTTAGGACCAATAATTGTTATTGCTTCACTACCAACTAAATCGCCCGAATTTCTAACTGGTGGATTAATTCCTAATTTAAACGAATCTGTCCTAGATATTTCTACTTGATTATAACTTCTAACTGGTCCTAAAATACGGACATTAGCTATAAAACTTTTATTTGTCTTAATTGTTACTGTTTCATTACAAGCAAATTGATCATCTTGTGTTAGGTTATTTCTCTTAGTTAATTCATAATCTTTACCAAATAAAATATCAACGCTTTCTTTTGTTAAATGTATATGTCTATTTGATATACCAACATGTATTTTCATAAAATCACACTCCGATAAAGATTATAGCACTTCTTTATTTTAATTTCAAAATTTTTTGATGTAAATCTATTAATTCTTCACATTTTAATTCTTGCATCAAATTATGTAAGAATAAAGAAAAGTCAGCTGGTTTATCGAAATAGCAATTAATATTGGTATAAACATTTCCATATAATTCTGATACTTTTGGGCTTAATTTTTTCATTATTCTATTTAAGTCATAGATTGTTAAATTATCTAAAAAATTTAAAATAAAGCTTTCTAGAAAAAATAAATTAAGGCGTCTTTGATTTTCTCTTTCAATCAAAAGATATTTGCTGTCTTCTTCTAGTGAATATCTAGAAGTATCAATTACGTAAATTTTGTCATTATAAAATATACTATTTTTAGGCCATAAATCATTTATTAATAGTCTATAAAATGTTAAATAATAAAATTCATTTTCTAGATTTTTAATCATTAATATATCTTTTTTTAAATCATTTAAATCTTGTTTTGTTGGTTCTACTCCTTTTAGTATTTCTTGAGCATATCCTCTATACTTTCCATCTATAAGAAGTACATCATAGGGAAATATATAAGATGGCATACTATCTATTCCACATTGCACATTAATTGATTTTTGTTTTTCTACTGTAAATGATTCTTGATACATTTCTTTTAAGACTAAATTTTCGTTAAATTTTCTTACAATACCTTCTGTTCCTTCGCCAATATAAGGTAGCTTATCAAAATCTTGTTTTGTAATATTCATACTTACCTCCTAAGTATTTTTATTTTGTTATGTGCTTGTTCCAATGAACTAGTATTTAATGTTTTAAATAATTCAGTTAAAAGCAATGAAAAACTATAACTTTGATTATTCAAGCCATCATATAAATCTTTTAAACCAATTAGTGACATCATGCTTTTTAAGTTTATTCCTTTTATATTTTCATGTGAATAAAAAAGTAATAGTGTCAAAAATGAATTTAATTCTTTTATATTTTTATATTCTATTTCTTTTTTAGTGTTATTAGGCAAATAATAATATTTGGATGTATCAATTAAGTAGATACCATCATTTGAAAATAGACTATTTTTAACTAATAAATCACTTATTAATATTTTATATTCTGATAGTTCTTTAACACTGTTTTCTAATTTAATGATTTTAGGTATTAAATTATTTAGATGTTTTAATTTTGATACATCATTTGTTCCCTCTATAAAATTGCTTACATAGCCTAAATATTCGTCATCAATATATAGTTTTTCAATTGGAAATATAATATTATCATTTTTTATATTAAACTGAACCTCTACTCTTGATTTAAAGCTATCTTGATAAAAACGTTTTAAGGCTAAATTTTGTTTTCTTTTTATTATTCCTTCTGTTCCTTTACCAATAAATTCTAAAGAATAAAATTCTTTACTTGTTATTCTATGCTCCATATTACCCCTTCTTTTAGTGACTTATTATATATTAAAACTTATAAAAATGCAAATTGGAATAAATTTTAATTTATATAATATATTTTTATAGAAAGGATGATTTTATGAATGAAGGATACTATAAAAAAACGTTTCCTGGAACGCCTATATATCAAGGAGGTACTACTATTCCTAATCAACAGTATTTAAGTGATGATTTACCTAGTGAACAATCTTATATTGAAAATATACTCAGAATTAATAAGGGTAAAAGAGTGGAAATATACATGACTTTTCCTGATGCAAGTGATAAAGATAAAATATTTGTTGGTATTATAGAACAAGCTGGTAGAGACCACATAATATTAAGTGACCCTACTACTGGTAAGTGGTATTTACTATTAATGATTTATGTTGATTACATAAAATTTGACGAAAAAATAAATTATAGTAAAGAATTTTTGCCAAATTAATTGTATTTTTTTGAGAATTTGATATAATTGTTTTAAGGTGATAGTATGCTAGATATGGTAATGTATGGGTTAATGATTTTAATAGTTATCTGTATTATTTTAATTTGGTATGTAAATGTTTATAACAAGTTTCAAGAATATATAATTAGAATAAATGAAGTTGAAAGTAATATTGATACTATTTTAAGAAAAAGATTTGACTTATTAAATAAATCAATTGGTATTATTAAATCATCTAATGAGGAATTAAATGATAAAGATGTTTTAAAAGAAATAAATGAATTGCGTTCTAAAAAGTTAAGTAATTTTGAGTTAGATAGATTATTATATAAGTCTATAAATGAATTTCATTTATATAAGGATACCATACCTGAACTAAAAAATAACGAAAGTTTTATGAAAATAGATTTAGGAATAAACGAATCAGAAATAGAAATAACTGCTTTAAGAAAATATTATAATGATATTATTACCGAATACAATAAGAGTGTAAAGGTATTTCCAAATATGATTGTCTCTAAAATATGTCATTATAAAAACAAGCCATACTTTGATGGAAAAGATATGACTGACAACATTGTAAATGATTTTAAACTATAAAAACTAACCTAAGGTTAGTTTTTTAAAATATTTTCTTTATAAATATTAGAGTTATTAATATAATACTTGTAATAATAATAATTCCTAAATAATTTTTATTGTTTTCTACTGTTTCTTGTGTATTATCTTTTTCTTCTTTTTCACTTACTTTTATTATATATTCTCCATCTTTAGAATACATATAGTTTTCTCTTGCAAATCTAGCTAAATAATCAGGATCTTTAAGTTTTTCTATTTCGTTTTTTAAATTTGATTCTTCTTGTTTTAATACTAATAAATCATTTTCTAATTTAGCTTGTTCATCGTTTAAGTTTTTAACTTGAATTATGTAATTAAAAAAACTGTAAACAAAAAACGCTATTACTATGATAGAAGATGTACCAAAAATAATTAATCGATTTTCTGAAGCTTTTTTTCTTTTTTTCACAATTAATCACCTATTCTTGTATCATTATATCATTTTACTTTGCTTTTGACAAATGTATTAGATATTTTTTTAGCTAAAAAGTCTTCTAGTATACATCCTACTATTATCATTAAAATAAAATATGGATGCATATAGGCTTCGTTGATGTATTTTAGTCCTATAAAATAAATTAATGTATTGATTATGATAACAAGAAATGTAAGAATAATTTGAATTAATTTATGGCTTTGTTTTATAAATTTGTAATTAATTTTTATCATTATTTCTAAAATAATGCCAAAAATTAGAGAAAAAAGTAAAGACGCTATTTGGAGTTTTAAATCGATCATTTAAATAATTTAGAAAACATTCCTTCGTCTTTTTCTTTTTTGGTACTATCCATATATATTAAACTATTAAATTTACCTTTTATTGATACATTTCCTTGATAAGTATCTAGTTTTATTATTTCTAATTCGCTACCTTTAACTAATACGTAACCCATATTAGTTTCCATTAGAAATTCTTCATTGTCAAAACTTTCTATTTTTTTTACTCCTGATATCATTATGTTTTTTCTATCGCTTATTGTAACATTATGACTAACTAAGTTATTAATATCCTTGTCCATAAAATCCTCCTATTAATACATTATATGTTTTTTACTTGATTAATATGATTTTTAGATACTTTTTATTTAATAAAAAAAGACATATTGCTATGTCTATAAAACTATTGCGAATAGGTTACCAGAACCTTTATTAACTAATTTTGATAATGTTTGTTGTAATTTATGTCTAGCGTTTTCTGGCATTAATGATAATTTGGCTTGAATTCCTTCTTTTACAATTACATCAAGACTTCTTCCAAATATTTCACTTTTCCAAATAGTACCTGGTTCATTATTATCTTTCATCAAATAATCGATTAATTCTTTGCTTTGAAGTTCGGAACCTATTATTGGTTCAAATGTGCTTTCAACATCAACTCTAATCATGTGAATGGAAGGTGCTACAGCTTTAAGTCTAATACCATATCTACTTCCTTGCTTAATGATTTCTGGTTTATCAAGTTTCATATCATTAAGTGATGGGCTAGCAACTCCATAGCCTGTAGCTTTAACCATTTTTAAAGCTCCTTTTATTTGATCGTATTCTACTTTTGCTTCATTATATTCTTGGAATAATTTAAGTAAATCTGCTTTACTACTTATTTCTGTTCCAATAATTTCTTTTAGAACATCATTAAACAAGTTAGCAGGAGCATCAAGTGAAATGGTAACTTCTCCTAAAGATGTATTTACTTCTGACAAATATGACTTACTTATATATTCACAATCAGCAAAATGTTTAGTTATGTTTTCTATATCTCTTAATTTATCAACTTCAATAACGCTCTCTCTTATTTTCTCAATATATGTTTTCTTTAACCAATTGTTTGGTTCTAAACACGCTATCCAATCTGGCATGTTAACTTTTACTTCTAAAACTGGAAACTCGTATAATGCTTCTTTTAAAATATTATAAATATCTCTTTCACCCATGTTTTCAACACTGATAGGTAAGACTGGAACACCATAATTCTCTTTTAAACGACTAGCTAAGCTTTCTGTTTCTGGAAGCATTGGATGAGCTGAATTTAATACAACAATAAATGGTTTACCTATTTCTTTTAACTCACTTACTACTCTTTCTTCTGCTTCAACATAGCTGTTTCTTGTTATTTCTCCAAATGAACCATCGGTAGTTACAACAATACCAATGCTTGAATGGTCTCTTATAACTTTTTCTGTCCCTATTTCGGCTGCTTCAATGAAAGGAATTTGTTCATCGTACCAGTATGACCTGTTTTTGTGATACCTAATTTTATTTTTAAAAATTGCTTGGAAGCAACTCGTATTTTTACCTATATTAATACTTCACTTTTTTTAATTCTATAATGAATTTCTAGTTTTTTATCTTTCGTTACATATATTTTATCTATTAATCTATTCATGATTTCTCTTGTTGGATTTTTCATATCTAGAAAACTTTTAATAATATCTAAATATTCTACATAACAAGAAGAATCATCATTAATACTAGATATTTCATTTTGTAATTGTTCTAGTTTATCTTTTGCAGTTTTAATATCTTCTTCAGTAGCATTAAATAATCTTTGATAAGTTTCTACACTTATAACATTATTAAATTTATCATCATATAAAGAGTCTTGTTTTCTTTTTAAATCATTTATTGTATGATTTAATTCTTCTATCTTTTTTAGTTTATCTGCTTTTGGATCAACATATTGGCTTTTAATAATATTTTCAAATTCTTCTTTATCATTAATATATTGATTAGCCATAGTACTTAACTTGTCATAGACTGTGTTTTCTAGTTTTGTATAGTTAATATAGTGAGAAAAGCATATATCATACTTACTAAACTTACGATAGTTATTACAATTCATTGTGACTCTATCTCTTTTCTTATCATAACTAATACTCATTCTAGCACCACAATCTTTACAAAATACTAAATCAGATAAAACATAATCAACATTTCTTCGTTCAGGATTATAATTATTTGATGAATCTTTAATAGATTGTGCGATTTCAAATGTTTTCCTATCTACAAGTGGTTCGTGTGCATTTTCTTTAATACACCATTCACTTTCAGGAACACTTTTTCTTTTCTTAATCTTATAATTCACTTTTTGAAATCTGTGTTGAATTAAATCTCCAATATAAACTCTATTTTTGATGATATTACTGACAGATGTGTGTTTCCATATTTCAGGATGGTCAAATCTATTTAATTTTGAATCAGAGTATTTATACATAACTGGTGTAGGTAATTCTTCTCTTGTTAGTATTTCAGCAATTTGTGAGCTACCATAACCTGCAACATATAAATCAAAAATTCTTTTTACTACAGGAGCAGTTTCTGGATCAGGTACTAGTTTGTGTTTGTCTAAAGGATCTCTCATATAACCATAAGGTGCAGAACTTCCACAAAACTTTCCATCTTTTTTCATTTGAAGTAAGTTTGAACGAACTTTTTTAGAAATATCTTTTGCATACATATCATTCATACTTAATCTAAATGGCATCATATCAGAGCCACTTGTTTCAAAAAAAGTATCTATATCATCGTTTACGGCAACATATCTAACATCGTTTTCTGGGAAAAATGTTTCAACATAATAACCAGTCATTATATGGTCACGACCTAATCTTGATAAATCTTTAGTAATAACCATGTTTATTTTTCCATTTTCAATGTCATTTAACATTCTCTTAAACTCTGGGCGTTCAAAATTTGTTCCTGTATAACCATCATCTACATAAATATCAACTGCAACTAATCCTTGTGCTTTTAAATAACCAATTAATAAACTTCTTTGATTAGTGACACTTTCTGATTCCATATCATCACCATCTTCACGAGATAGTCTTATATAAATGGCTATTTTAAAAATCGTATTGTCTATTGCATACCTACTATACATTTTTTATCTCCTTTCAGTAGACAACACATTCACTTTATTAGTTGAATTAATTATACTATTTTTTGCGTTCGATTTAAATACTTTTGATGAATTTTTATAAGCCATATAATATTTATATATACAACTTTTTAAGACTTCTTTTAAATCACAACCATTACTATCATAAAATTCTAGTGTTTCATACATGATTATTCCTCCACAATGAATTTTATGTGTAATAGTTTATAAAAATTACTATTCTTCATAAATTATCACACCTTTCTATTGATATTCTTTTAGCATATCTTCCATTTCTTTAAGTTCTTCTTCAGTGGGTGGAATTGCTTCACATCTTTTTCCATCCCAAACTTCAACACCGTCTGAATCAAGTCTTATATGAGGACCTTTTCTTCCGTTCATCATTTCATCTTTATTGTCTGATATATCAGTCACAGTAATAAAACTTTGTATTCTTTCATTTGTAATATAAGAATTAAGATAACCTTTAACAAAAACTCTTGTTCCTTTAACAAAAAAATCTTTATATATTTCATAAAGATTTCGGTTAATATTAAAACTAGCATAAACTTTCCTTTTATCATATTTAAGAGTGGTTAAACCAAACTTAATATAATCTTTATTATTATCTGTCACATTATTAATAGTTCCAGATATTATAATTTCGTTTAAATCAATTTCCATTTTTATAACTTCCTTTCTTTTTAATCTTTTTAAAGATTTAAATTATTAAAATAATTTTAAATTTATATTATCTATTAATATTATTTATTATATTATTTATTCTGTTAGAAGATACTTGCTATACTCACTAGCAGTATCTTGCTATTACATCTAGCAGAAATCTGCTAAATAGATTCTTCTTATATTAGGTTCATTTTCAACTCTAATATATTTTTTTGTTCTTAATGATGTTATGCAACTAGTAATCGTTCTTTTAGATACTTTTAAAAGATTACTTAAATACTTATTACTTGCATAACAAAATCCCTCTTGCATAGATAGGGTATTAATTAAACCCATTAATAGTTTAGTAGTAGAAGATAGTTCTTCATCTAATAAAACTATTGTAGGCACCTCTATATGCTTTAATTTAGTAATATCGCTATTATTCATATTATCAATCTCCTTTCCTTTAAATTTAGGCAATAAAAAAACTTGTAAACACTACTTACAAGTCATACTAATAATGACAATAAAATCCCTGTGTGAGATAAATCTCACTAAATAGGTTGCTTGAAGTAAAACATACATAACATATTTCAATCCCTTTTATTCTTTTATTTCGTTCTTTGAAATATGTTTTACTTCAAACTAGTTCATCTTATATTTCTATAAGATAGGTTCTAATATAAATCTACGAACATTTACTGAACCTTTATTTGTTAGTGATTTAATCTTTTCTAACAAATCTCGTATGTGTATAATCCTCGGTCGTATTCATTGAACCTTATATATTTGTTATCTTCTAATATTTTTAGGTTCTTCTTGAATCCAACATTTGTTATACTCAATTTCTTTTGAACTCTCCCGATACTTATACTTGTGAATTCACATCTTTGGGATTGTTCCGCACAGAGTATTTTGTATATCAGCTTCGTTTCAAACTTGATATTTTTATCTCTCCATACTCTTGGATCAATTAATTCTAGTTGTTTTTTTAATCTCATACATTTGATTTCCTCCTTTCTTTTTCTATGTTACCCATTTAATTTAAAAGTGGGTTCATTTGGAAACATATTTAATATATCATGCTAATTACTATATTGTCAACACTTTTTTACCCATTTATTGAAATTATGTTGACTTTTTTACCCACTGGGTGTATTATTATGGTGTGAGGTGAATTTCTATGCTAGAAAAAAATATCGGCGAAGTTATTGCTGAAGCTAGAGAAAAGAAAGGTTTATCGCAAAGACAACTTGCGAAACTTGCAAAGATTAATAACTCTGAACTTTCTAAAATAGAATCAGGTATAAGAAAAGATCCTAGTCCTAAAATATTAAGAAAGATAAGTAATATAATAGATGTTAATTATAGTGACTTAATGTATATGATAGGTTTAGGATTAGAAGTGACACAACTTAATTATTTTGTTAAGAGTCATTATGCTAGTTTAAATCTAGAACAATTAGATACTGCTGAAATAAATGTTTTAGGAAGTATAGAAAATTCTGAAAGTATAGTTTCTACATGTAAAAAAGAATTAGAAAAAGATGATTTACCAGAAGAACAAAAAGAGTTATTAATACATACTATCGAAGATCATACATATCAAATTAATTCATCAAAAGAAATAATCAAACTTATTCAAAGTTTAAAAGTAAAGGAGAGAAATAAAAATGCTAAAAAGTAATATAATTAAAAAATTATTAGTAGTAGTGAATTTTATTGTAGGATTATTTTTAATACTAACTATCATATTTAATAATAAACTTACTTATTCTTTATATTGGATTTTAATTCCTATTTTAATATTTTTAATTGTAATGTTTATATATGAGGTAGATAAAGGGTTAATTGAAATAAATCAAAACGAGGGCAAGTCAATTAGAAGATCATATAATGATATAACAGTTGTATCTACTGTATTCTATGGATTAATATATTTAGGAATAGAGTTTATTGATATGATAAATAGTGATGTTAGAAATAATATTTATTTAGTATGTGGTTTCTTTGCAATTACACTTTTATATGAATTATTTGTATTCATGGCAATTAAGAGTGCTAAAAAAGAAACATCGGAATTACTAAATAAGAAAAAATAAATTTATGAAGTAAATTTATAATCCTTACTTTTGCATAGCAAAAGAAAAAAATAACCTTTTACCCTTTCGTTAGATTAGGTATTAGGTTATTTTTATTTAAAGAATACGTGGCACGTTTTGTTGCTTTAGCAATGAAAGTGGCGATAGTATTCTTTCTTTTTTATGTAGTCGCAAGACAAAATAAAAAAGAGCAACATTCACTTACGATAGTTTGTGAAATGTTGCTTATTGGGTTTCAAAAGGGTGTCCCTTTGCACACTATTCCTAGTTGGCAAAATGCCGACTTGGTAGTGTGTTACTATCTTGTCTTAAAGATAGTCTTTCACGAAAATCCATTAGTTATGTAATTTCTTTTGGATTTTCGTTTTCAATAGGTTTTGATTTTTATATTTAATTTATTCAGAATATCTTAATATTACGATTTAATCGATAAATTGACTATCTAAGTTTTGTCAACACTAAATTTATATTAATATTATACCACGA
>OBKS01000291.1_pt1 | contig 53552 bp, 50 predicted proteins | sample 1517381 | NCBI WGS metagenome assembly OBKS01 (sample SAMN04571686, study PRJEB22368) | human gut metagenome | biome: human gut; material: stool | host: Homo sapiens | place: Luxembourg | collected 2012-08-03 | reverse complement strand
TCTAAACTGCCCCCCATATTACTATACATTAACATAATATTTCCTACCTTTCTAATTTAATTATACAAAAGTAGAAAAGAATAATCAATAATTAATTTAAAATATTAACTTTATTTTACAAAAATAAAAAAATAGTTAAAAAACTATTCTTCTATACCAAACTTTTCTATATACTCTTCATAACTAATACTTTTGTCAGTATGACTTCCATCTTTTTTAATTTCAATCATACGATTACAAACACTTTCAATAATCTCTCTATCAAAAGTAGAAATAACAATCGCACTATTATATTTTTTTAGTCCTTCATTTAAAGAAGTAATACTTTCTATATCTAAATGATTAGTTGGTTCATCAAGAAGTAATACATTACCTTTTTCAAGCATTAACTTGCTTAACATACACCTTACCTTTTCACCACCAGATAAAACATTAACACTCTTTAATGTTTCTTCACCAGAAAACAACATTCTACCTAAAAAACCTCTAATAAAAGTGTCTTCTTTAACACTAGAAAATTGTTTTAACCAATCAACTAAATTAATATTTTCATTAAAATATTTATCATGATTTTTCTCATAATAAGATATTTTTACACTACTACCATACTTAACAGTACCAGAATCAGGTACCAAATTACCACTAATTATATTAAGTAAAGCAGTTTTAGCTATTTCATTATTCCCTATTAAAGCAATCTTATCATCAGGTCTAATAGTTAAATTAAAATTTTTAAGTAAAACTTTACCATCAAGACTATAATTAATTTTCTCAAGAACAATAACTTCCTTACCTAAATACTTTTCAATTTCAAAATTAATATATGGATACTTTCTACTAGAAGCCTTAATTTCATCTAGTTTAATTTTTTCCAATGATTTTTTTCTAGAAGTAGCTTGTTTAGATTTAGACGCATTAGCACTAAATCTTCTAATAAAATCCTCTAATTCTTTGATCTTTTCTTCCTTTTTCTTATTAGATTGTCTTAATTGCTTTTGAATCAATTCACTACTTTGATACCAAAAATCATAGTTTCCCGCAAACATAGTGATTTTGCCATAATCAATATCAACCATATGAGTACAAACTTTATTTAAAAAATATCTATCATGAGATACAACTAAAACAGTATTTTTAAAATCCATTAAAAAATCTTCTAACCATATCTTACTTTTATTATCCAAACCATTTGTAGGTTCATCAAGAAGTAATATATCAGGGTCACCAAATAAAGCTCTCGCAAGAAGCACTTTAACTTTTTCACTATCTTTCAAATCTTTCATTAAAACTGAATGCTTATCATTTTTTATACCTAATCCAGACAATAATAAAGCAGCATCACTTTCAGCTTGCCAACCATTCATACTAGCAAACTTCTCCTCTAATGTAGCAGCTTTCATACCATCTTCCATACTAAAATCAGATTTAGAATAAATTGCTTCTCTTTCTTTCATGACTTTGTACAAGTTACTATTACCCATTATAACCGTATCTAAAACACTATAGTCATCAAATTCATTATGATTTTGCTTTAAAACAGATATTCTCTCACCTTTACCTAAAATAATTTCACCTTTAGTAGATTCAAGTTCCCCACTCAATATTTTTAAAAAAGTAGATTTTCCAGCTCCATTAGCGCCTATTATTCCATAACAATTATCATCTTTAAACTCTAAATTAACTTCACTAAATAATACTCTTGTATTAAATCTAAGTTCTAAATTACTAACCTTAAGCATAGTATCAACTCCAAACTTATAATAGTTTAACATACCAAAAAAAATAATACAACTAAATGTATTATTTTACCACAACTTTAACTTCAGTATCTAAATCACCAATCGTAGCTTTTAAAGTACATTCACCACTTTTATCTCTTGTAATTATACTCCCATTATCAACATATGCTAAAGAATTATCACTAGACTTAAAAACAATATTATTCTTTTCAATACCATGCATATTTAAAAAATCATAAACACTTGTATTACTATTATTATTTAAATTAATCTCAGAATCTTTAAATTTCAAATATTTTTTACCAACAACAACCTTCATAGAACTCGTTATATCACCAAATTTAGCATTTATAACAGTTTCACCATTTCCCTTAGTAATTATGTTATCTCCACTAATATAAGCAACCGTAGAATCGCTAGAAGAAAAAACAACACTAGATTTATCTATATTTTTTAAATCCAAATATTTATATACATTTTTAGAACTATTATCATTTAAATCAATTGAACTTCTTAAGAACTTTAAAGAAAGTGTTTTATCAGTACCATCACTAACAATAACATTCATAGTTCTAACAATATCTTTATAAGTAGCAGTTAAAGTAACTTCACCTACTTTATTATTACTAATCAACGCATTATTCTCTAAAGAAACAATTTGATTATCATTTAAAACAAATGTAATACTTTCAATACCTAAATTAGTAAAATCAATATTATCCTTTAAATCATAAGCAGAATTTAATCCCATAGTAATACTATCATTTTTAAAAGAAAAACTAACTTCTACTTTTTCTTTATTAAAAAATATATCATAAATAAAATACCCACCAATTAATAATATCAAAACAATAAAAACAATAATAGTACCCCAAGGTATTTTATTTTTAACAACTGGTTTAGTATCTAATTCAACTATTTCAACATTATCCATATCATCACCATATATATTATACAACAAAAAAAGTATATTATCTACTAAAGAAATATACTTTAATTTAACAAAATTTTTATTTACTTGTCATAATATCACACATCAAATTGCTAATCTCAGTTGGATTATCAAGAGTTAAGCCCTCAATTAATCTAGCTTGTGCATAAAGAACTTTACTGTATTTTTTAAATTCTTCTTTATCACTATTATATAAATCCTTTAACTTAGCAGCAATAGGATGGCTTTCATTGATTTCCAAAATAACAGAAGCATTAACATGTTCATCAGTTGGCATAGCATTAAGTACTTTTTCCATTTCAATAGATAAACCACCTTTAGTAGTTAGACAAACAGGATGACTCTTAAGTCTGTGAGTAAATCTTACTTCTGTAACATTAGAACCAATATCTTCCTTCATTAAATCTAATAAAGTTTTATTATCTTCATTTATCTTTTTAAGTGCTTCAATTTCTTTCTTGCTATCAAGTTCAAGACTTTCATCACTTACATTAGCAAATTTCTTACCTTCATATTCCATCAAAGCTTTAATAGCAAATTCATCAACATAGTCAGTTAAATATAAAATATCATATTTTTTATCTTTAACACGCTCCACTTGTGGAAGTAAATCTATTTTATCAATAGTTTCACCATTAGCATAATAAATACTATCTTGATCTTTTTTCATTTCATCTACATATTGTTTCAAAGTAATAAAATCTTTTTTATTAGCTGAATAGAAAATAAGCAAATCTTTTAATTTATCCTTATCAATACCATAGTTATTATAAACACCAAATTTAATCTGCATACCAAAAGTTTTAAAGAATTTTTTATATTCCTCAAAGTTATCCTTAAGCATTACTTCTAATTCTTTTTTAATTTTAGACTCAATATTTTTACCAATTAATTTTAGTTTTTTATCTTGCTGTAACATTTCCCTAGATATATTTAAAGATAAATCATCAGTATCAACTACACCTTTTACAAAACTATAATAGTCAGGCAATAACTCCTCACACTTATCCATAATTAATACACCACTAGAATATAATTGTAAACCTTTCTTATATTCTTTAGTATATAAATCATATGGTGCATGACTTGGAATAAACAAAAGTGATTTAAAGCTGCAAGTACCTTCCATAGAAAAATGTATAACTTTTAAAGGAGCTTCATAGTCATAAAATTTATCAGTATAAAAATTATTATATTCTTCAGTCGTAATCTTACTCTTATCTTTTTTCCACAAAGGAATTCTACTATTTAAAGTTTCTATTTCAGAAACAGTTTCATATTCAGAATCAGAGCCTTCTTTCAAACGACTATTTTCTACCTTCATCATAATAGGATATCTAATATAATCAGAATATTTTTTTACCATATTCTTTAATCTATATTCTGACAAGAAATCTGAATATTTATCATCATCAGTATCATCCTTTAAATATAATGTAATCTTAGTACCAATGTCTTCTTTCTTACACTTTTCCACAGTATAACCATCAACACCACTACTTTTCCATAAGTAGCCCTCTTCCTCATTATATTTACGAGTATAAACTTCTACTTCTTTACTTACCATAAATGCTGAATAAAAACCTACACCAAATTGGCCAATTATATCAACATCATTTTGATTTTTATTTTCTTCTTTAAAAGATAAAGATCCACTTTTAGCAATAGTACCTAAATTATTTTCAAGCTCTTCCTCATTCATACCACAACCATTATCAGTTATAGTAATAGTTCTTTTATCTTTATCATAATCAAGCATAATCTTAAGATCATTCTGATTTACTTTTATACTATTATCTGTTAAAGATAAATAATATAACTTATCAAGTGCATCACTAGCATTCGAAATAAGTTCTCTTAAAAATATCTCTTTATTTGTATATATTGAATTTATCATTAAATCAAGTAATCTCTTTGATTCAGATTTAAATTCTCTTTTCTTCATATATCCATCTCCTAACAAATAAGTTATAACACAATTTTTAGCAATTGTCAAGTGGGAGTGCTAATAAATTAAAATAAGTCAGAATTTATACTGACTTATTAAATAATTAAGTTTTAAGCAGGTTACTATACAAAGCATTTAAATCAGCTTCTTTAATAACTTCTTTATATTTACAATTTTGTAATTCTAAAACAGCACTATCTGCTCTATCTATTGTTTCTTTAGAAATACCACCTTTATTTTTTAGAGCCAAATACTTTCCTATTTCCGTTAAATATTTAATATAAGCTTCTTCATTGTTAAACTCAACATTTTGATATTCTTCATATTTATGATAATCTAACTTCTTTAAAACAAGCATCAAATCGCTACAAAGACCTTTATAAGTATTGAGAAGTGCTGTTGTATAAATTAGATTTTCCTTATCTTGAACATCAAAATACTTAAAGTCATTCTTTCTTTCTTTTTCTAAATTTTCTTTTAAATCTTTATTAAGAACACAGTTTATTTTATCACAAAAATCTGCAAAATTTAAAACAGTTACTAAAGATAAATCATCAAAAGAACTAACTGAATTAGAAAAATTAAGACAACTATTAAAAGATAAATCACTTACAAAATAGCCATTGATATTATATTTAGCATCCGTAATATTTACAATCAAACGCAATAAATTATTATCAATAGAAGCAATATATTGAATACCAACCCTATTCAAAAGTTCAATGAACAAACTATCATTATGTTCTTTTAAAGATTTAACATAATTATAAATAGCAATATATTTTTCAAACATAGACATTTTAGAATTAATAATATCATCAATAATAATATTAATCTTTTCATTCATCTCTCTTAAATCTTTTAAAGTATAGTCAGCATTTAAATAATTAACGATAATATTACCTTTATCTTCAATAGATAAAGCATTACTAATACTATCAATTGTAATTCTAATTATAATTTTTTTATTAATGTAATTAATATATTTAATTAACTTATTAAGATTATCATAATCAGAAAATTCAATATTTAATAAAGTACCATCTTTTATATATTTAAAGTTAGATACTTCAACTTCAGTCATTTTATCTATAGATATTTGTAAAATTTTACTATCAGAAACATTATTTAAACTATAGTCACCAATTATATGAGATTCACTAATTTTAACATTTCCATTAAAAGCACTTATATGAGCACTTTTTAACTTCTCTATCTGTAATTCCGATAACAAAATATCATCAAAAATCAAAGTACATTTTGATTTATTTATAACTAGTTTATTAAAAAATTCATTGTCAAAAATTAGTGATGGTATTTTTATTATATTTTTCTTACTACGAAGAATAGTATTTTTAGTTGTTTCATTTATTCTTGCTTTATTTTTTTCATAATATAAAGGGCTTATAAAAATATTATATTTATCAGTACATATAGGATGGTTTATATCAGTATAAATTAAAGGTGTTTTATCTTCTAAACACTTTGCTTCTAAACTAGAAGTAACTTTATCATTTATTTTAAATGAATCCTTCACTTCAAACCATTCTAAATCATTCTCAAGTAAAAATTCATTTAAATTGTTATAATAAATATAATTTGAATCAATATCCCATAACTTAATACTATTCATACCATCAATCCCTTTATTATCTATATATTAACATAAATTCAGCATTATATCAATAAATAGCAACCCCATACTTTAAAATATTATAAGATTTTTCAAAAACTGAAGTTTCTATTTCTTGCCTACCATAATATGGGTCAATAATTACATAATCACCATTAACTTGATTATAACCAATAAGAAGTACAACATGTAAGTTTAAAGGAACTTCTCCTTCAGTAAAATTAGCTTCTTTAAAATTAGCCGTCACATATACAATTACTGGAGTATTATTCCTAATATAACCCTTTAAATCTTCAACATCACTACCAGAAATATCTTCTGCCATACCATAGTTTAAAGCAAATCTACTAAGCGCATCAGGCGCAATCCAATGAACAACATCTCTTGGTGCATAATCATAAATTGAATGAATAAAACCTTGATGTGGATCATACTTGTGTTTAGGAACTTCCTCTACAAATTTTTTTAAATCATAATCTAATAGTTTATTTTTATACTGAAGTGCCATCAATAAAGATGAGGCCTCACAACCATTATATATTTCGGCTTCTTTTTGACTAATAAAAGGAACTTCTTTTAGTTCAATAAACTCATTTTTATAAATAGCTTCATCAATTAAATTAACATATTTCATATTTTCTTCTACAAAATTAGTTTGCTTAATTTTAATTAAAGAATTATATAAATTATATCTTTCATTAATTGTTACATCATCTTTTACAGTGTCACCTACAAATAAACTTTGTATTTCCTTTTTTACGTTTTCTATTTCTTCTAACTGTTCATACGCCATATCTATTTTATTTATAATTTCAGAATTATCTAAAAGTTCTGTTTTTTCTGAAAATAAATCTATATCTTCTTTTACTATCCCTTCTTTTAAAACATTATTATCCAATATTGAATTAATACAAATAGAAGCTTCATTATTATTATAAATTCTCTTATCACATACTTTATTTAATGAAGTAACAGAATTAATATTTATGACAAATAAGAAACTAGTACCAGACAAAAATAAAGCCGGTAAAATTAACTTATATTTAAAGCCATTATCATCATTTATACACAAATCACTATCAGCAACATTTAATATACAAGAAAATTCTAAATTTTTAAAATACATATCTTTTGTATTATTTAAAAGAGAAATTAAATAAGAAATCTTTTCATATCGATCACTATCATTATAAAGTAAATCACAAAGCAAATTAGAATATAAAAACAAGTAATCAGCATTCAAATCATTTGTTAATACATAATCTATTACTTTTCTATCAACAATTTTTAAAATATTATTTTGATTAAGCTTATTATTGTTATATAAATCGATAAGGTCTAATCTTTCTGATACTAATAACAATTTATCATTTATTTTATTTCCTCTTTCAATATTATCAAATTTAACAATTTTAATAAATTTCTTATCATTTTCTTTTAAATAATCTTTAAATAAAAGTAAAATTAAATTATTAAGAGAATTAAAAATTACTATTTTTCTTTCATCAATTGTTTTATTATATAAAATATTACATTTATCAACCACTAATAGTAAACTATCACTAAATAAATATTTATCATTAGATAAAACAATATTATTTAATCCAAATTGTGATAAAAAATCTAAAATTAATTTAGATTCTACAAAAACATTCTTGTTTAAATTCAAAGAATTCTTAACTTTTTTATGATATGCTCCATAAATATCTATAACACTACGTATAGCTTTTATATCAAATCTATTATCGATTTGCAATTTAGATATAACTTGATTATATAAGACACTATTCATCACAATCACCAAATCCTACTATTATATATAGTATCAAATATAGTTAAACTAGTCAATAAACTTAAAAACTTCATAAGCAGTATACTTATGAAGTATATTTATTTAATTTTTCTTTTAAATCTAAGTAGTTTTCTATAGGCTTTTAAAACAATCGGCAATAATTTATACATAAAATTATTATATATATAATCAAATTCACCAATAAATTCAACATATTTTCCACCATAATTTTTTTTATAATTATGAATACCTACTAAATTTTTATAATTACCATTAGGATCTCCAGTAGTTCCAAATAAATCTATTTTTTTTAAACCACTCTCTTTAGAAAATTTAATAATTTCATAATACATCCTATTAACCGCATACAAGTCTCTACCAATAGAATCATTACCAATATACAATGTCCAAATAGTATCTTTAGTACAAGCACACATTTGAGAACAAACAACAAGCTCTTCTAAATCCTTATACTCATCTAAAATATCAAGTTCTTTTAAAAGACGATTTCTAGTATCATTATAACTACTATCATTAACATCTATTTCATCTAATTTATCTACTCTATTTTTATATAATTTCTTAGGATTAATAACTAATTCAAACAATTGATATATACCATCCATCATCTTATAGGCATTATTATAGTATTCCCTAGTATAAGGCATAAATCCATCCTTTTCACTAGTTTTAGTAAGTAATTCATAAAACAAATCAACATTAGAAGACTTTCTAAAGACCATATCATATTCAAAAGTTTTTCTAATTTTTTTCATGACAGACTTGTGAATATTCTTTTCTAAAGTTTTCATATCATTACTTAAATCAATAATGAAAGTATATCTAGGCTGATTATTTTCAAAATGTTTCGTAAAACCTGTATGTTTATAACCTAAAGATATAATGTTATTAAATAAATCATAATTATTATATCCAGAAGGAATAGGACAAGCATTATCATCAATTTCTTGATATTCAATTTCAGGATCGAATTTTAAATAAATACCATTATTTTTCTTTATATACTTTCCTAACTCAATAGTAAATTTTTTTAAAAGTTCATAATTATTAAAATCGATAATAAAACCACGTGGAGAGTAAAAATAAGAAAGATTAAACATTCTTTTTTCTAACAATAAAGCTTCACACAAAACTTTTCCATCTTCTATTAAACCTACATAATGAGGAATTTGATTCCTACCGATTTTATTAAATTCTCCCCATTCATAAGATTGCATAAATGATTGAGCATTCTTTGAATAAAAATCTTTATATTGCTCTTTATCTATTTTTGAAAACAAAATCATATTTTCACTTCCCTTGTAGTTATTATACTAATATATTAAGATGATTGCAAGAAACATAATTTATTATATTTTACAATTTTATTACCTTTTGCTATTAAAAATAAATAATTTAAAACTATTATTTAAATCAATAAAATATAAAAAAAGATAGACTTAACACATTATCTGTCTATCCAATGTAAATTATCTAATAAAACACCAGTTCCTTCAGCAACACATGTAAGCGGACTTTCAGCAACAAAGACAGGAACTTTTAATTCATGAGCGAGAAGTTCGTTAAAACCATTAATTAAAGCCCCACCACCAGTTATAACAATTCCTTTATCAATAATATCAGAAGCAAGTTCAGGTGGGGTTCCTTCCAAAACAGTTTTTGCCGTATGAATAATAATGTATATACTCTCTCTTAAAGCTTCTTCAACTTCTTCAGAACATAAAGTAATAGTATGTGGTAGACCAGTAACTAAATCCCTGCCTCTAACATCCATTTTTTCATTACGTGCACCTTGATAAACCGTACCTATAGTAATTTTTACATCTTCAGCAGTTCTATCACCTATTAAAAGTTTATATTTATCTTTAACATATTTCATTATGTCATTATCAAAAGTATTGCCAGCTATTTTAATAGATGAACTATTAACAATGCCACCTAAAGAAAGGACAGCAATATCAGTAGTTCCCCCACCAATATCAATAACCATATTACCACTTGGCTTAGCAATATCAAGACCTGCTCCAATAGCTGCCACTTTAGGTTCTTCTTCTAAAAATACTTTTTTAGCACCTGTTCTTTCAGCAGCTTCTTTTATTGCATTCTTTTCAACTTGTGTAATATTAGAAGGACAGCAAATTAAAACGCGAGGGCGAGAAAACAAGTTTTTACCATTTACTTTTCTAATAAAATAATCAAGCATAATTTCAGTTATTTCAAAATCAGCAATAACCCCATCCTTCATAGGTCTTATCGCCTTTACTCGACCTGGTGTTCTACCAAGCATATCCCTAGCTTCTCTTCCAACAGCTAGTGGTCTTTTAGTTTCAGAATCAATCGCCACTACAGATGGTTCATTAAGTACTATGCCTTGTCCTTTAACATATATGAGTACATTAGCAGTTCCCAAATCTATTCCAATATCTTTAGCAAACACTTTTATCACCTCTAATATTAATTTTGATTTAAATATTTCTTTTTAGTAGATTCTCCACCTCTAATATGTCTTATATCAGTATGATGTTTAAGAATTTTAGAAACATCCAAATATAATTTTTTATCTATTTTCATAAGTCTTTCATGTAAATCCTTATGAACTGTACTTTTAGAAACCTTAAAGATAGTTGCGATTTCTCTAACAGTCTTATCTGTTTCTATCATGTATAAAGCCTCATTAATAATTCTTTCATTTAATTTTGGCACACTCACACCTCTTACTTAATTATATAAATAAGAGATAATTTTATACCATTATAAATCAGCTAATTTCTTATCATAATAATTTTCTGGATTTACATTAATTCCCTTAACAAATAATTCAAAATGTAAATGGTTATTAAGTTCTGGTGATAGTGAAGACATACCACTTTTCCCTATAACCGCTCCTTGCATAACATTATCATTTAATTTATAATTCACTTCACTTAAGCTTTGATAAACACTAATTACATCATTAGAATGTCTAATTTCAATTATTTTACCTAATAAGTTGTCCTCTTTTACTCCAATAACTGTTCCATCAAGAATACTTACCACGTCAAATACATCTTTTTTCCCATAACTAACACCACTATTTTGAATATAAGTATTTTCACTATAAATTAAAGACTTTTCTTGATTTTCACTATCATCTTGATAATCATAAAAACCTTTTAAAACTTTTATATCTTCATCAAGATATGGTCTTTTTATAACATCAACATCTCCTACTACTGGAATAACATCATCAAATATAGTTTTACTTACATATTCAAAATTATCTTTATTATTAAAAGTAACAGGAAACAAAGTTTTTTCAATACTGTAAATTAGTCCAAATAAAGCAATGAAGCCTACTACATATAATCCATATTTTACTTCTTTTCTAATCTTTCTTTTCATTATTTCACCTCTATTTAAATTTTGGACTAATTTAAAAAAAATATACTATAATTTTTCTAAAACTACACCTTGATAATAGTATTTTAATATTTCATCATATTTAAAACCTAATTTAGACATTGCTTCCGCACCATATTGGCTTAAACCTACACCATGTCCATATCCTTTAGTTGTAATAATAATACTTTCATCTTTTTGAACAATCGTAAAATAATTAGATTTTAAATTTAGTTTAAATCTTACATCAACTCCATCAAATAAAACATCATTAATTTTAATTTTTTTAATACGACCTGTACTCGTAGTATCTACTACTTTTGTAATTACTTTCTCTTTGTAAGGCAATCCTAACTTTAAATAAAATTCATATATATTTAAATTAACAGTACTACTAAAAACTGGCGAAGTATCTCTTTCCCACTCTGACTTAACACTTCGTAAATAAGGAACACTATTACTAAAAACATCTTCACTATTTTCAGTATAACCAACACTAGTTGAAAAGAAAAAAGCATCAATTATAGAACCGTCATATGTTAAATATTCACCACTAGTATCCATAACAACTTTTTTAATTTTATTAATTTTTTCAACATATTTATTTTTCCATATACTTTTTAAATAATTACTATCCAAATATACTTGATCTTTAACACTATCATATACATCAAATTCACTATTTTTATTATAATCCATTTTTTTTAAAACATAACTACGAGCTGCGACTGCTTGTGCTTTAAAAGCTTCCTCACTAAATGTAATAGGCAATTCTCCTGCTAAAACACCAGTAATGTAATCTTCTAAATATACATAATCTATTTTATCAGCAGCTTCTCTTTTTACTCTAACTATCAAACTTTCACTATAATCAAATTTAAGTTCTTTAGAAGGTGTAAAAAATTGTATTATTAAATAAGGTATAATTATAAATAAAAGTGTTAACATAATAATTTTCTTCATATTATTCCTCCACTTTATTATATTAATAATTATTTAAAAATATTGTCAAAAAAAAGGATTTAATATGCAAAAAAATCATATATAAATCCTACAATTAAATAAGATATAGCTAAGCCAATAAACAAATATAGAAATCTTGCTTTAACATAACTATTCTTTTTAAAAATCATATTTATATTTAAACTATCCATGGAATAAAAAACCATAGGAATAACTAATACATAAACTATTGCTTTATAGTTTAGTAACATAATCATCCACCATTTTATTTCTTCTAACATGTTTTTCTAAATTAGAAAAATCGGTTTCTAAAAAAGTTTTAACAATTTTTTTACTTTTTCTTTTTCCTAAACTTTCTGAAATAGCAATCACATTAGCATTATTATGTTCTCTTGATAGTTTAGCTTCTTTAAGATTACTTACTTTAGCACACCTAATACCTTTTACTTTATTAGCTGCTATACTCATACCTATTCCAGTACCACATATTAAAATACCTAATTCTATATCATTATTAATTCCTTCACATAACTTAAAAGCATAAATAGGATAATCAGTACTTTCACTACTATCAGTTCCATAATCAAATACTTCATAGCCTAGTTTTGTTAAATAATTAATAAGTATTCCTTTTATTTTAAAACCACGATGGTCTGACGCTATTCCAATCTTCATATATAATCACCAAATAAATTATACAATAAACAAAAAAAAATAACAACAAAAAAATATATCATTAGATATATCTTTAAGCATTCTTTGATAAACGAGCTTTGAATTTTTCTACAGTACCTGTTTGACGAGCTGCTGTTTGTTTTCCAGTATATTGTGGATGACAAGCACGACAAGTTTCTACATGCATAGCACTTTTAGTAGATTTAACATGCATTACGTTTCCACAAGCACATGTAACTGTAGTATCAACATATTTAGTTTTAATATCTTGCATAAATATCTCCTTCCGCCATGACTAAAATAAGTCATAGAAATTTAATTCGTTACTAGTATAACAATAAAAAAAAGAAAAATCAACTAAAATATTAAAAAGAATCCAAACTTTCTTTAATTTTATCAAATATAGCCTTATAACCTTCTTTAGATGGATGAATATTATTATTATCTGGGAAATATAAAGAATTGCCAGTTAAATTAAAAACATCAATATAAATTATATTATATTTTTCACATAATTCTTTATATTTTCTATTGGCATAAGCAGATATTTCATTATTTCCAAAATCAAAATATCCTATAACTATTATTTTTTCTTTACAATATTCTCTTATTGTTTTTAATAGATTATCTAAATCTACCATAGCTTCATTAATACACTCATCATTCATCTTTAAAGAAGTCATACTTAAAATATCATTTGTTCCGATTGCTAAAGTAACTAAATCGGCTTTAATAAGAGCTTGTTTAATAGATATGTTATCTACTACTTTATTATCAGTAATATCTCTTAATAAATCTATAGTTCTATAACCACTTTTAGCAAAACAATTAACAAATTTTTCTAACTTTTTTTTATCAATCAAATAATCTCTTATATATTCAGAATAACCATAATCTAAAATTCCCTCATAATTCATGCTTGCTGCATATGAATCTCCTAATGAAAGATAATAAACTTTATCATCTTTATTTTTAACATAAATAAATAAAACAAGCAAAAAAGTAATAATTAAAACAATAAATTTCTTCATAAAAGCCTCCAAAAAAAGTAGATAAAATCTACTTAATTATATTCTTCTATTTTGATATTAGCACCCACATTAGTTAATTTAGTTGTAATATCTTCATATCCCCTTAAAACATGTTCAATCTCTTTAATAACAGTAGTTCCACTAGCAGCTAACCCTGCAAGAACTAAACAAGCCCCAGCTCTTAAATCAGTAGCAGTAACAGTTGTTCCAACTAAATCTGTTTTACCATGTACTTCGATATTTCTATTGTCAATTAATCTAATATCAGCTCCCATTTTATTAAGGTAAGACACATTTTTAAATCTGTTTTCATATATTGTTTCTTCTAATTTAGATACACCATTACATTTAGTTAATAAAGTAGTTAGTGGTTGCTGCAAATCTGTAGCAAAACCAGGATATCCTAATGTTTTAACCCTAACAGGCTTTAATTTGTCAATTTTTGATATTTCTAAATAATCACTACCTATATGCATTTTAAAGCCCATTTCTTTTAATTTAAGAAGTAAAGCTTCAATATGATCTGGAATAATATTTTCTATTCTTAAATTATCGCCTACAAGAGCACCAGCTATAACATAAGTACCAGCTTCTATTCTATCTGGTATAACTTCCGTATAAGCACCATTTAATGCTGAAACACCAACAACTCTAATTTCATTTGTTCCGGCACCCATTATATTAGCTCCCATATTATTTAAAAATGTCGCTACATTAACAATCTCTGGCTCTTTAGCAGCGTTTTCTATTATAGTTTCTCCATCAGCCATAACTGACGCTAATAAAGTATTAATAGTAGCGCCTACACTAGGCATATCAAGATAAACATGGCCTCCAATTAAATTTTCTGCACTTATACTATATTTATTACCATCTTCTATAACAGTTGCGCCTAGCGCTTTATATCCTTTTAACGTTTGATCGATAGGTCTAGCACCAATAGAACATCCTCCTGGAAAATACATTTCCACTTTCTTAAACTTTCCTAACAAAGCAGACATAAAATAATAAGAAGCTCTTAACTTTTTAGAAATAGCCTCTGGTATTTCTTTATTAACAATATTTCTAGAATCTATTTTCATAATACTACCATTTCGTTCTACTTTAGCACCTAAATACTCTAATATTTCATTTAAAGCATCAATATCAGATATATTTGGCACATTTTCAATAGTAACTATACCATTCGATAAAATAGCAGCTGGAATAAGTGCAACTGCACTATTTTTAGCTCCACTAACTTTTATGGTACCAGTTAAAGTTTTATTACCTTCTATTACTATTTGTTTCATAACTCACTCCCTGACTATTATATTAATATGTAATTATGATAATTAGGTGTTTATCTACACTTAAACATATAGTTTCTAACTTCATTATATATTTTTTAATATAATAAATCAATATTTATAGCGAAATATAGCGTAAATAAGAAGTAAAACAATTTAATTAATTTTAAATTTATTACGCCATAGAGTAATTTTTTTGCATTTTTGTCAATTTATTACAACAAAAAAAGAATAGCTATTCACTATCCTTTAAAACATCAAGCAACTCTTTTTTATTCATCTTAGAATAACCTTTAATATTTTTTTCTTTAGCTAAATCTTTAAGTTCATCTAAAGTCAAATCATCAAGAGATGCCTCTTTAAAATCAGTATAACCTATTTCACTATCTTCATCAGGTAAACATTTATGTGTAACTAAATAATCTATTTCTTCTTTAGTTAAAGTTTCCTTTTCAATTAAAGTATTAGCAATTAAATCAAGTAAATCTCTATTTTCAGAAATAATTTTCTTAGTAACTTCATATCTTTCTTCTACTATCTTTCTTATTTCTTTATCAATTTCATAAGCAATTTGACTAGAGAAATTTCTAGATTTGTTATAATCTCTACCTAAAAATACACTTGACTCTTGATGTTCATATTGAACAGGTCCTAAACTACTCATACCATATTCAGTAACCATCGCACGCGCTATCTTAGTAGCTTTTTCAAAATCGTTATGAGCACCAGTAGTAACTTCACCAAAAACTAATTCTTCACTAACACGTCCACCAAGTAAACCACTAATAGTTTCTAATAATTCTTTTTCAGTAGTTAAATAATTTTCCTCTTTAGGAAGCATCAGGTTATAACCACCTGCACTACCTCTTGGAATAATTGTAATTTTTTGAACATCATTAGCGCCATCTAATTTAATACCAACAACAGCATGACCTGCTTCATGATAAGCAACAGTTCTTTTTTCTTTTTCAGTATATTTATGACTCTTTTTAGCTGGTCCCATAAGAACTCTATCTTGAGCCTCATCAATTTCAGCCATACCAATACAATTCTTACCTTGTCTAACCGCAAGTAAAGCTGCTTCATTAAGTAAATTCTCTAAATCTGCACCACTGAATCCAACAGTACGCTTAGCTATATTAGATAATTTAACTCCTTTAGCAAATATTTTATTTTTAGCATGAACTTCAAGAATTTCTTCTCTACCTTTTACATCTGGAAGATTAACAGTAACTTGTCTATCAAATCTACCAGGTCTTAGTAAAGCTGGGTCAAGAACATCTGGTCTATTAGTGGCAGCAATTATGATAATTCCTTCATTAGCGCCAAAACCATCCATTTCAGTAAGTAATTGGTTTAAAGTTTGTTCTCTTTCGTCATGACCACCGCCTAAGCCTGCACCTCTTTGTCTACCTACTGCATCTATTTCATCAATAAAAATCAAACATGGTGCATTATGCTTAGCTTGTTTAAACATATCTCTAACACGTGAAGCACCTACACCTACAAATAGTTCAACAAAGTCAGAACCACTTATAAAGTAGAAAGGAACATTAGCTTCACCAGCAACAGCTTTAGCAAGCAAAGTTTTACCAGTTCCAGGTGGACCTACTAATAAAACTCCTTTAGGAATACGAGCTCCCATTTTTTGAAATCTTTTAGGATTTTTTAAGAAATCAATTAATTCAGCTAATTCTTCTTTTTCTTCATCTAAACCTGCAACTTGCTTAAATGTAGTTTTATTACTTTCTTCATTCAAACGAGCTTTACTTCTACCAAAATCCATAGATTTATTTGCAGTACCACCCATTTGTTTAGTTAAAAAATAAAATGCAAATCCTACCAATAATAAAGAAGGTAAAAGTCTTATAACAAAAAGCATTAACCAACTTGATTCTGGATCACTAGAAGTATTAATAACAACTCCTTGTTTTTCAACAACATCAAGAACTCTTCCTATTATTTCATCAGATAAAGGAACAGTTAAGCTAAAAGATTCATTTTTATTATAGTTTTCTAACTTACCTGTAATTTCATATACACCTGCACTACTTCTAGGTATAATATTAAGTTCCGCAATTGCTTCACCTTCAGCATATCCTACAAATTCATCATAACTTAAAGTATGTACTTTTTGATTCATTATAGAAAATAAAAATACAACTGTGGATAATATTAAAAATAAAAATAGATAAGGTATTAATCCTTTTTTTACTTTATTTTTATTCATTAAATCTTTCCTCCTTAATAATACTTAAGTATTATATCATATTTTTCACTCTTTGTTCTATCAAATTTTGATTTTTTAATTCCAGGTATCCATAAAATAGTATCATTACTATCAACTACAATGGGATAACTATTACGTATTTCTTTAGGAATTTTAGAATTAGTAAAAATATCACTTACCTTTTTACTTTTTCCATTCATTCCTTTTACATACATGATATCACCATCTTTTTTATTTCTAACAAATATAGGTAACTTTATTTCATCAAAACATAGGCGACACTCATAATTACTATCACTATCAATATAATCAATTATACTTATTTTTTTACCATTTGATAAATTAATTTCATTATTAAGTTCAATTTTAAAATTATTATTTTCTAATTTACTAAAATTAATATATCCATATTCTTTATATACAACTATATTGTTAGGTAAATTTATACTAGAAGAACAATTAGAACTATTTATTAAATTAAATATAATTTCAACATGTTTATCATTAATGCACTCTAAATCAGAAGCATAAATATTTTCTAAAATCATATAAATAATTCTTTTTTGAATTAAATAATCATAATTAATAAATGAATTAATATATAATTTGTTATCCTTATACATTTTGTTTAATTCTTGTTTACATATACTAGACACATATTTATCATACATTAATAAAGTATCGCTAAACTTTTTAAATTTCAAATGAACATTCTTATTTTCTTCTTTAAGAAAAGGTAACATATTTGCACGATACCTATTTCTTGTATAATGTGTATCTGTATTACTATTATCAACTACATATTCAATTTTGTTATCAGTTAAATACTTAATAATTTCATCTTTAGTAGTATAAATTAAAGGTCTTAAAATGGAACAATTATTAAAGTTAGAAATTAAACTAATGCCACTATATCCTTTTAAAGTAGAACCTCTTACAATTCGCATTAAAACAGTTTCTATTAAATCATCACCATGATGAGCAGTCAATAAATATTTGGCTTTATATTTATCCACAGTATAACTAAAAAAATCATATCTTTTTTTTCTAGCTTCTGCTTCCGTAAATTTATTGTTATGATAATTATCTATTTTCAAATATTCAAAAACAATATTATTTTTTAAACAATAATTTTTTACAAAGATTTCTTCTAAATCAGATTCTTTTCTTAAACCATGATTAACATGACACGCAATTAAATTAATTTTTTTATTAAGTCTTAATAACAAATCAGTAAGTGCCATAGAATCAGGTCCACCTGATAAAGCAACAACAATTGTATCATTATCTTTTATATATTCATTTAAGCAATCATAAACTTCTTTCAAATTATCACTTCCAATCAATTTCTTTTTCCCCCAATCTTTTAAGTATTTCATTTGTTCTACTAAAAGGTCTACTACCAAAAAAACCACGTGACGCACTTAAAGGTGAAGGATGAGCTGATTCAATAATATAATGCTTCTTATTAGTAATAAATTCTTTTTTGCTACGAGCAAAACTTCCCCATAAAATAAATATAATTGGTTGTTCTCTTTCATTTAATTTTTTTATTATTTCATCGGTAAAAATAGTCCAACCATAATCTTTATGTGACAATGGTTTACTCATTTCTACAGTTAAAATAGCATTTAATAAAAGAACTCCTTCTTTTGCCCAACTAGTTAAATCATTATTAGCTTTAATAATTCCTAAATCATTGTATAATTCCTTAATTATATTATTTAATGATGGTGGCCTTTCTACTTTATCACTTACTGAAAAAGATAATCCATGTGCTTGATTAGGCCCATGATAAGGATCTTGCCCTAAAATAACAACTTTCACGTTTTCATAAGGCGTTAATTTTAAGGCATTAAAAATATAATTATATGGTGGAAAAATAGTTTTATGTCTATAATCATTATTTACTTTATTAATTAAATTCAAAAAATAATCTTTTTTGAATTCTTCTTTTAAAACTATATCCCAACTATTTCCAATCATATTTTCTCACTTCCAAAGAGTATTGTATCAAAAAAAGACTATTATTACTAGTCTTTATGAAATTCTTTTCCACTCATAATACGTTATATCACTTACAAAATATGTATTAATAGTTATATTATATATATAATAATCTACATTAGTACATGTATAACCATCCATACAAGCAATCTCATAATAAAGATTTATACCATCTCCTTCATAAGTTAATACCTTTTCATAAGCTATATCTGAAAGCTTAAATCTCTTAGTTTGATAAATTACTCTAAACTTATCTTCACTCCAAGTATAAACACCATCTGAGACAATATTATTTAAATATATTTTCATATATGAAGCTCCGCTATTTGAATACTGGAAAGAAACCATATATTCAACATGATAACTACTTGGAACAGTACCAGGATTCATTAAAAGACTATTATTATATGCACCAATTAGTTGAGTTTTACTTACAGGCCCAGTCCCTGAAATACTATCATATAATACTTGACTTCCCACAGGTATTATATCATTAAATTCTCGATTTAATTTCCAAGTACCACCATATATCGTTGATGGATTAGTGTTATTTATACCAACATATATACTTCCTACTGGGTATGTTTTTAAAAAGATATTGTTATTAACTTTTTTATCAGTTAAACTATCTATATTATTTTGTAACTCTGATTTATTATTATTAATTTTTGTTTCTAACTCACTTTTATTATTATTAATATTAGTAGTATTACTTTCTATTCTACTAGCTAACTCTGACTTATTATTATCAATTTTATTATCTAATTCACTCTTATTGTTTTCTACTTTCTTTTCAAGTTCGGCTATCTTTTTAGCTAATTCTTCTCTTAGTAAAGCTGTATCTTCACTTGTACCTATAGAAGCTCCTATTTCATCATAATCTTTTACTGCATAGAATTCTCCATCAGTTATATTAATCGCTACATCTCCATTTGCTTTAATCTTAACATATGAGTCTCCTACTGGTACTTTTCCATTAAATGATAATTCTTTATCACCAGATACCATTTTTCCATTATTAACTTTAAACTCTGTTTCTTCAAAATAATCGCCTGTTAATTTACTATTTAAATAATATTCATTAGCTGCTTCTATTAAACCTAAAGCCGAATTCTTAAAATTCTTTTCTCTAGCACTTTCTATAGTATCTTTTATTATTGGTACCGTTATTAAAGCTATTACACCCATTAATATTATTACTGATATTAATTATATTAATGTAAATCCTTTATTTTTATAACAATTTAATTCTAAATTACCCTCCTCTATATTACTATTTATTAACATGTGAACGCTCCTTTACTATTCCTATATACTAAAATAATAACATATTTATAAAATATTAGCAATCTCTTAACTATTAAATATCCTAGAGTAAAATAAATTACTTTTATAAACTAATTTAGTAATAAACTAACATAATTTATTAGCAATACTAACAAAAACCTCAATACTTAATTGCTCAGCCCTAGCATTTAAATCAAAACCATATTTAGATAAAACATCATTAATAACATCTAAATCATAACCCTTTAAATTATTTCTAATATTTTTTCTTTTCTGCTTAAAACTATCTCTAATTAACTTAAAAAACAAAGTTTTATCCTTAACAAACAACATATCATCCTTTTTAACAAACTCAAGAACAATACTATCAACATTAGGTTTAGGCATAAAAACATTACGACTCACATCCATAATCTTAAAAACATCATAATAATAATTTAAAAACACAGACAAAGAACTATAATCCTTACTATTAGGCTTAGCCTTAAACCTATCGCCTACTTCTTTTTGAACCATAACGACAATCTTATCAACATTAAGTTCATCTTCAATAAGCTTAACAATAATAGGTGTAGTTATATAATACGGCAAATTAGCAACCACATATAATTTTTTATATTCATATTTTTCCAAATCCTTTTTAACATCACGTAATAAAAAATCACCATAAATAATTTCAACATTAGATAAACCAGATAAATTATAATTAAGTATATCTTTTAAAGATTCATCAATTTCATACGCTATAACATTCTTACTATTTAAAGCAAGCTTATACGTTAAAGAGCCAGCACCTGGACCAATCTCAATAACCAAAGTATCTTTGTCAATCATAGATTTATTAATAATATTATTAATTATATTTTCATCAACAATAAAATTTTGTCCAAATTTTTTACTAAATTTAAAACCATTAGCATTTAAAACATCAGTCATTTTTTTAAAAGAATATTCCATATGACACCTCAAAAATATAATACCACAAAAAAAGAGCTATTACCAGCCCCATCTTTGTACCTTAAAAGTAGTATTTTTATTTGTAACATGCCATAAATCTTCTTCATTTTCAAAAGCTAAATCAATCAATATCCAGCCTTCATCATAAGCTTTCCTCATACCACTACCAGTATCTAATACAATACCTAGTTCCTTATGTAAATCTCTATTAGTTATTTCAACAATAGTACCACAAGGAAATTCTCTATGATCAGCCGATAAAATACGAACTCGACCATATTCAGAATCCTTATAATAAATACCATCACTAATTAAATTATGAACAGTTTTTTCTCTAGTAGGACAAGCTACATTTCCAGAACATCCAACACAATCAGGTCCATAACCAGTAAGCATACCAGTATATACACCAGTTTTCCCTGTCCCTTTTTCAATTACCTCAGTGACACTTTCACTAAGAGTAACATCATCATCGCCATTTTTATAACTAGCACCATTTACACCTTCAGTAATAACTTCTTCATGAGTATTAGGTTTAGATGCATCATATACATATAAAGTATCATAATCTATAACATCAACTTCTACATAAGAATTTTTATTTATAACATCATTTTCAATAATTTCTTCTTTACTATCATAACCAAAATTAAATAATGAAACAGTAGAAATAAAAATAACTTCTAACCATTTACTAAGAGTTTTTAGTAAACAAATATTCATTTTTTCACCTCAGATACTATTTAATTCTATCATAAATTTACATCTAGGTCAAATTGACGACAAGCGTTTTCAGTAGTTACTTTTAGTACATCATCTAAAGAAATATTCTTAATTTCCGCAATTTTCTTAGCTACATATATTATATTATAAGGTTCGTTTTTGGTTCCTCTATATGGTTCAGGAGCTAAATAAGGACTATCAGTTTCAAGAAGCAAATACTTTAAATCAATATTTAAAACAACATCTTTTAAAACTTTACTATTTTTAAAAGTAAGAACTCCACCAATACCAAGCATACAATTTAATTTAATAAATTCATAAGCCATTTCTAAACTAGAACTATAACAATGAATAACTGCTTTAGTATTAATATCTTTATACTTTTTCAATATATCATATACATCTTTAGTAGCATCTCGACTATGAATTACTAAAGTTTTATGATATTTATTAGCAAGTTCTATTTGTTTTATAAAAACTTCTTTTTCCTTTTCCTTATCATATTCATAATGATAATCTAGCCCAACTTCTCCAATACCGATTATTTTAGGATTATTTAAATTATTTTCAATAAATTCATATGAATCAGAAGAAATTTTATCAATTTCAGTCGGATGTATACCAATTACACCATATATATTTTCATAGTTATTTACTAAATCTATTACCTCTTTATTATCAGAATCATTAGTACCACTCGCTATTATTATATTATTATCCATTCTTTTTATTACATTTTTTAATTCTGATTCATTATAATCTAAATGAGTTAAATGAGCATGTGTATCTATCAAACAAATCACTTCCTTACTTTAAAAAATTTTCTATAAAAACAAAAAATATCATTAACTGATATCTTCAATTTGTTTAATCTTAATTTTAATATATCTAATATAAAATACAGTAAATACTACCATATATGTAAAATCATAAAACATAGATTCCAAACAAAAATTAAAAATCATAATTCCTACTACAAGTATTAACAAAAGAGTCGCTACTAACATCTCTTTTTTTATAGTACTATGCATGTTTGTCTTTCCTTTCTACCTACAACTCTACTATAACATATTACCATATTAAATAACAACAAATATCATAAGTAAAATATCGACATTTTACAACATTTGACATTATTCAGATAAATATCTTTCTAAAAATCCACAAACAATTTTAATTATTTTAGCATCCGTTTCATCCAATTTTTCATCACCAGAAAAAATAATAATAAGACCAACCGCATCTCCATTTATTGTTATAGTATTTACTGCATACGAACACTCTAATTTATTATTTTGAACAATAGATAATTCTTTAAAATAATTTTCTAAAATACATTCCCTTCTTTTAATCTTTTCAATTAATTCATCGCTTATTTTTTTATCAAGATACTCCTTCTTAAACTTACCAGAACATGCGATAACTTTATCGATATCAGTAATTAATACATTCTTTTTAACTAAACCATATATAGCATCTGTAAAATTTTGGGAAAGACCTTCTAATTTATTCATAACCATATATCTTTTAAGTAAAATATTCCCATCATCAACTATAACAATTTCCATACTTTCCCCATCTTGAATACGTAAATTTTTTCTAATTTCCTTAGGAATAACAATTCTACCTAATTCATCAATACGTCTAACAATTCCAGTTACTTTCATAAAAAAATCCCACCTTCTATCAATTATTCTGATAAAACATGGGAATTTTATACTTAATTATTTGTATAATCAAATAATTTTAATAAATCAATTAAATAATAAACAAAATGTTTTTCTAAACCAGCAAATTTTAAATTAATTAATAAATTTTTACCTTGCATTTTAAATCTAAAATTACGAGAAATATTACTAGCATTTATAAATAAATCAGTTACTTTTAAATTTTTATACAAATCTTCTTTGATAATTAATGTAACATCATTTTTAGTTTGAATAATATTATTAATACCAAGTTGTTCAGCCATTTTTTCAAACAATTCCTCATGCATATATACATCTATTTCATTAGTAATTTTTCCAAAACGATCAATAATCTCATTTTTAACATCTTCTAATTTAGAAATAGAATCAATGGCATTAATTTTTTTATGAATTTCTATTTTAATTTCTTCTTCATTAGTTATATCATCACCTATAGTTGTATCTACTTCTATTAACGGCTGTGAATATTTTACAACTTCTTTATTTTCACCCTTTTGTTTATCTATCTCTTCTTTAAGCATTTCTAAAAACAAATCAATTCCAACGGATGCTACAAAACCTGCTTGTTCACTACCTAAAATATCCCCAGCACCTCTTATAGATAAATCACGCATAGCTATTTTAAAACCACTACCAAGTTCAGTAAACTCTTTTATGGCATTTAGTCTTTTAACAGCTGTCTCGTTTAAAGATTTATCCTTATTATACATTAAATATGCGTAAGCTATTTTATTACTTCGACCAACTCTACCTCTTATTTGATAAAGCTGTGATAAACCAAAATAATCAGCGTTGTAAATAATTAAAGTATTAACCCTTGGAATATCAATTCCAGTTTCAATTATCGTTGTACAAAGTAAAATATCAAATTCACCATTAATAAATGCATTCATTACATCTTCAAGTTCATATTTACTCATTCTTCCATGAGCCATAACTATTCTAGCATTAGGTACTAATGATTCTAATTCAGCTTTTTTACTTTCCATGTCTTCAACACGATTATATAAAATAAAAACTTGACCGTTTCTTGATAATTCTTTATATATAGCATCTTTAACTATTTGTTTGTTTTCTGCAAATACATAAGTTTGAATAGGATATCTATTAACAGGAGGAGTTTCAATTAAAGAAAGCCCTCTAACTCCAGACATGGACATCTGTAAAGTTCTAGGTATTGGAGTTGCGGATAAAGTCAAAACATCTATACTATTTTTGTATTGCTTAATTTTTTCTTTATGCTTTACACCAAAACGTTGTTCTTCATCTATTACAAGTAATCCTAAATCTTTATAAATAATGTCATCACTAAGAAGTCTATGTGTACCTATCAATAAATCGATTTTTCCTTCTTTTAATCTTGTTTTAATTTCATTTACTTTACTTGAACTAACAAAGCGATTTAATAATTCAATAGTAACAGGGAAATTATTAAAACGATTTACGGCATTTTGATAGTGCTGACTAGAAAGAATAGTAGTTGGGCACAGAAACGCTACTTGTTTACCAGATAAAATAGCTTTAAAAATAGCTCTAAATGCCACCTCTGTTTTCCCATATCCAACGTCACCACATAAAAGTCTATCCATTGGATGAACACTTTCCATATCTTTTTTTATTTCTTTTATTACTTTAATCTGATCTTTAGTCTCTTCATATATAAAATTATTTTCAAATTCTTTTTGCATAGAATTATCTTTATCAAAAGCAAATCCTACTATGCTTTCTCTAGCAGCATATAATTGAATTAATTCTGAAGCTATACTTTCTATTTTTTTCTTTACTTTTAATTTTGTCTTTTCCCACTCATTAGAGTTAAGCTTGTTAAGTAAAGGTGTACTTCCTTCATTAGAAGAATATTTGTGAACAAAATCAATTTTTTCAACGGGAACATATAATTTATCATTACCACGATATTCTAAAAACAAATAATCTTTTTTTATACCATTTTTTACTAATGACTTAATTCCTAAATATTTCCCAATACCATACATACTATGAACTACAAAATCACCTATATTTAAACCACTAATATCTTTGATTCTCGTTCCTATTCTAAAATTACTATTATACTTATATTCTAATGAATTTTTACTGCTTAAATCGTTTTCACAAACAACAACATAATTTTCGAAAATAAAACCTTTATTTATTTTTTTTACAATAATATTTATTTTATTAGGATATATGTTTAATTCATCAGTTAAAATACCATTATCTAAAACATCAACTATTTTTTTAGTTTTATCTTTATTATTTAAACAAAAAACTACTGTTTTCTTTTTAGAAATTTCAGTTAATTTATTTTTTAAGTTTTCCATATTTAATCCTAATGATTCAATATTTCTACCATCATAATTAAGATATTCCCCATCAATTGCATTATCAAATGTTTCAAAATGATATTCTTTATTATTCTTAATATCATAAAAATCATTCATATATTTAGTACTAGTATCTATTTCTAAACTAACATTATAATCAAATATTTCTTGAAGTAATTTTTTATAACTTGCGCATAAATCTGTATAATTATTAAAAAACACTGTACTAGGAATCAACGTACTTATATTTTTTACACTAATATAGTTTGCTAAATTCTTTTGCTTTATTAAAGAGAAATCTATATTTTTATTATTACAAGTCAAAAATTCGGTATTTGGTAATATCGAAATTTCTTCTATCTCTTTAATTGAAAGTTGAGTGTCCACATCAAATATTTTTATTTTATCTATAGTATCTCCCCAATATTCTAAACGAATTGGATTTAAATTATTAAGTGGGAAAATATCAACTACATAGCCTCTAATAGCAATCTCCCCTGTTTTATTAACAATTGATTCTTTCGTATAACCAATTTCAAACAATAATTCTCTTAGTTTTTCTAAAGGAAATTCTTCATTTGCTTTAATATTAATTATTGACTTTTCATAAATATCAATTGATGGCAAAAATCTTAAATATCCCATTAAATTAGTAATAATAATCTTAGGTGATAATAAATTGATTTTTGATAAAGTTTCTAATCTAACAGTTTTTAATTCTGGAGATGACGCTAATGCTTCACTAGTTAAAAAGTCATCCATTGGAAATAAAATGACTTCATTTGTATAATTAATAAGGGTCTGATATAAAATATTTGCTTCATATAAAGACTGTGTAACAACAACAGCATTTTCTTTTTTTTCTTTAAAGTAGTTATATAAATACAATCCTTTAAGTTCACCAGTTAAACCCAATATTTCTTTTTTATCAGTTAATTTAAGTAATTTATCAAACATTTTTTCACTATCCTTTATGATTATATCTATTCATTAAGTTATCAAAACTTAAAGCTAAATAATCATTAAGTATTGATTCACTGTTTTTTATAACCTCATTTAATTTAACTAATTCATCTGTATTAAATTTGCCAAGAACATAATCTTTCATTTCAATATTATTTTTAGAAATTCCGATTTTAAGTCTTTTATAACTATCAGTACCTAAATTTTGGGAAATATTTTTAAGACCATTATGACCAGCTGAACTGCCACTAGCTTTTAACTTATATTTTCCAAGGGCTATATCCATATCATCATTAATTATTAAAATATTTTCTATGTTAATTTTAAAATAATCAACATACTTTTTTACAACTTCACCACTTAAATTCATATAAGAAAGTGGTTTAAGTAAAATAACTTTTTCACCGTTAAAAACAAATTCATTATATAAACCATTAAACTTATTTTTGTTAATCTCTATACCTTTTGTTTTAGCATAATTATCTATAACCATAAATCCTGCGTTATGCCTTGTATTGTCATATTCTTTTCCAGGATTACCTAATCCAACTATTAATCGCATTATAAATCCTCCTTGTGGTAATTACTATATATTTCGCTTTTAGATAACCCTCGATCTTTTGCAACTAATTTCATAGCATTTTTTAAATCATATCCTTGTTCTAAATAAAAATTAATATGACATTTAACATCGATGCTATTAAAATCAATTTCTATATTAGCGCCTTCTACGACAATTACAAATTCACCTTTTATATTATCTAATTCTGAAATTACATCCTTAATATACCCACGATAAATCTCTTCATATTTTTTAGTTATTTCCCGGGAAATACTTATTTTCCTATTTCCAAACACTTCTAAAATATTTCCCAAAGTGTCAAGTAATCTATGCGGTGCTTCATAAAAAATTAACGTTGATTTTACATTTTTTAATTTTTCTAATTCTTGTTTTCTCTTATTTTCCTTACTATTTAGAAAGCCATAAAATGTAAAGGGCATAGGTGTCAACCCTGAACTAATTAGTGCTGGTATAAGTGCGGTTGCTCCAGGAAGAGCAATTACATTAAAACCTTGGGAAATAATGTAAGAGCTAATTACATAGCCAGGATCACTTATAACAGGTGTCCCTCTATCACTAACAAGCGCAACTGTTTTGCCATCTTTTAAATAATTCAAAACTAATTGTTTATTACTTTCCTCGTTGTATTCGTAATTAGATATTAACTTATTACTGATATCTAATTGTTTAAATAATTCCTTTGTTACTCTCGTATCTTCTGACAAAACAACATCAACAGTCTTTAAAACATTTATAGCTCTTAAAGTAATGTCCTCTAAATTTCCAATTGGTGTTGGAACTAAATATAAAGATGGACTATTATCATAACTTTTTTGTGTCATTATTCACCTCCAAAAAATTTTTTTATTTCTTCAGTATAAGAACCATCATTATTATGTGCGAATAATGGTGGTAATATTTTTAATCCAGGTTTGCCATTTTTACTACCTTCGATTAATAATATATTAGCATTTTTCCCCTTAAAAGGATAAACCAATTGTATTTTCTTTGGTTCAATATTATTATTTTTCATTTCTGTTATAATATCTATCATTCTTGCAGGTCTATTAACTAACGCAATTACACCATTATTTTTAAGCAACTTTTTAGCAATTATCAATATTTGCTCCAAATTAAGTGTTTTTTCATGACGTGCCAATAATTTATAATTACTATCATTTGTTATAACATTTTTAAAGAAAGGCGGGTTGCAAGTAATAATATCGAAAGAATCTGACTCACAATTTTTATAGAAATTATTTATGTCGTCATTTATTATTTTTATTTGATTTTCTAATTTATTTATTTCTACTGATTCTAAAGCTAATTCATATGACTCTTTTTGAATTTCTACTCCTGTTATTTTAGCATTCGTTCTATTAGTTAAAATTAAAGGTATTGGAGCATTGCCTGTCCCAATATCCAATATACTTTTATCACTTTTATTTATTGTTACAAAGTTTGCAAGTAAAACTGAATCAAGTGAAAAATTAAACATTTCTGTATCTTGCATTATATACATGTTTTTATAACCAAGCAAATAATTTTTAACTTTCATCTTTAACCTTGATTTCTACTATTCCGTAGTTTTTTACATCAACTTTATATTTTAAATTTAAAATATCCAAGCTCACTACCACGCCTTCTCCATGTTCAGTTTTTACTACATCACCAACTGACGGTAATTTTTTTCTATTTAAAGAATAATTCTCATCTTCATACTTTAAACAACAAAGTAATCTTCCACATACACCATTTATTTTACTAGGATTAAGTGCTATATTTTGGTTTTTAGCCATATTAATTGATACTGAGTTAAAATCATATGAGTACTGTGAACAACATAATTTTTTGCCACAAGGAGCTAGTCCACCTATTTCTCTTGCCTTATCACGTACTCCTATTTGTCTAAGTTCTATTCTTGTTTTATACATACTTGCTAATTGCTTAGCCAATTCTCTAAAGTCAACTCTATTATCAGCTAGAAATCTAAATATCAATTGATCTCTATTAAAAGTATAACTTGCATCAATTATTTGCATATTTAGTTTTAATTTGTCTGCCAATTTTCTACATTCAAGTAAAGATTTTTTTGAATCTTTTATATTTTTAATATTATTTTCATAATCTTTTTTAGTCGCTATTCTAACTACATTTTTTAATGGTGATTTTATTTTTTTTTCATCTATTAATTGTTTTTCAGTTACGACTTTTCCAAATTGAAGACCTTTTTCTGTTTCAACTATAACTGTAACATTTTCTTTTAAATTTAAAGAATTAGGTGAAAAATAATAAACCTTATTAGTATCTATAAAAGATATTCCAACTACTTCTATCATACTATTTTATCCTTTCCAAATCTATTATCAATTTATCTAATAACATATTTACATTAGCGTTATATTTTAATTTCTCTTTCGCTTTAAATATGATATTTATTTTATCACAAATATTATCAATTGAATTATTTTTAATTATTTCTTTCTTTATTTCTTCATATTTTTCAAAATCATTATTTTGAATTGATAATTTATTATCTAATATTGATTTATAAAAATTAAGCATTGTTGTTAAAGCTATTATATTGCTTTCTTTATCTTTAAAATTTTTTAGCCATAAATTAAACTCATTGCATATTGTATCAATACCATTTTTCTCAAAATATGAAACAAAATTAACTACCACTTCTATTTCTGATTCGTCATCTAAATTATTTCCCAAGGTATTTTCCGATTTTTGCTTATTTAAAGATATGATTTGGCATCTTGAAATTATTGTAGCAAGCAAATTATAAATATTATCAACTATTAAAATTGCTACAATATTATTTTCTGGTTCTTCTAGAAACTTTAAAATTGTATTAGATGCCATGACATTCATTTTATCAGCATGATTAATTATGTATATTCTTTTATTTCCCAAAATAGATTTGTTATTAAATTCCTCTTCTAATTCTGTCATTTGATTTTTCTTTATCCACATTCCATCAGGATTTATTATTTTTAAATCCAAGAATGTTTCATTATCTATTTGATGACATTGTATACATTCAGTACATCTTTCTTTATTTGTATACCCGTATGGGCAAAAAAGGTACTTAGAAAAGCTTTTAGCAAATTCTAAAGCATTTTCAGTACCATTGGTTTCAATAATATAAGCATGCGAACATCTATTTTTTTTTATTGTATTTTTTAGCATTTTATGCACTAATGGTTGAGTTAATTCAAAATCATCTAACATATCTTTTCTCCATTTATTAATATATTATTAAAAGGATTGCAATAAGAGCAAATAATGATGGCAATCCTAATAACGTAAGTGTTGAAATTGTAAATATATTTATTGGTATTATTAAATTAAGTGGTGCAGATATTAAATTATAACTATATAAAACAAATGAACTTACAATAATTTTCTTAAAAAATTTAAATATTTTTTTTAACATATTGTCCACCTATATAATTATATTAGCGTATTAATAATTTATGATATTTGTGTTCTATTTTCTAAAGCTAACTCAAGTGTTAGTGCATCAATATAATCCATATCAGCTCCTAATGGAACACCATGAGCTATTTTGGTTATTTTAATATTTTTATTTTCTAATAATTTAGAAATGTATAAAGCTGTAGTTTCACCTTCTATGCTAGGCTTAACTGCTATTATAACTTCATCTATCTTATTATCGTTTATTCTCTTTATCAATGAGTCTATTTTAATATCTTCAGGATTTACTCCATCTAATGGTGAAATTAAACCATCCAACACATGATATAAACCATTGTAGGTACCTATTTTTTCAAAAATAATAACATTCTTTGGTTCTTCTACAACACAAATCACATTATTATCACGAGATTTATCATTACATATTGGACAAATTTCTTCTTCAGAATAATTATTACATATAGAACATCTTTTAATTTTTGTTTTAACATTTCTTAAAGTATCAGAAAACATATCAGTAAATTCTAAATCACTATTTAATATTGAAAGAGCATAACGTTCTGCTGTCTTTTCACCTACACCAGGTAATTTTTTAAAACATGCGATTAAATCTTTTATTGTCTTAGGATAATCCATTAGAAAAGGCCTGGCATACCTTGAGTATATTTCCCAAGTTTTTCTTCTGTTTCTTTATCTATTTTTTTCATCGCATCATTAATTGCTACTACTAAAATATCTTGTAACATTTCAATTTCATCATTTTCTATTTTTTCATTATCTATCTTAATTTCTACTATTTCTTTTGTTCCTTTTACTTTTACTGTTACAAATGAAGATTTTCCTTCATAAATTTTGTTATCTATTTCATTTTTAGCACTCATCATATCTTTTTGTATTTTTTGTGCTTGTTTCATCATTGCCTGTATATTCATAATATTCTCCTATCTATATTCAATTATATTTTCAAACAATTCTTCAACAGAATCTTTTTTTTCAACTTTTTTCTCTATTTCTTCTTCTTTATAAACATATGCTTTAGTATGAGAATTGAATTCATCCTTAATTTTATTCCATTCATTCAAATTAACAGCAATTAATTTATAATTATTTCCCAAAGATTTTTCAATAATTTCTTCTAATATTTGTGTATTATTATTGAATAATTGTGCATCACTATTTATTTCGTACATAAATAGCAAATTATTATCACTAGCAGCTCTAATTGAACCATCCAACAATAATGACACATATTGACTATATTTGTTATTTATTAGTAAAGGCTTAACTTGGGAAATATTATTTTTAATTTCTAATAATTTAGACTTAGAAAACTTAGCTAACGTATTTTCAATTCTCTGATTTTTTAGTTCTTGGGAAATACCATTAGTATAATTATTTTCCACTACATTTTCTGAATTATAAATTGCATTTTCTTCCAAATTAGATGGCTGCTTAGAAGCTTCTAACTTTTTTTCTTTAACCTGGGAAATATTTGTATTATCATTATTTCCCAAAATATTCGCTTTTTCAAAGTTTTCTTCTTCCTTTATTACATCTGCTTGATTAGTTGCATTTTTACCAGAGTTAACTTCTTGGGAAATATTTTTATTTCCCACATTTTTGATAAAAAGTAATTCAAATATTAATTTAGGATTTTGTGATATTTTCATATCATTAATAGTTTTATTTAATTCGTTAATTAACATCAATATTTTGTCTGCGCCTAAGCTTTGGGAAATACTGATGTATGGCTTAGTATCTATATTATTCTCTTCTAAATAATTTGGCGCTTTTATATATATAACAGTATTCCTTAGAAATACCATAAACTCTTGTGCCAATTTAACTAGATTCTTACCAATATTATTATAATCAGTTATTTTGTTTAATATTGTCACTAAATCATTGTCTAAATAGTATTTAAAAAATTCTTCTATTTCGTATGACGTTAAAGTACCATTTAATTCATGTATCTCATTTATAGTTATTTTACCATCAGTATAAGAATATGCTTGATCTAATAAGTTTACAGCATCTCTTAAACCACCATCTGAAATACGTGCTATTTCATATAAAGCATTATCTTCTATTTCTATATTTTCTTCTTTACAAATTTGCTTTAAGCGATTTAATATAGCATCTATAGTTATTCTTTTAAAATCAAATCTTTGGCATCTTGAAATTATAGTAGGTGGTACTTTTTCTGGATCAGTAGTTGCCAAAATAAATATTATATGATTAGGAGGTTCTTCTAGTGTTTTAAGTAAAGCATTAAAAGCGCTAATTGTAAGCATATGAACTTCATCTATTATATATATTTTGTATTTTCCATATGTTGGAACCAAAGATATTTTGTTTTTTAGCTCTCTTATCTCATCTACGCCATTATTTGATGCTGCATCTATTTCGATAATATCAGTTGTATTTTGCGTACAATTTACACACTTATTACATGGTGTAGCATCAACTAAATTTTCACAATTTATAGTTCGTGCTATAATTTTGGCTACACTGGTTTTACCAGTACCACGTGGTCCGCAAAATAAATAAGCATGTGATAATTTATTGTTTATAATAGCATTTTTTAGCGTATTAACAATATTAGTTTGTCCATATACATCATCAAAAGTTTGTGGACGATATTTTCGATATAATGCTTGATACATATCATCACCTCATACTATTAAATTATACCATATTTCTTACAAAAAATTTCATCTTTTATTTTTAAAAAAATCAATTAGTAAACTTTCATATTCACTATTATTGTTTAATTTTTCTACTGTAATTTTATGATTAATTATTTTGCTATTTTTAAAGAAATTGGTAAAACCAAATTTTTTATTTTCAGATAAATAAACTATCTTTTTAATTCTGGCTTGTGCTATTGCGCCTATACACATTACACATGGTTCTAAAGTTGTATATAACGTGCACTCTTCTAAATGCCATGTATTTAATTTTTTACATGTTTTAGAGATAGCTAAAATTTCTGCATGTTCTATTGCATTATTATTTTTTTCTTTTTTATTATGTGCTTTAGCAATTATTTTATTATTGTAAGTAACAACACATCCTACTGGAAAATCTCCATTTTGATATGCTTTGTTTGCTTCTTTTAATGCCAATTCAATATATTTATTTTCCATATTATCTCCTAAAAAAAAGCACACACGCTTGGTAGCTTTTAAGGCTGCTGAATTCCTTCTCTGACCTGGTTCAAGCATAAACGTTGTGCTATATATAATATATTATATTTTTAAATAATTTACAAACATTTTTCAATGTTCCACGTGGAACATATCATTAGCAAATAGCAATTATTTCCCAAAAATTTGCTATTTGTTATATTTCCCAAGATTTATTTATTTATTTATATTTTAATAATTATTATTTTAACTATGTTTCACGTGAAACATAACAGTATGTATTTAAAATAATATAATCAATTTAGTTAAAATGCATTATTAATGGATATTCAAATACTTACAATTCACCATATACATTTAAAAATCAAATCAATGTTCCACGTGGAACATTGATTATAATTTATTGAACCAATAATATATATAGCTAATTCATACATTATATGGCATAATTTATAAATTTAATCTATAATTTAATAATTTTAAAGCTATTTTAAACTATTATTATAATTTTTTAAATACTATGTTTCACGTGGAACATAGTATTTAAAAAAAATAATATTTGTTATTAGTTATTTATAATATTTTAAAATTTATAAATACTGTATTAAATTAAAGTTATCATGAAATACTATTAAAAAATATTTTTATGTATTTGAATTTAATGTTCCACGTGGAACATACTAATTTGAAATATTACTAGATCAAATTGTTTTACTTGAAAATTAATTATATACAATCAATGTTTCACGTGAAACATATCGTTAGCAAATAGCAATTATTTCCCAAAAATCCGCTGTTTGTTATATTTCCCAAAAGTTAGCCATTTGCTGTATTTCCCGGGAAATAAAAAAGAGCTTATTGCTCTTCTTCATTTGCTTCTTTTGCAATTGTAGTAATGGTAGCTAATTTTTGACCATCCTTCAAGTTAATTAATCTTACTCCTTGGGCCATTCTACCTGTTTCTGATATTTGAGAAACATTTAATCTTATAATCATTCCACTGTCAGTAATTATGATTAAGTCTTCATCACCATGAATTGTTTTAAATGCTATTAAATTACCATTCTTTTCAGTAACGTTTAAAGCTCTAACACCCTTACTACCACGGTGAGTCATTCTGTATTGCTTAATGTCTGTTTGTTTGCCATATCCGTTTTCAGTAGCAACTAATATCTTTTGCTCAGGTTCAGCAATTTCACATCCAACTACTATATCATTTTCGTCATCAGATAATTCTATACCCTTCACACCAGATGCACTTCTTCCCATTATTCTAATTTCATTTTCATCAAAACGAATCATACGACCTTTAGAAGATGCTATTAGAATTTCATTGTTTCCCATTGTTTTTTTAACATCTAATAAATTATCATCTTCTCTTAAAGTAATAGCTAATTTACCACCTTTACGAATACTTTCAAATTCACGTACATCCGTACGCTTGATTATACCCTTCTGTGTACATAATACAATGTATTTATAATCATCAGATGGGGAAAATTTAAGCATTGCTTTAACAAATTCACCTTTTTCAAGAGGTAATAAATTAATAATTGGTAAACCTTTTGATTGACGATTAAATAGTGGTATTTCATAGCCTTTCATTCTATAAACTTTACCTTTATTTGTAAATATTAAAACATAATCATGGGTAGTCATTGAAAGCATATTAACAACAAAATCTTTCTCGTTTGTAGTCATGCCTTTAACACCTACACCACCACGATTTTGGGTCTTATAGTTTTCTGTAGTAGTTCTTTTGATATAACCATTATTAGTTAAAGTAAGAACTATATCTTCTACTGGAATTAAAGACTCATCATCAATATAATCAATTGAAGACATATCAATAGAAGTCTTTCGATCATCACTATATTTATCCTTAATCGCTAATAATTCTTGTTTTATAATTTCTAATATTCTTTGTTCAGAAGCTAAAATATCTTTATATTCTTTGATTTTTTCTAACAAATCTTTTAATTCTGCTTCAATTTTATCTTTTTCTAGACCAGTAAGTCTTCTCAATTTCATTTCTAAAATTGCTTCACATTGAATTTCATCCAAAGCAAACTTACTAGTTAATTGTTCTTTAGCAATTTGATCAGTTTTAGATGATTTAATAATTTTAATAACTTCATCTATATTATCCAAGGCAATTTTTAAACCCTCTAAAATATGAACTCTTTGCTCTGCTTTGTTTAAATCATATCTAGTTCTTCTAATTATAATTTCTTTTTGATAATCTATATATTTAATTATAATATCTTTTAAGCCTAAAGTTTTTGGTACACCATTATCAAGCATTAAAAAGATTATTCCATAATTTATTTGAAATTGAGTATGCTTATATAAATTATTTAATACTACTTGCGGATTAGCATCTCTTTTTAACGTGATAGTAATTTTAATACCATCTTTTAAATCACTATGGTAATCAGCTATTCCATCTATAGTTTTGTTATGAACTAATTCAGCTACTTTATTTTTTAGCTCCATTGTATTGATTCCGTAAGGAACTTCCGTAATTACTATATAATTTTTACCATCTTTTTCTTCAATAGTTGCCTTACTTCTTATTGTAATGGAACCTCTACCAGTTTCATAAGCTTTTTTAATTCCACTATTTCCCAAAATCAAACCACCGGTTGGAAAATCAGGACCTTTAATATGTTGCATAAGTCCTAAAACATCTATTTCAGGATTATCAATATAAGCAACACAGCCATCAATAACTTCTCCTAAATTATGTGGAGGAATATTTGTTGCCATACCTACGGCAATACCCATTGTACCATTAACTAATATATTAGGAAATCTAGAAGGTAAAACAGTTGGTTCCTTTTCTGATTCATCAAAGTTAGGACCAAAATTAACAGTATCTTTTCCTATATCTCTCAATAATTCTAATGAAATTTTAGAAAGTCTAGATTCTGTATAACGCATTGCTGCTGCACCATAACCTTCTATATTACCAAAATTACCATGGCCATCTACTAACATATATCGATAACTAAAATCTTGGGCCATTCTTACCATTGCTTCATATATAGATGAATCGCCATGTGGATGATATTTACCCATAACATCTCCAACAATACGAGCTGATTTTTTATGAGGTTTATCAGGTGTATAACCAGATTCATACATAGACCATAAAATTCTACGATGTACTGGCTTTAAACCATCTCTTAAATCTGGTAACGCACGTGAAACAATAACACTCATTGAATATTCAAGAAATGATGATTTTACTTCTTCTACAATATTATTTTCTTCTAATCTATCTCTACTATGATCCATAATTCACCTCCTATATATCCAAATTTTGAACATAAACAGCATTATTTTCAATAAATTCTCTTCTAGGTTCTACTTCATCACCCATTAGTTTAGAGAATATCTCATCAGCACTTATTAAGTCATCAACTGTTATTTTTCTTAAAATTCTAGTATTAATATCCATAGTTGTTTCATTTAGTTCTTCTGCATCCATTTCACCTAAACCTTTCATACGAGCTATATCGTATTTTGTGTTTGGATTTAAAGAAGCTAAATAAGAATCTCTCTCTTCTTCATTTAATACATATTTAATAGTTTTACCATGTTTAATACAAAATAATGGTGGTTGAGCAGCATATACATGACCTGCCTCAACAATTGGTCTAAAAAATCTATAAAACAAAGTAAGTAGTAAAACACGAATATGAGAGCCATCGACATCGGCATCGGTCATTATAATAATCTTATGATATCTTAATTTACTTAAATCAAATTCATTTCCAATACCAGTTCCAAAGGCTGTTATTATTGTCCTAATTTCCTCATTTGACAATGCTCTATCAAGTCTAGCTTTTTCAACATTTAAAATTTTTCCTCTTAATGGCAAAATAGCTTGAGTCATAGAATTTCTTCCTTTAATAGCAGACCCTCCAGCTGAATCTCCCTCGACTAGGAATATTTCGCAAACTGATGGATCTTTATCTTTACAATCTACTAGTTTTCCACCAAAATTAACAACATCTAAATCACTTTTTCTTCTCGTTAATTCACGAGCTTTTTTTGCTGCTACACGGGCACGAGCGGCAGTCATAGTTTTATCAATTATTATTTTAGCTTCTTCTGGATTTTCCATTAAAAATCTTTCAAAACCTTCTGAAAAAACATTATCCGCTAATTTTCTAACTTCAGAGTTACCTAATCTACCTTTTGTTTGTCCTTCAAATTGAGGATTAGGATGTTTACAAGAAACAATCATTGTTAAGCCTTCTTTAACATCATCACCAGTTAAAGAATCGTCTTTTTCTTTTAGAAAATTATTTTTTCTAGCATAATTATTTATGATACGAGTAAGTGCTCTTCTAACACCTTCTTCATGTGTTCCACCATCATGTGTATTAATGTTATTTACGAATGAATAAATACTGTCACTATATCCTGAATTATATTGCATAGCAACTTCAAACATAATACCATCTTCTTCACCTTCTAAGTGAATAATTTGTTCATGAATTGGTGTTTTATTCTTATTAAGATATCTTACATATTCACTTATTCCACCTTCATAATGGAAAGATTCCCCAGTGGTATCTTCATTATCTCTGTCATCTCTTAAGGTAAGTTTCAAGCCTTTATTTAAAAAAGCTAATTCTCTAATTCTAACTTTTAATGTTTCATAATCATAAATATCAGTATCAAATATATCTGGATCCGGCTTAAATGTAACATGAGTCCCAGTCATATTAACATCACATTCACCTATTACTTTTAATGGTTCAACAGTATGTCCACCATTTTCAAAACGAATAAAATGTATTTTTCCATTCTTATATACTTTAACTTCTACCCATTTTGATAAAGCATTAACTACTGAAGCACCTACTCCATGTAGACCACCAGATACTTTATATCCGCCGCCTCCAAATTTACCACCAGCATGAAGTACTGTATAAACAGTTTCTACAGTTGATATATGAGTTTTTGGGTGAATATCGACTGGAATACCTCTACCATTATCTTTTACTGTTATCGAATTATCTTTATTGATTACGACTTCTATCGTATTACAAAAACCTGCTAAAGCTTCATCTATAGAGTTATCCACAATTTCCCAAACCAAATGATGTAATCCTTTAACATCTGTAGTACCAATATACATACCAGGTCTTTTTCTTACTGCTTCCAACCCCTCTAAAACTTGAATATCGGAAGCGTCATAATGTTCTATATTATCCATTTCTATCATCCTTTCTTCTTAATACTTTCCCTGAACTAATTTCAAAGACACGAGCTTTTTTTAATGTTTTATTATCAATGTTATCTATATCAGTAGTAGTAATTATAGTTTGAATTTTACCGTTGATATATTTAAGCAAATTATTTTTTCTATCTTCATCTAATTCGCTAAAAACATCGTCTAAAAGTAATATTGGCGTACTTCCTATTACTTTAGTAAATATATTGATTTCTGACAGTTTTAAAGCTAAAACAGCAGCTCTTTGCTGTCCTTGTGATCCATACTGTTTTAAATTAATATCATTAAGCATAAATTTAAATTCATCCCTATGAGGTCCGTATATTGATTTACCATAAGATATTTCCTCATTAAAATTAATGGAATTTTTAATTTTGTCATACATCTCAGTATCTTTATATGAATTAAAATCTATTATAGGAACATACTCTAATGTTAATTTATCTAAACCAGTAATATCTTTAAATATATTTTCTATATAATCATTAATCTTTTCCACATATTTCTTTCGCATTTTATAAAGTAATATTGATTTTTTTATGTAATAATCATTAAGTATTTCTAAATATTGTTTATTATAATATTCATTGTTTCTTATTTTCTTAATATATTCATTTCTATTTTTTAAAATACGATTATAGTCATCAAGTACCTTATTATAAGAAGGATAAACTTGTCCAATTTCCGTACTAATATACTTTCTTCTAACATCAGGAAGACCCTTAATTAAATCTAAATCATCAGGAAAAAAAATAATGATTTTTAAGTATGAGGAATATTTATTTAATGCATTAATATCATTATTATCAATTTTAAGTAGCTTTTTTTTATTTATATAGTCTATTTCTAAATTAGTTTTTATGGAATTAATACTTACTATTCCTTTTAATTTAAAAAATTCGTTTTTATTGTTTATTAATAAAGAATCATCATGAGTTCTATGTGAATGTGTAATAGCTAAATAATAAATGCTTTCTAATATATTAGTTTTTCCACTACCATTTTTTCCGACTAAAATATTAATTCCACTTTTAAATGAAATAGTCTGTTTTTCATAATTTCTAAAATTTTGTAATTCTACTTTGTTTAAAAACATACTATCCCCCATTTTTATAATTTTAAGACGTATAAATAGATTTTTATATATCGTAAATACTCCTATACCACTATCAACATTATATCACATTTTTGCCTTAAATGTACCTTTTTTAAGCAAAAATAGCAAAAAAAGTCAAAATTAATTGACTTTTTTCACCGAAATTAAACAAAATATATTAATTATTAATTATACGACTATTTTTTTCAATAGCACACCATAATTTGGACGCTCTTAATATCTGATTTTCTAAAGAATTATAAGACATATTTATTGTAACACGACGATTATTTTTAAGTATTAATTCACAAGTTTTATCACCTTTAATATAGTTTTTAATATTATTAAACGCTATCCAAGAACAATCCCATAATCTAGGTGATGTAGTTGGAAAAAATATAATACGATTAGAATCCTCTATTATTATAGGTGATTTATAAGAATATCCTACTAAGGCTTTTGTTCCCTTAAATCTTCCATCATAAGAACTTCCAAAAAATTTACAACTATTATCTATTATTTCAAAAGTTGTTTGTGGAACTATAAATTCGTCTTCTTCTTCATAAATGTGTGTAATTTTTTCACTTTCTGGTATTAATAATAATGTTCTTTTGTTTATTTCATAACTTTCTTGCATAAACATAAAATCCCCCATTTCTTGATATTTAAAATATCGATATTTCTTATATCACATATATTTGTCAAAATTTGTTTATATATGTCGAAAACTAATAAAATTATCAACAATATTTTTAATCTAGTACTATTTCTATTAATTCATTCTTTATTTTTATAAGTATAGGACATAAAACATTTTTGGTTTTTAATATTTGAACTTTATTTAATATTTCCATATTATTATAAATATAGTTATAATCATATCCTGTTAAACTTTGAGCTATTTTAGCTCTAAAATCTTTAAATTTATTATTCAAAAAAATAATTTTCAAACGTTCACCTACTGGTGGTAATTTTAGATTATTTGCCATTTTTTCACCTCCTATCTAAACAATAAATGTTTTTTTTATTATTGTCCCTATTATTAAAATACCAAAAAAATCGTTGATTTCCTTTTTTATTAAAAAATATTAATACTTTTCCACAACATAAAAAAAGAACTTTAATAAGTTCTTATAGGGACAATTAATTCTGTTATACTATCATCACTTGGATTTTTTATTAAGAAAGGCTTAAGTTCACCATTAAACTTTAAAACAACTTTTTCACAAGATAATGCTTTTAAAGCATCTACCATAAATTTCGAACTAAAACTTATTCTAAAGTCATCACCTGTTTTGTTATCAGCAAATATAACCTCTTCTACTTTACCTATTTCAGGAATATTAGAAGATATTTTAATATTTTTTTCGTTTACTTCACATAAAATTGTATTTTTATCATCATTGACACTAAATAAAGAAGCTCGATCAATCGCATTATATAGTTCTTTATAACTAACTTCTATTTCATTTATAAATTCATTTGAAATTAGTTTTGATGTGTCTGGGAATGTACTATTAATAAGTCTTGTCATAAAGATAATATCATCAAATTTAAATAATACTTTATTAGAAAAAATATGCATTTCAATTTTACCTTCATTATCGTTAATTATTTTAATAAGTTCTAACAAACATCTAGTTGGTATTATAATGTTACTTTCATTATTATTAGTAGGTATGGATAAAATCTTTTTAGATAAACGATAAGAATCTGTACCTGTACATTCTAAAATATCATTACTAATAATAAAATTAATTCCAGTTAAATTTGGTCTAGATTCTTGATTAGAAGTAGCAAATGATATTTGATTAATAATATCTTTAAGTACCTTTTTATCTAATATAATAGGATTTTCCACAGTATCTAATTCTAAGTTAGGAAAATCTGATACTTCATTACAATTTAAACTAAATTCAGTACTAGAAGTACTTATAATAATTTTGTTATTGTTTACTTCTTCAATTCTTATTTCAGAATTTGGAAGTTTTTTAATAATATCATATATATATTTACCAGATACTACTATAGTACCTAGAGAATCTATATTATTAATATCTTTTTTATCGATAAAAGTTTTTATAGATATTTCACTATCAGTACTATATAAATATAAACCATCTTCTGTTAATTCAAACTTAATACAATTAAGTATGGGTATTAAGTTTTTACTAGATACACCTTTGATGACATAATTTAAATGTTCTAGTAAAATATTTTGTTTTATATAAAAATTCATAAAATCATTCCTTTCTTTTATATAAATATTATTATTATAGATGTGGAAACTGTGGAAAACTTTCAAAAAACATTAAAATAACAAGAAAATTTGTATTGTGGATAAATTGTTAATTACTTTACTTTTACACATTAATCTTACTAACTAACTTATTTATCTCTTCCTCAAAAGAAGAATTTGTATTAATTTCTTTTTTAATTTTATCTACAGAATGCATTACTGTTGTATGATCTTTTCCTCCAAAAGCTAAACCTATTTTTGGTAAAGTTTCCCCTACTACAACCCTACAAATATACATAGCAATTTGTCTAGGTATAGCTATACTAGCATTTCTTTTCTTTCCTTTCAAGTCTTCTACTGAAATATTGTAGTTATTAGCGACAATTTGTTGCACTTGATCAACTTTATTTTTAGAAATAATGCTTGTTTTGAAGAAATCTTTTAAAGCTTCATTAGCGACATCTAGAGTAATTACTGTTTCATTCATTATAGTTGAATATGCGATTACTCTATTAATAGCGCCTTCTATTTTTCTTATATGTTCTGTACATACACTAGCAATATATTCTTTAGCTTCATCTTTAAAATCACAATCTGGAAATTTATCGCATATTTTTTTATTAATAATGGCAAGTCTTAAATCAAAGTCTGGTGGCGTGATATCTACAGTAATACCCCAGTTAAATCTAGTACGAAGTCTTTCTTCTAATTTTTTTAAATCATCAGGTGATCTATCAGAAGTAATAATAATTTGTTTATTATTTGAATGCAAATCATTAAAAGTATTGAAGAATTCTTGTTGTGTTTTATTAGCGATTTCTAAATATTGTATATCATCTATAATTAAAACATCTACAGAACGATATTTGTTTTTAAAGTTATCCACATTAATTAAATTATTATCTTCCTTATTTTTTCGATATAATTCAATAAAATCATTGACAAATTGCTCACAAGTGACGTATAAAACTTTTTTGTTAGAGTTTTCCACAATATAATTTCCAATCGCATGAATCAAGTGAGTTTTTCCCAAACCACTACTAGCATATATAAATAAAGGATTGTACATTTTACCAGGCTGTTCCGCCACCGCTAAAGCCGTAGCACGTGCAAATTTATTAGATTTTCCGACAATAAAAGAGTTAAAAGTATATTCTTTTATTAAATTTGAATTAAAATTATTATTTTGGGCACTAGTTGGAACACCAATAACATCAGTATTTATTTTAATATCACTAGTAAGTTCTTCTTCTAAATAGTATTCCACCTTAAAATTAGAACCAGTTATTTCGTTAAATATTGCTTCTACTGTTTCATTATAGTTTTCTTTTAAATGTTTCTTATGAACAATGTCAGGAACAAGTATTTTAATAGTATTTTCATCAAATTCTATTAATTTATTTTCTTTAAACCAGGTTTCATAAGTAATATCTGACAAAGTATTTTTAATAGTTTCTAAGAATTTTTGCCATATCATTTCAGTATTCATGCTTATCACCTACTCCCTTAACAATTTCATTTTACACTAAAAAACAATAAAAAAAAATAGTTTTCCACAATATTATTACAAAAAATTTAATTTCAACAAATTTTTCCACATAAAAAAGCTTAATTTTATCAAATATTTAAACAAAAATAGAATTTATGCACAGGTACTGTGGAAAACTTTCTACACATAATAATGTTTGGGTTAAAAACTTTTCCACAACTATGGTGGAAAACTCACATCTTATTTATTTTATTTATAAAAATGTTGTGGATAACTTTTGTGTAAAAGATATAATAATATCCACAATATAAGTAAAAAATGAATTCATTTTTATAAAAAATAAAAAAAACTGTGGAAAACTTTTTTATCAAAATTTTAATAAAATATTTGACAAACTGCTTTTATATATATATAATGTAGAAAGCAGTGAGAAATTAGGAGGTGCAATAATGAAAAGAACTTATCAACCAAATAATCATAAAAAAACTAAAAAACAAGGTTTTATGGCACGTATGGAAACAAAAATAATTAATAGTAGAAGAAAAAAAGGTCGCAAAGTTTTATCACATTAATTATTTAATTATATGTTTTTAAAAATAGCTACTGATATTGTATTTTGATATCAGTAGTTTTTAGTAGAAAAGGTGATACTTTATGAAAAAGGTAAACATTGTCAAAGAAAATAGAGATTTTAGAAGAATAATGGATATTAGTAAGCCAATTAAAAATAATTTTTATACAGTTTTTATAGAGAAGAATGATAATATTACAAATTACCATTTTGGAATATCTGTTAGTAAAAAATTAGGGAATGCTGTTATGAGAAACAGACTAAAAAGACAAATTAAATCAATAATTGACAAAAAAAACTACCAAAATCATTTTAATTGTATTATAATATTAAAAAGAGACATCTTAAATAAAAATTATCAAGAAATGGAAGAAAAGTTATTTGAAATTTTTAATAAGATTAATATAATTAAAGGAGAATAGAATGAAGAAAAAGTTATTAGTTTTAATGGTATTACTATTATGTGTAACTGGTTGTACTAAGCAGTTAAAGGACGCTGATAATAAATTAGTGAAAAATGAAGAAACAGGGCAAACTTTAACTAAAAATATTTTATGTCAGCCAGAAGAAGAAGAAACAATTAAAAAGTACAATGAAACATTGGAAAATGCTAGAAAGACATATCAAGAACAATTAGAAAAGAAAGAAATTACTCAAAAACAATATGATAAAAAAATGGCATCTTTAGTTGATATTAGTACTTTGCCAAAGTGTGGTGAATTTAGTGTTACAGATAGTGGTTATGAAGGAATTTGGACTACTATATTTGTAAAACCATTAGCGTGGTTGATTTTAAAAATAGGTGGTTTAGTTAAAAACTATGGTGCATCTGTAGTTATAATTACAATTTTGATAAGGTTATGTATGTATCCTATTACTAAAAAAACAGCTTTGCAATCTGAAAGAATGAATGAAGTAAAACCTGAACTTGAAAGATTAGAGAAAAAATATAAAAATAAGACTGACCAACAAAGTATGGTTATGAAAAGTCAAGAAACAATGCTTTTATATAAAAAATATGGGATTAATCCAATATCAGGATGTGTATTTGCCTTTATTCAAATACCTTTATTCTTTGCATTTTATGAAGCTTTAAACCGTCTTCCTGCTATATTTGAAGGTAAATTTTTAGGTCTTGAATTAGGAACAACAGCAGGAACAGCTATATTAAATGGAAAAGTATATTATTTATTAGTAGTTGTTTTAGTTGTTTTAGTAACTTATTTTTCTATGAAGCTAAACAAGACCGCTTCTATGGATGCTAGTCAAGAAAGTACTATGAAAATGATGACTAACATGATGATTGTTATGATTTCAATAGCGTCATTTACAATATCAACTAGTATTACTTTATATTGGATAACTAATAGTACATTCACAATTGTCCAAAATTTATTAGTAAAAAGGAGAAAAGCAGATGTTAAAGTTATATAGTTTTGAAGGAAAAACACAGGAAGAAGCTCTAGAAAAAGCTTTATCAAATTTAAATGCTTCTACAAATGAAGTAATTTATAACATTACTGAAACAGAAGGAAAGTTATTTAAAGCTAAAAAAAGTATTGTTAATGTTGTTTTAAAGAATGATGTAAAAAATGAAATTAAAGATTTTATTAATGAATTAAAAAAGAAAATGAACATTGATATTAATATGGAAGTTAAAGAAGTAGATGATGTTTTTAATGTTTTATTGATATCAGATAACAATTCTATTTTAATTGGAAAAGAAGGAAGAACGATAAATGCCCTTCAACTTATTTTGAGACAGACTTTAAATAAGTATGGTTTAAATATAAAAGTTAATTTGGATGTTTCTAATTATAAAGCTAATAAAGTAAAGAATATTGAATATGAAATTAAAAAGTTAGCTAGAAATGTTCTAGATACTAAAGTAGAAGCTAAATTAGATCCTATGAATTCTTATGAAAGACGAGTAGTACATACTGTTATTTCAGAATTTGAATTTTTGGAGACTGAGAGTTTTGGTGAAGAACCAGAAAGATATGTAATTATTAGATATAAAGAAGATTAATTCTTCTTTTTTTATTACTAAATTAGTTTATAAAAGTAATTTATATGTTAGTAGGAAATATAGGAAAAATAGGTAATTTTCTTTATATATTATTATAAATAATTGACTAAACTAAAAAAAAGATATAAAATCAATAAGACAAAGGACGTGATTTTATGTTAGATACAATAGCGGCTATTTCTACATCTTTAGGTGTAGGTGCTATATCTATTATAAGAGTTAGTGGTAATGAAGCTATTAATATAGTTAATAAAATATTTAAAGGTAAAAATTTGAATGAAGTAGAAACTCATACAATTCATTATGGTTTTATTGTGGAAAACTCTAAAAAGATAGATGAAGTATTAGTATCTGTAATGAAATCTCCTAAAACATTTACTATGGAAGATGTAGTAGAAATTAATTGTCATGGTGGAATAGCTACAACTAAAAAAGTATTAGAGCTTTTATTAATAAATGGTTGTCGTTTAGCAGAACCAGGTGAATTTACTAAAAGAGCTTTTTTAAATGGTCGTATTGACTTAATAGAAGCCGAAGGTATAATGGATTTAATTGATAGCAAGACTGAAGTAGCTAGAAATCTTGCTATGGAAGAAGTAAGTGGAAATACTTCTAATTTAATTCATCAATTACGTGAAAAAATAGTGGAAATTATTTCGCAAATAGAAGTTAATATTGATTATCCAGAATATGATGATGTAAAAGAACTAAAAAACAATGAAATAATTCCTTTTATTAAAGATGTAAAACAAGAATTAAGTAAAATAATTAAAATGAGTGAAAACTCTAAAATCATTAAAGAAGGTATTAATACTGTAATTATAGGAAAACCTAATGTTGGTAAAAGTAGTATTCTAAATGCTTTGATAGAAGAAGAAAAAGCTATAGTAACTGATATACCTGGTACTACTAGAGATGTAGTAGAAGGTGTTCTTAATTTAGATGGAATTATTTTAAATATAATAGATACGGCAGGAATTAGAGAAACAAATGATATAGTGGAAAAAATAGGTGTTAGTAAAAGTTTAAGTTTAATTGATAAGTCTGATCTAATTATATTTGTTTTAAATAATAATGAACCAATAAGTGAAGAAGAAAAGGAAATATTAGAAAAAATAAAAAATAAACCACATATTGTTATTGTAAATAAAATAGATTTAGAAAGTAAAATAAATTTAGATAATCAAGATTATATTAGAATAAGTGTTAAAAATAATATCGGTTTAGATAAATTAAAATCTAGAATTAAAGAATTATTTAATATTGAAAAGTTAAATACAAGTGATATGAATTATTTAGTGAATTCTAGAAGTTTAGCTATTTTAAAGAATTGTAATCAAATATTAGATGGAATTTTAGATAATATTGATAATGATTTTCCGATTGATATGTTGGAAATAGATATAAAAGAAGTATGGAATCTTTTAGGTAGTATAATTGGTGAAACTTATGAAGAAGAATTGTTGGATAATTTATTTAGTAGATTTTGTTTAGGAAAGTAGGTGAATAATATGGAATATGATGTAATTGTAGTAGGAGGCGGACATGCTGGTTGTGAAGCAAGTTTAGCTACAGCTCGTACAAATAATAAAACTTTATTGGTTACTGGTAGTATTAAAAATATAGCAACTATGCCTTGTAATCCATCTATTGGTGGTTCTGCTAAAGGAATAGTTGTAAGAGAAATAGATGCTTTGGGTGGCGAGATGGGTAAAAATGCGGACAAAACCCATATTCAAATTAAGATGTTAAATAGCAAGAAAGGTCCTGCTGTTCAAGCTTTAAGATGTCAAGCTGATAAGGTAACATATCCAAAAGAAATGTTAAAAACATTAAATAAACAAGATAATTTAGAAATTTTAGAAGGAATAGTAGAAGACTTAATAGTTAATGATGATAAAGTTCAAGGCGTTATTCTTGAAAATGGTACTAAAATATATAGTAAAATAGTTATTTTAACTACTGGTACATATTTAAAAAGTGATATTTTAATTGGTAGTACTCGTACTAGAAGTGGTCCACATGGTGAAACACCAAGTAATCATTTAAGTGATAATTTAAAGAAATTAGGTTTCAATATTATTAGACTTAAAACAGGTACACCACAAAGATTAGATAAAAATTCTATTGATTTTTCTAAAATGAGTATAGAAAAAGGTGATGATGTTTATAGAACTTTTAGTTTTGATAATCCACCACTTTATAAAATAGAAGATCAAGTTCCTTGTCATTTAATATATACAAACAGTAAGACACATAAAATAATTCTTGATAATTTAAATAAATCTAGTATGTATGGTGGATTAGATGATATAAAAGGAATAGGTCCTAGATATTGCCCTTCTATTGAAGATAAAATAGTGAGATTTAAAGACAAAGAAAGACATCAATTATTCTTAGAACCAGAAAGTTTATATTATGATGATATTTATTTGCAAGGATTTTCAACTAGTATGCCTTATGATATTCAAGAAGAAATGGTTCATAGTTTGGAAGGTTTAGAAAATGCTAAAATTCTTAAGTATGCATACGCTATTGAGTATGATGCAATCTATCCTACACAACTTAAAAGCTCTTTAGAAACCAAAATAATAGAGAATTTATTTACTGCTGGTCAAATAAATGGGACAAGTGGTTATGAAGAAGCAGCATGTCAAGGTTTAATGGCAGGAATAAATGCTTCATTAAAATTAAAAGGTAAGGAACCTTTAATTCTTAAAAGATATGAATCATATATTGGGGTATTAATTGATGACTTAGTAACAAAAGGAGTAAGAGACCCATATAGGCTTCTTACATCACGAGCAGAGTATCGTTTATTATTAAGGCATGATAATGCTGACTTAAGATTAAGAGAGTATGGCCATGAAGTAGGATTAATAAGTGATGATACTTATAAAAAATTTGAATATAAAAAACTTCAAATAGATGCTTTAATATGCAAATTAAAAAATAATAGAATTACTCCTAATAAAGAAGTAAATGAATATTTATCTAACAATAATTTAACTAGATTAAGTACAACAGCAACTTTATATGATTTTCTTAAAAGACAAGATATTACATTTGATAATATAAAGCATTTTATTGATATTGATTATGATAAAGATATATTGGATGAAGTAGAAATAATGGTTAAATATGATGGTTATATAGCTAAAGAAGAGAAAGAAGCAGAAAAATTAAAATCACTAGAAAATAAAAAAATACCAAATGATATAGATTATTACAAAGTTCATAATTTAGCTAGTGAAGCGAAACAAAAATTAAGTGAGATTAGACCAATTTCTTTAGGGCAAGCTCTTAGAATAAGTGGTGTTAATCCTAGTGATATATCAATTCTTTCTATTTACTTAAAAAAGGAGTACCATCATGAATGAAAATGAATTTATATTTGAATTAAATAAGATAGGGATAAATCCTACTAAAGGACAGTTAGAACTTTTAAAAAAATATTATTCTTTATTAATTGAATGGAACGAAAAAATAAATTTAACAGCTCTTACTGAAGAAAAAGAAGTATATTTAAAACATTTCTATGATAGCTTAACTATGAATAAAGTAATTGACTTAAATAAAGTCGATAGCTTATGTGATATAGGTAGTGGAGCAGGATTTCCTGGTATGGTAATTAAGATTATGTTTCCTAATATTAAAGTGACATTGGTTGATTCATTGAACAAGCGTGTTAATTTTTTAAACACTGTTATTGATAGTTTAAATTTAGAAAATATAGAAGCTATTCATGATCGAATTGAAGATTATGGCAAAAAAAATAGAGATAAATTTAGTGTGGTAACAGCCAGAGCAGTTACTAATTTACCGGTGTTATTAGAATATGCTATGCCTATAACTAAAGTAGGTGGTTATTTTATTCCACTTAAAGGAAGTATAGATGAAATTGATAGTTGTGTTAATGCCTTAAAGGTTCTTAATACTTCTAAAGTAGAGCAATGTGAATTTTTCCTACCTATTGAAAATAGCAAAAGAATCATTTATAAATTTAGAAGAAATGGCTTTATTAGTAATAAATATCCTAGAAGTAATGCTGAAATTAAAAGAAATAGTTTATGATTATTTCTTTTTTAGTATTTCCTGGGAAATATAGGTTTTTAAAGGCCAAAACGCTATTAAAAAAATATTTCCCAAAATATTTCCCAAAACTATTGAATTATTTCCCAAGTTATAGTATTATATATTTAAGAATAAAGAAGGGAGCTGTAAGCATGGATAGTGTTATGGCAGATAGAAAGGTTGTTTTCTTAAAAATTGATGACATTTTACCTAATAGGTTTCAGCCAAGAATTAAATTTGATGAACAAGCTTTAAAGGAATTAAGTGAATCAATTAAAGAACATGGAGTTTTATCTCCAATTACAGTAAGACCTTTGGGAAATAAATTTGAAATAATAGCGGGTGAAAGAAGATATAAGGCATCAACTATGGCAGGTCTTACAGAAATACCAGCTATGGTAGTAAACATGAATGATAAAGAAAGTGCAGAAATAGCTTTAATAGAAAATGTTCAAAGAAAAGATTTAACTCCAATTGAAGAAGCAATATCATATAAAAAAATATTTGATATGAATATTGGAATAAGTCAAGAGATGCTTGCTAAAAAGTTAGGTAAAAGTCAATCAGCTATTGCTAATAAGTTACGTTTACTTAATTTAAGTGATGAAGTTCAAGAAGCATTGCTTGAAAATAGAATATCAGAACGTCATGCTAGAAGCTTACTTCGTATAAAGGATAAAAAAATACAAAACATATTATTAGATAAAATAATTAAAGAAAGATTAACAGTTAGAAGAACCGATGAGGAGGTAATAAAAATGTTAAACAATAATAAAGATATAGAAATACTAGATTTTGAGGATCAAAATGCTCCTATTAAAAATGAGAATATTAATAATCCTTTAAATCGTTTTGAAAGTTTATATAATTTACCAAAAACACCTATTATTGAGGATAAAGAAGATGAATTTATACCTAGAATACCAGATGTTACTTCTTTTGAAATGCCTCCTTTTAAAGATGTAGAAGAAAAGAAGGAAAATGATTTAGAAGATACTATTACTATATCTAGAGATAGTATAAATGAAGAAAAGAATATGACTCCTACAGATACTCCTAAAATTAATCCTGGATTTTTAGATATTTCTAAAATAGAAAAAGAAGCTAATAATATAAATGAAAATAAGCCTAAATTATCTTTAGAAGAATTATTAAAAATGCCAGATAAACCTACTAAAGAAGAACCAGAAGAAACTTTTGAACCAATTAATAATAATAGATTTTTTACAATGGTTGAAGATGAAGATAATTCAGGAAATACTGATGTAAGATTTGAAGCTAATGAATTAAGTTCAAAAATGCCAGATATGGATTTTAATACAAGATTTGTACCACAAGAAAAGAGTTTATTTGAAAGATTAGAAGAAAAGAAAAATGAGCCTGAAGAGAAAACTGAATTATCTGGATTTAATAATGAGATATTTAATGCAGTAGCACAACCAAAAGAAGAAAAAGATGAAGAATTAAAAACAAATACTTTTGATTCTAATATGTTTAATTTTGGTAATTTGTTTGCTGAATCTAATCCAGTTGATCAGAATGTTGAACCTCAAAATTTATTCAATAATGAACCATTAAATTTAGGTAATGAAGATTTACCACATGGTGATATTATAGAAGATGAGGAAGATGTTAGTGAAGAAGTAGTAACTCCTAAGGAAGAATTTAAACCAGTTCCTCCAATGGGATATACTCCTGAAAATATTACTCCTTCTTATGAAGAACCAGAGTATACACCAGTTTATGACTTAGATGAACCAGTTACTATGGAAAAACATGATAATAGTAAATATGGTGCAGCTGATTTAAAGACTATTATTAATACTATTAGAAAATGTGCTGAAACTATTGAAAAATATGGTTATGTAATTGATACTGAAGAATTTGATTTTGAAGATATGTATCAAGTTATATTTAAGATTGAAAAGAAACATTAGTGTTTCTTTTTTTGTAAAGTAAAGTTAAATTTTTAAATAAATTATTTTATGACAATCAAAATGAAACACTTAAATATACAACTGATC